>ENA-UESG01000986-UESG01000986.1-human-gut-metagenome-genome-assembly--contig:-NODE-986-length-21762-cov-5.706018_pt1 | contig 21762 bp, 14 predicted proteins | sample MGYA00243002_ERZ508003 | MGnify/ENA primary metagenome ERZ508003 (study PRJEB26167, sample SAMN06115514) | human gut metagenome | host: Homo sapiens | place: China:Shanxi | collected 2015-12-02... | reverse complement strand
GATGACCGCCATCGGGCAGAAGCCGGAGGAGCAGCAGGGCGTATTGCCCAAGGAACCCACCGACTTTGCGGGCAAGCACGTCCTGCTTGCCGAGGATAACGAGTTGAACCGCGAGATCGCCGTGGAGATTCTGAACGCCTACGGCTTTGAGGTCGATACCGCCGAGAACGGCGCCATCGCCGTGGAAAAGGTCTGCACCGCCGCGCCGGGGCAGTACGATCTGGTGCTGATGGACGTGCAGATGCCGATCATGGACGGCTACACCGCCACCCGCCGCATCCGCGAGCTGGAAAACCCCGCCCTGGCAGGCATCCCCATTCTTGCCATGACGGCCAACGCCTTCAACGAGGATGTAGCTGCCGCTGTGGCGGCAGGCATGAACGGGCATATAGCCAAGCCCATTGATGTGACGGCACTTTATCGGCTACTCGCTTCGCATTTTAAGTAATAATGCGTAGCAAGGGAAGGAAAACAGAGTATGCAGGAGGCACGGAGGTGTCCCATGCGTACCCTGTTTTCCTTTCTTTGAGAATAACGAGTCCTGACCCTAAAGCCGTAATTCAAAGGGATGACATCCTATGGATGTCATCCCTTTTCTCGTGCCGGGCTATCGCTTCATCTTCGCCCGCAGCGTCGTGTACGGGTGGCCTCCGAGCTGGATTTCGAACTCCTGACCATCGACGGCTCCGGCGGCGGAACGGGCATGAGCCCCAACGACATGCTGGACAACTGGGGTGTCCCCTCCGTCCTGCTGCACGCCAAAGCGCATGACTACGCCTTCCTGCGGGCCGCCGCCGGGAAGAAGGTGGTCGATCTCGCCGTGGGCGGCGGGCTCGCCAAGCCGAGCCAAGCGTTCAAGGCGCTGGCCCTCGGCGCCCCCTACGTCAAGGCTGTGTGCATGTCGCGCTCGTTCATGATCCCGGCCTTCCTCGGCTACAACATCGAAGGGGCCCTGCACCCCGAACGCCGGGAACGCGTCCACGGCGCGTGGTCGGCGCTTCCGAAGACGGTCCTCGACATCGGCGATACGCCCGAAACCATCTTCGCCGGATACCATGCCCTCAAGGAACGCCTCGGAGCCGACGAAATGGCGCATATCCCTTACGGAGCCATCGCCATGTGGACGATGTGCGACCGGCTCGGCGCGGGGCTCCAGCACCACATGGCCGGGGCCCGCAAGTTCGGCGTCGAGCACATCGACCGCACGGACATCTGCGCCGCCAACCGCGAAACGGCTCAGGAAACGGGCATCCCCTTCATCACGGAACAAGACGACGAGCTGGCGCGCCGCATCGTGCTCGGCTGACAAGGAGAGGCGTTCATGCTGGATCTGCTCTTGACCAACGCCCGCATCGTGGACGGGACGGGCAACCCCTGGCGCAAAGGCTGCGTCGGCGTGCGCGACGGGCGCATCGTGGCCGTGGGTTCGGCCCACGATATGCCCGAAGCCCGGACGGTGCTCGACATCGGAGGCAACATCCTGTGCCCCGGCTTCATCGACAGCCACAGCCATTCGGATTTGAGGATAATAGATGAGCCGTTGGCCTTGCCCAAAATCATGCAAGGGATTACCACAGAGAACGTAGTCCTCGACAGCATGTCGGTGGCCCCCATCAGCGACAAGAACAAGGAGCCGTGGAGCACGAGCATTTCCGGGCTCGACGGCGTAGCCCAGAAACCGTGGGGCTGGAACGGGTTCGCCTCCTATCTCAATGCGCTCGACGCCGCGAAGCCGAGCGTCAACCTGAGTTCCTATGTGGGGCTCGGCACCGTGCGCCTCGACGTCATGGGCATGGAGGACAGGCCGCCCACCGCCGAAGAACTGCGCCTTATGGAAGAAAGCGTGGCCCGGTGCATGGAGGAAGGCGCGCGCGGCATTTCGGCGGGGCTCATCTACACGCCCAACAAGTACCAGTCCACGGAAGAACTCGTCGCGCTCGCCAAAGTCGCGGCCCGCTACGACGGCATCCTCGACGTGCATATGCGCAATGAGGCCGACCACATGGCCGAGGCATTGGAAGAGGTCATCCACATCGGGCGCGAAACCGGCATCCGTATTCTGGTGACCCATTTCAAGCTGCGGGGGCGCAGGAACTGGGGGAACGCCCGCAGGCATCTCGACACCATCGACCGGGCCCGCGGGGAAGGCATCGACGTCGGCATCGCCCAGTATCCGTATACGGCCAACAGCACGTTCATGCACGTCGTCGTTCCGCCGTGGTACCACAGCCGGGGGACGGACGGCCTGCTCAAAGCCTTGGCGGAGGAACGCGAACAGGTCAAAAAGGACATGCTCACCACCGAAGGCTGGGAAAATTTCTCGCAGGTCATGGGCTGGGAGAACATCTACGTCTCCTCGGTCGTCAGCGAAAAGAACCTCTGGTGCGAAGGCAAAAGCGCCGTGGCCCTTGGCGAGGCCCTCGGCAAGTCGCCCGAGGACGCGGTGCTGGATCTGCTGATCGAGGAAAACCTTGCCGTGGGCCTGCTTGGGCACGGCATGTATGAAGAGGATGTAATGGAAGGCATGAAGCACCCGACCATGTGTCTGATCACCGACGGCCTGCTGAGCGGCGGCAAGCCGCATCCGCGTACCTATGCGGCCTTCCCCCGGTTCATCGCCCGTTACGTGCGGGAAAAGCGCCTGCTCACCCTTGAGGAGGCCGTGCGCAAGATGACCTCCAGCACGGCGCTCAAACTCCGCATGAAGCGCAAGGGCTTCATCATGCCCGGCATGGATGCGGACATGGTGGTGTTCGGCGAAAACCGCATCCGCGATGTGAATACGTTTGAAAATCCGCGTGTCTACCCGGAAGGCATCGATTACGTGCTCGTCAACGGCGAGATCGCCGTCGATCACGGCGTCCATACGGGCGCGCGTCCCGGCAAGACCATACGCGACTGACCATGCCACCGACGGTGCGGCCGTTTCCCATCGCGGGGGACGGGCCGCGCCGTTTTTTCGTTCTTCAAGGAGGAAACGTCCATGTCGTACAGCCCCACGCTCGGCTCCGTGTTCAACCGCACGAAAATGCGCGATCCGTCCCATGTCTGTTCTTTTTCCGGCATGTGCGCCATGTGCACCGCCGACTGCATCGGCAGCTGCGAGATCGGCCTGTCCGCCGTCCGGGGCATGGAGACCGTATATCCCACCACCACGGGGGAAAACCAGATCGCCTCGGAAAAGGTCTATCCCGTCGATTATTCCCATTTCAACATCAACGGCAGATCCTTCGGGGCAATGGGGGCTCCGCTGGACGCCGATCGCGCCACCATCTACCATGTGGGGCTCGAACGGGAGATCGGCACCCTCAACCCCGTGAAGCTGGCGCTGCCGATCATCCTGCCCGCGCTCATCAAGCTCAACTGGCCCGACTACTTCGGCGGCGCGGCCATGGCGGGCGTCAACGCGGTCATCGGCGAAGGGGCCGTGAGCAAGGACCCGACGCTCGCCTACGAAAACGGCAAGGTCGTCCACGCCCCGAAGCTCCGGGAAATGCTGGACGCCTTCAACAAGTATGACCGGGGATACGGGCAGATCATCCTTCAGGCCAACTATGACGACGACGCGCAGGGCGTGCCGGAGTACGCCATCCGGGAATGCGGGGCCAAGGCCATCGAATTCAAGTTCGGGCAGTCCGCCAAGGGCACGCAGCCCGCGAACCTCGTCCCCACGCTCGAAGAGGCGCTGAAGAAGTGCGAACAGGGTTTCCTTGTCCTGCCCGATCCGCGGGATCCCGGCGTACAGGAAGCCTATGGCCGCAAGGCGTGCCCCGCCTTCCACGTCTACGGCCGTCTGCCGATCTGGAGCGACGACTATCTGATCGGCCGCATCGCGCAACTCCGCGACATGGGCATGGCCAACGTGTATTTCAAGATGGCGGGCTTCGATCCAGAGGATCTGGAGCATATCCTCCGGCTGGCTTCCAAGGCGCAAGTGGATATGGTCACCTTCGACGGCGCGGGCGGCGGCTCCGGCTACAGCCCCTGCAAGATGATGAACGAATGGTGCCTCCCCACGGTCGTCATGGAAAGCATCCTTTACGGCATTCTCGACAAGCTGGCCGCGGAAGGCATGGAACTCCCGCATGTGGCGATCACGGGGGGCTTTGCGACCGAGGATCAGGTGTACAAGGCGCTGGCCCTCGGCGCGCCCTACATCTCCGCCGTGGGCCTGTGCCGGTCCAGCATGGCGGCGGCCATGAGCGCCAAAAAGATCGGGGATCTCATTGAGGCGGGCAAAGTCCCCCCGGAACTCGCCCGTTTCGGCACGACGAAGGAAGAGCTGTTCAGCGATCTTCCCGAGCTGCGGGGGCTCTACGGCAGCGCGGCGGACGGGTTCTCCACCGGGGCCGTCGGGGTATATTCCTACCTGAACCGCATCGCCTACGGGCTGCGCCACTTCGCCGCCCTGAACAGGAAATTCGACGTGAAGCACATCGGGCGGCGCGACGTCTTCCCGCTCACCCGTGACGCCAAGGAACTGCTTGACGGGACGTGGCTGCGGTAACCTCCCCTTCCGTCCCCTTTTCCGCGCAGGCGGCACCGACACGTCCCTCGGTGTTGCCTGCCATTTTTTTGATGCCATCCGTATGAAGCGAAGAAAGAGGCCTCCGTGCGCCTTGCCATCCAACGCGGATAACGATTCGACGATACCGAACAAAGGATACTTCTCCGCAAGATGTGCAAAAGTATTGCCGAAGCGTCCGAGTTCCGGCACATTTTACCTGACGCCGTTTCGGGCGGCGGGGAGGGGGTCCATGAATCACGAGCAGGCCATGTTGATGAAGTCTTCGCGCGTAAGCAATTTAAATACGTAAATACGCCGTGGGAACAGGTGCTGCACTCGCCTCCCGGCGCGTCTTCCCCAAGCGGCACACCATCGACGTTTCGAATACGGAATCGCCCTATTTCTACTATATCCTTTCGGGGACCGTGCGGCTTGGCCTATGTCGGAGCCAACGGCGAGGAACGGACGATCCTGTACGCCGGGGCGGGCACGCTCATGAACGTGCCGACCATCATCGCCGGGGACATCAAGAACACTGTGGTGACCTGCACGGAACGGGTGGAAGCCGCGATTTTCGACGCCGGGCTGCTGACTGATCGCGCGTTCGCCGCCGCCCATCCGGATTTGCTGCTCAACCTCATCCACTCGCTTTGCAGGATGGAGCTGCCCCGGCATGAACGGCATCACCAGCAGCGGCGCGAAGGGCATCAACGCCCTCGGCCCGCGCTATATGGGCAAGTACCACCCCCTGATGGAAATCGGCCCGCGCTACCTGCTCATCCAGGGGACGCACCGGGAACTCACCGAGGGGAACGGGCCGCCCTTCGTGCTGGACGTCGCCCCCATGCTGGTCCTGTTCGCCATCGTCATGACCTTCTGCATCCTCGGCTGTTTCCTGCCGTCCATGCCGCTGCTGCTCATCTGCGTGCCGATCTTCGTGCCCATTGCGAAGGTTTTCGGCTGGAATCTGATCTGGTTCGGCGTCATCATCACGGTTCTGGACAACATGGCCTCCATCACGCCGCCTTTCGGCATCAGCCTCTTCGTCATGAAGGAAGTGGCGGGCGTAACGCTCGGCGCCATGTACCGCTCCGCCGTTCCTTTCGTCATCGCCCTGTTCGTCTGTCTTCTCCTGATTGTCCTGTTCCCCTCGCTGGCAACCTATCTTCCCACGCTCATGAACGGTTAGCGTACGGCGGACCAGCCTGAAAAGCGGAAAGCCCCGTACAGTGCGGGGCTTTCGTTTTTGCCCGGCGGCGGAAGCCGCCCCGATCACCAGCAGGCTCCCAAAGGCCCGCGCAAGCTGGACATGGCCTTTCCCCCCGCCTACAATGGGTTCTCAACTGAACAGGGGGTGAACATGGCGCTTTCTCAATCGCAAAAGATCATTGCTTTTCTCGAAAAACATCGGGGCGGGAGCTTTACGGCCCGGCAGATTGCCGAAGCCATCGTGCAGCAGTACGCTTCCGACTACGCCAAAAAGCGCAACAATCCCCGTTTTGCGGATGACAAGGCATTTCTTTCGCAAATCATTGCGGAAATCGGATCACAGAAAGACACGCTCAAAAGGCTCCGCCCCACACTCGTATGGCAGGACAGGCCCAAGCCCCGCCGCTACTGCATTCCATTGGAAGAGACGCAGGAGGCGCTGGATACGGCCCAAGGTGAAACCTGTGAACGCGATGAGGAGATCTGCGCCTGTGAAGAACGGGCCCTGCTGGAACAGGAGCTTTACCCGCTTCTCACCAGTTATCTCTGGTCGGAGCTGCACCTCTACTCCATGCGCATCCGGGAAGGCCGCTCCCACAATACGCGGGGAAACGGCGGCAACCAGTGGCTCCACCCCGACATCGTGGCGATGGAGCCGGTGGACAAGGCATGGGGGAAACACGTCAAAGCCTGCGGGCACGCCAGCGGCAGCACCTGCGTCCGGCTCTGGTCGTTTGAAGTCAAAAAAACGCTCACCGTCGCCAATATCAGAAAATGCTTCTTTCAGGCCGTCAGCAACTCGTCTTGGGCGCACGAGGGGTATCTCGTCGCCACGGCCATCGCCGACGACCGGGTGGAACAGGAGCTCAGGATGCTTTCAGCCCTGCACGGCATCGGGGTTATCCTGCTCGATCCCGAAAATCCGTCGGAAAGCGAAATCCTGCTCCCCGCACAAAAAAAGCCGGATGCCGACTGGCAATCCATTGATCGCCTCGCCAAAGAAAACGGAGATTTCCACGAATTCATTGAGCTGGTTTCCGTCTACTTCCAAACCGGGACGCTGCGGGAAAAGGATTGGGACAACAAGACGGCCTGACGGGATCTTTGTTTGAGTGGAGGATACCGAACGGCGTTTTGGCTCCGCCGGTTCTCTCCGCAAAAGGAAAAGGCAGGCACGGCGCCGTATCCGTTCAGCCGTAAAAGCCCAACAGCCTTGCGCCGCCGTCGATCGCTTGCCGGTTTTATCTATCCGGTGAAAGGCAGCGTACCCAGCAGACAGCCATACCTTGTAGCGTTATTGATAAACATGGAGAAAAAAGATGCGTGACGAACTGATGTCCGAAATCATCAAGCTGGAATGGGACATGTTTTCTCATGTTTCGAATGTGGGAGGCCCGGCCTCCTGCCAGATGCGGCCCGACACCTTCAAAATCATGCGGAAGAGCCAGGCCGCCACATGGTCCGATGAGCTGCTTGCCAGCTATCTGGAGGATCTGAAAGCCGCCACGCGGGAAGGCAGAAACATCATGACCGAGAAATACGCTCGGATGATGGAATCCACTTTCCCCGAAGAATACCGGAAGCTGGCGGCATCCCTTCCGCCCGTCGACAAGGAAACCTTGCAGAAGATAGAAGAAATCGTCGCGATCAACGTGGGATGGAAAGCCGAGCTGTTCGACCGTTATCCCCGTCTGAGCGGCAAGGGCCGCCCGCTGCGCACCAGCGAAGACTCCACCGGGGAAACGTCCTTTGAAACGTACCTGCGGGGAGAATTGAAGACGTATTCAGCGCGCACGATCACGCTCCTGCATGAACTTACCTTGCGGCAACAACAGGATGGCGTGAACGGCGCGGCGCTGAATCTCCTCAATCAGGTGCAGCAGTACGGGTATGCCACGCTCGAACAGGCCGAAGGCCATCGCGCGGGAGCCTGACGGCGTTCCCGGCTTCCTTACGGGCGCGGCTTTACCTACGCCTTGCCCTTTCCGGCATGGCGTGCCTTCAGAAAGGCAAGCCGCTCGTAAAGCGAACAGCCGAGATCCCAAGGCTCCTGGCCGTAGGGGACGCCGGCGGCCTTGGCGGTCATGGCGGCTTTCAATTTTTCCGGAGTGACGGGAAGCGTAGCCACCCGCACGCCCACGGCATCGGCTATGGCGTTCAGGATGGACACGTGACCCGCACTCTGGAAGCCTTCCGCGCATCCGGTCGAACCGTGCGGCCCGTTCTCGCGGTACGTCTCGTGAAACAGCACGTTGAACGTGTCCGGAACGTCATTGCAGCGGGGAACCCCCGCCCCGCGCATGGTCGCGTGCTTCTTCATGTCCTCGTAGTTTTCGCTCAGGGCGAAGCCGATGGAGTGCGAAAAACCGCCCCATGCCTGCCCGAGCACGGCCTGGCGGCTTCCGATCACCCCAACGTCGGCCACAATCGTCGCGCCGAGGACACGGGTCCTGCCCGTGGCGGCTTCGACAGCCACTTCCGCCATGAACAGCACGTAGTTCTGGGCAATCGCGCCGTACCCGTGCCCCGTATCGGGATCAATGTCCGACCATTCGGCGGTATGGACGCCACGGTATCTGGTCGGAATGCCCGCATCGCGCATTTCCCGCCATGTGCGATACGTCCCGTCTTCCTTGCGCATGGCGGCGAGCAGCTTGGAAGCCGCGTCCAGCGTAGCCATGCCGACGACATGGTGCGAACGGCTGCCCGACGCCGATCCCGTATCGGGGCAGCATCCCGTATCGTTGCGGACCAGGCGGATGGCCTCCGGCCTGAGCCGCAAGGGGCGCAGCGCCTCATGGACATGGATCAGGCTGCCCGTATCCGCCCCCTGCCCGACGTCGGCCCATGTGCTGTAGTGCGTGACCGATCCGTCCTCATTCAGCTCCAGATCGATTTCCGCGCGATCCGGCACTTTTGAGACGTGATACCCGCCCCACGCAATGCCCACGCCGCGCCTGTGCTCCGGCGTGCTTTCCGCCCGGGCCTTTTCCACGGCCTTCCGGTAGTGCGGGCGCAGCATGTCCATCATCGCCCGCATGGGATATTCCCGGTAAGGGACGGACGTGGTGCAGGTATCCCCTTCCCGGGCGACGTTGATATAGCGGAACTCGAAGGGGTCCATGCCGATCCGCCCGGCGAGCATATCCACGATCTGCTCGCTCGCCGTGTAGGTCTGCGGCGAGCCGAACGCCCGGAAAGCCGTCCCGAAATTGTTGTTGGTGAAGGCCGTCCGCACCAGGCCACGGATATTCGGGATGGCATACGGGTAGCCGAAAAAGCGGCAAACCTTCGTCGTCAGCGCCCCCGCCATTTCGCTGTATGCGCCGTGATCGATCCCGGCAAGGAAATCCATTGCCGTCAGCTTTCCCGCTTCGTCGCACGCGAGGCGGACATTGGCGTACACGGGGGAACGCTTGCCCGTCGTGTGCTGGTGTTCGGCGTAACTGAGCACCAGGGAAACCGGCGCATCCAGCGCCAGCGCGCAGGCCGCCGCCAGTGCGGTATTGCCCGGCGACATGCTGTAGCCGAAGCTGCCGCCCGCCGGATTGCCGATGATCCGCACCTTTTCCTTGGGCAGCCCAATAGCCGGGGCCATCTGGGCGATGTTGCCGTACAGGTATTGCCCCTTGCACTGGATGACCACGCCCCCGTCCTGCGGGTAAGCCAGAACGACATCCGGCTCCACCGTCAGATGCGGCTGCCGCGACGTGCCGAAACTTCCCTCAACCGTATGGGCGGCATGTTCCAAAAGCCCTTGCGTGTCCTCGCCCTTGTAGACGGGCTGTTCCATATAGATGTTGGGGGTGTTTTCATGGATAGGGAACGCCCCTTCCGCAGCGGCTTCCATGAAGGTCATGACGGCGGGAAGCGGCTCGTATTCCACCCGGACCCGTTCCGCAGCGGCCCGCGCCTTGTCCCGGCCCGTCGCCGCCACAACGGCCACCACGTCCCCATACCGGCGTACCACCCCGTCACAAATGACCGGGCGATCGAGGCCGTCGCACAGGCTGTGCACGGTGCCTTGCGGCGCAACCAGCCGGTTCGTGCCCTTTACGTCCTTCGCGGTAACAACGTTGACGACGCCGGGCATGGCTTGGGCTTCGGCGGTGTCCAGAGCCCGTATCCGGGCATGTTCCCGTTTCGCCAGAACAACCGCCAGATGCAGCGTGCCTTCCGGCATCTTCCCGGAAATGTCGGCCCCGAAGTCGCATGTCCCGAGTACCCGGGAAAGCGCCGTGGGCTTCGGGAAATCCGAACCGTACAGCCGACCGCCCTCCGGCGGGGTAAAGGTGATGTCCTCCATCGCCTTTTCCCCGCGCATCACGGCGGCGGCCTCCATCACGGCGTCCACGATGGGCTTGTATCCGGTACAGCGGCAGACGTTGCCGTGCCGGGTAAACCATTCCCTGACCTCTTCCCGCGTCGGATCAGGATTGCGCATCAGAAGCCCTTTGGCCGACATGATGAACCCCGGCGAACAGAAGCCGCACTGCACGCTCGCATACGTCATGAACGCCCGCTGCAACGGATGAAGCCGTTCCGCCGAGCCGATGCCCTCGATGGTTTCGACTTTCGCATACGCCTTGACCTGTTTCATCTTTTTGACGCAGGAGCGCGTGACCTCCCCGTCGAGCAACAGCGAACAAGCGCCGCAGTGCCCGGTTCCGCACCCGACTTTCGTCCCGGTGAGCCCAAGACGCCGCACCACGTCGGCAAGGGAGTCCTTCTCCGGCTCACAAAGGATTTCCCGATCTACCCCATTGATGTTCAAGACGATTCTCTGAATGGACACGGTTCCTCCTCTGTGAAGGGGTTGGATATTTTCCAGACAAGGCGGATTGCCCTTCTCTCCCGGAAGCTGGAAAGAAAGGCAATCCGCCTTCGCCGCGCCTCAAGCGGCACGGCTGTCCTCCAGCGGACGGGCGCTACTTGCCCACGAAATCCGTGATGGGCGGACAATCGCCGGAACACATAACCTCAATGAGGGTCGACGTTTCCGACAGGCGGGCCTGTTCAAGGGCGGGCAGCAGTTCTTCGGCATGTTCGACGCGGATGCCCTGAAGCCCGCAAGCCTGGGCGAGCGCCACATGATCGATGGGAAAGATGTCCACCGAAGTGCTGTTCTTGCCGTAACGGAGCTTTTCGGAACACTTCACGTATCCCAGAATGCCGTTGTTCAGCACAATGGTGGTCACTTTGAGGTTGGAACGGGCCGCGACTTCCATCTCCGACCAGACATGCGCAAACCCGCCGTCGCCGGTAATGCAGTAGATGGGGGCTTCCGGTTCGGCGACGGCGGCACCCAGCGCCATCGGCAGGCCCCAGCCGAGCCCGGCCATGCCGCGCGGCGTGATGAACCGCATCCCGCTGCGCAGCGACACGAGGTTGTTCGTCGCCCAGATGGACGAGAAGCTGGCGTCCGCCACAACAATGCTTTCCGGCGTGAGCACGGCCTGCAAGGCCGCCATGACCTGCGCGGGATGGAGCGGCTCACCGGCGTTGCTTAGGAAGGAAGCCATTTCCGCATCGTGCGCGGCGCGTCCGGCGGCGATACGCGCCTCAAGCGCCGCGCGTGCCGTGCGCCGCTTCCCACCATCCATCGTTTTCATGACATCCGCAAGGGCTTCGAGCGTGAGCCGCGCATCGCCCACAAGCCGTATGGCTTCGTAATTACGGCCTACTTCGCCGCTGTCCATGTCGATATGGGCAAACACGGCATCGGAGGGGTACAGCGTCCACGAGTCCGTCGCGTTCTGGTCGGTCCGCGTGCCCACCAGCAGGATAAAATCGGCCTCCTCAAGGATGGGTCGCTGATGGCATCCGGCAGAACCGGGGCCCGTGGCGTTGGCGAGCACGCCGAGCGAGAGCGGGTGCCGTTCGTCCACGCCTCCCTTGCCCATCACCGTGGTCGCCACCGGCAGGGAGAAATGTTCCTGAAGCCCGGCAAGGGCCGCGCACGCCGAGGAGAGGTGCACGCCGCCGCCCGCGACGATCACGGGGTTACGGCTGGAAAGCAGACGTTCCGCCACGCCGCGCACGGCATCCAGAGGAGGCATGACCGGATCAAGCGGATAATGGCCGAGCGGGATGTCCCGCTTTTCGGGCTCCGCAGGCATACCGAGCATGTCGTTGGGGAACAGGAGCACGACGGGACCGGGCCGCCCGGAACAGGCCACCGCGAAGGCCTGATCCACGTAGTCCTCCACGCGGTCCGCCGTATGTACCCGCCTCGTCCACTTGGAGCAGGCCGAGAACAGACGGACATGGTCGAATTCCTGAAACGCATTGCGATCCTCATTCTTCAACGGGATCTCCTGAAGCATGACCACAAGCGGAATCGAGGATTTCAGCGCTTCCGCAAGAGGGGCCACCACAAGCGTCGCCGCGGGGCCGTTCTGGGCGATCATGACGCCGGGGCGCTTGCTGACGCGGGCATAGCCGTCCGCCATGTAGCCGCCGCCGTTTTCGGTACGGTAGGCGATCTGGCGCAATCCAAGTTCCTCAAAGGGCAGGCTGAGGCCCTGCGGGAGCCCTTGTCCGAAAAACTCATGGATGCCGTGCCGCAGGAGCATCCTTCCGATGCTGTGCCCAACCGTATTGTGCTTTTCAGTACACGATGCCATCTGCTGTTCCTTTCGATGCCGGACGCGACATCCGGCGTTTTGGGGTATGACTCACTGAAAACAAGCCGCCTTCGACGGCGAGAAGCCATGCTTTGGAAATCGGAAAACCTCAGTGCGTGTATTCCAGTACGGAAACCTCCTTGCATTTCTTCCGCAGCGCCTGAAGGATGGAATCCCTGTTCGGACAGGGAAAGCCGTCCGGATTTCCCTTTGTGATGCATGTGGCGAGAGCGATGGCCTGCGCCCCGCGATCCATGAGGGACTGCGCCCTGGCAATGGCTTTGCTGCCGGGACAGCCGCCGCAACTCACAAAACCGACGATGGTGCAGTCACCCAGCGTTTCGAACGCGCCGGACTTCTTTTCGACTGCGGCGAAGTCGCCCGTTCCCGGACAGAGATCTTCCGTCTGCTGGCAGCGGATAATGCCTACTTTCATGTCAATTCCCTGATGTCTGGAGTGAAAAAAGGACGCGGATTCCCTCCCCTCGCTTTCACAGGAAAGCGAGGGTTCCCGATATGGCCGCAACAGTCCGGTCAAGGACGCCTACGGATAGTTACTTCTGGGGAAGGGAATGCTTCAGGATTTCGCCATAGGTGTTCAACTCTTCATCGTACAGTTTGCGGAAGGCTTCGGAGGACATCCAATGCGCCTTCGTCTTCAGCCTGAGGGCCTCCTGCTGGAACGCTTCGCTGTTGACCACTTCGGACATGGCGGTTTCGAGCGTGCGCAACACGTCCTTGGGGAGGCCGCGCGGCGCGATGACGCCCTGCCAGTGGGAGAAGCGGGCGTCCATGCCCAGTTCCTTGGTCGTGGGGATGTCGGAAAGGTTCTCGCTGCGCTCGTCGGCAAACTGCACCAGCCCGTACACATCGAACGTGGACAGCGACGCGGGCGCATCCGCATGAAGATGGGTCCGGCCCGCCATGATGTCCTTAAAAATCTCCCCGCCGCTGCGGTAGGGGATGAAACGCAGCTTCAAGCCGAAGTGCTCGGCAAACTGCAGCATGGGCACATGGGTCATGTTGCCGGTCGCGGTGATGCCCACGACGTACTTGTTGGGGTTCTTTTTCGCCATTTCGATAAATTCGTTGATGTTCTTCCACGGGGCGTTTTGGGCGGTCATCAGAACCACAGGCTGGCTGACGGACGTGCCTATGAAGTCGAACGCATCCGTCCCGTAGGGAAGCTTCATCACATGCGGCTGCAAACACATGGTCCCGGTGGGCACATAGCCGAGCGTGTAGCCGTCCGGTTTGGCGGCGGCCACCTGCGCCACCCCGAGCGTGCCGCCCGCGCCGGAAACGTTCTGCACGACGATGGGCTGTCCAAGCCTCTTTTCCATCATCCCCGCCAGCAGACGGGCCGGGATGTCCGTGCCGCCGCCCGCGCCGAACGGGACGACCAGCGTGATCGGGTGATCCGGATAGGCGGCCAGCGCCCCGGTGGCCCCGAGCATGAACACGCAAAGGAAGAGAAGGGTCTTTTTCATCATCTGGCGGATCATACGGCTCTCCTTTTCTGTTACAGATTGTGGACCGTCTGGGCGAAACCGTGCGGGCATCACCGCTTCGCGCGCAGCGCCCTGTAATTCTGGACTTGCGGGACGACGAGGAGCAGGAAGGCCATCCCGAGGAGCACCATCGCGATGGGGGACGCGGAAACGAAGGCCAGCCACGAATCGTCGCCCTTGAACAGCATCATCTGCCCTATGCTCATTTCAAACTGCTGCCCCAGCACAAGGCCGATGACCAGAGGCGGCAGGGGAAATTCCATGCGGCGCATGAAATAGGCCGCTATGCCCATGAACACGGTGACGAACACGTCAAACAGGTTGCCCCGCGATCCGTATGATCCGAGAATGCACAGCACCGCGATGAAGCCCATCAGCAACTGCTCGGGAATCCTGAGCAGGAAGGAAAACATCCGGGTGGTGATGATGCAGCTCGGGTACATGAGCAGGTTGGACAGCATGAGCACGGCGAAGGTGGCGTATACCATCTCCGGATTTTCCGTCATCAGGCGCACGCCGGGGGTCACGCCGTGAATGGTCAGGGTCGCCAGCATGATGGCGGTGACGGGGTCGCCGGGGATGCCGAGGGCCAGCGAGGGGACAAGCGCCCCGCCCGTGACGGCGTTGTTGGACGATTCCGCGGCGATGATGCCGTCGGGCTCGCCCTTGCCGATATTCTCGCGCCGGGGCGAGGAACGGCGGGCCTCGCCGTAGCTCAGGAAGGCGGCGGTCGCGGCGCCCGTTCCGGGGAGGATGCCCACGAACGTGCCGATGAGGGAAGACTTCACCAGCCCGGACATCCGGTCCCTCCATTCGCCGAGGGATGGAAGCTGAACCCGGCAGGAGGTGCCGTTTTCCACGCGGGCCTCGCGCCGCATCCGTTCGACGCGATCCAGAACCTCGGAAAGCGCGAACACGCCGACAATGACCGCAACAAGATCGATGCCGCTGTTCAGGGCGAAAATATCGAACGTAAAACGCGATTCGGCGGAAAACGGGGACATGCCCACACAGGCGAGCAGCAGCCCGAGCACGCCCATGGCCAGCCCCTTGAACTGGTTGTTGGCCGATACGCTGGAAATGCAGGTCAGGCCCATCAGGATCAGGGCGCACGTTTCAAGCGGCCCGAACTGCAAGGCGAAAACGGCGATCTGCGGCGCGGCGAAAGTAAGGATCACGCACGAGAACACGCCTCCGAAAATCGATGCCGCCAGCGCCCAGCCGATGGCCTTTCCGGGCTTTCCCGCCCTCGCCATCGGGTAGCCGTCAAACGCCGTAGCCGCGGACTGCGGCGTTCCGGGCGTATTGATGAGCACGGCGGCAATGGAGCCGCCGCAGATGGAACCGCAGTAGACCCCGAGCAGCAAGGCGATGGCCGACACACTCGTCATGCCGAAGGTGAAGGGCAGGCAGATCGTGATGGCGACCACGGACCCCAGACCGGGCAGCGCGCCCACGATCATGCCGAGCATCACGCCCACGAAATTCATTGCGAGGGTAAAAGGCGAAAGAGCCGCCAACAGGGAATCGATGAAAAGCATGTTTTCTCCTTCTCTTTGCCGACGCGGGTCCGAAAGGCGGACGGCCCGCCACCGTCCGGAACACGGCCCTTTCCTCTAAAACAGTATGCCCATCGGAAGCGGGAGTTTGAGGACATACCAGCACAGCGACCAGATGACGGCCGTTCCGCACAGGTTCGACAGCAGCAGCGAAGGCAGCTTGCGCCACCCCATCGCATAGCCGATGCCGCAGGCGGCGAGGAAGCTCGTCACGCCGAATCCCATGTGATCCAGCAACAGCGCATAGGCGACGAGAATCCCGGAAACCGCCGCCGTCCTCGCCGAAAACAACGGAATATCCGAGTCGCTGCGGCGGTGCGACGGCACCAGCACGATGCAGCATCCCACGGCTATGAAAAGCCATGTGAGCGCCTTGGGATAGTCCATCGGGTGAATGCCTTCCGTCGCATTCGCCTGCTCCAGCCCGAACGCCTGCGAAAGGAACACAAGCCCGAGCGCGATCACAACCAGTCCGCTGATGAGGTTTTCCCGTGCGATTTTCATGTGTCTTCATCCTTCTGGCTGGAAGGCCCGTTTTGCCATGCCCCGCCGTTCGCGGGTTCAAGGGTGGGAGACGGAAAACGGGCGTTGATGGTTTCAAGGCTCCGGAACACGGCCAACAGCCTCGCGTCCCGGTGGCGCAGCACCTCTTCGGACGTGACGCCCGAGTAGCCGTAAAATCCCTTTCCGCTTTTGAACCCCAAACGCCCTTCCCCAACCATCCGTTCCAGCAGGGGAGGCGGCGTCTCATCCGTCGCAAGCCCCATAGGAACCTGACGGTAATTGCTCAACACAAGATCAAGCCCGGTGAAATCCAGTCTGGACAGGTACCCCATCACGGCAAGGCGCGCGCCCAGACAGACGGAAACGGCATCGTCCAGCGCCGCCGCGTCCGCCACGCCCTCGTCGAGAAGCTGGAACAGCTCCTGATTGATGGCCCGCTGGATACGGTTGACGATGAAGCCGCGCGCGAAGCGCTTGAGCACCACCGGCTTCATGCCCAGTGCGGACAAGCAGGCGGCGAATTGCGGGACGAGCTGTCCGGGATTGGAAGGATGACCGACGATTTCGACGAGGGGTATGATGTGCGCGGGCACAAAGTAGTGCGCCATGATCAACTGGGGATGCAGGACGGACGGAGCGTGTTCGAAGATGTCGAGGACGGAGGTGTTGCTGGCTATCAGGGCCGACGGGGACACGACGCCGGCCAGTTCCTCGTAAAAACGGCGCTTGATGTCCACCCGTTCCGAAATGACTTCGACGACGAGCTCGGCCCCAGCCGCCGCTCCGAATCCGTCCTCCGCAAACCTCAGCCGGGCCATGACGCTTTCCGGCGCTTCTCCTCCCAGCTGCTCGGACTGCGTGCCCGCAAGTCGGCGGATGGACCGTTCCGCCCGATCCAAAGCGTCCCGGTCGACGTCGGTGAGGGTGACGGCATGTCCGCCGCGCGCGAACCGCAACGCAATGGCATGGCCCATCGTACCGGCTCCGAAAATGACCACGTTCCGAAAAAGCATACGGCATTCCCCTGTTCCCGATTTCCGAAAGGGACGGAGCAGCCTTTGCCCGCTCCTGTCGACAGCCTTATGAGCAAAGCCTGTGCCATGCCGTATCGTGAGAATAACGTCATAGGGGAAAGGGGGATGCGTTCTTTCGTTTCCGGGGGGCGGCCTCCGTTTTGTTCAAATAATGGACGGTATCCATATATTGAACATTCCATCCATATGCAGGACGGTCAGAATCGAATGTTGTATTGTTTCAGCCTGAGATAGAGCGTCGAGCGTTTCATGCCCAGAATGCGCAGCGCCCCCCGGTTCCCGGTGATGCGCCCGTTGGTGATCTTGAGCACATGCTGAATATACCGGCTCTGCAATTCGTCGAGCGTCGGAAGGTTCTTGAAGAGCTCCTCACAGGGTTCCTGGCGGGGAGTTCCGTCCGCTTTGCTTTCGGCGTGGGAGCTGAGGTCAAAGGAGAGGCGGCCCCCCTGATGCAGGATGACCGTACGTTCGAGCACGCTTTTCAATTCCCGGATGTTCCCGGGCCAGTCATACTGCAAGAGCGCCTCCAGCTCCCTCTCGCTGGGCTGCTGGATATCCCGGTGATACCGCCTCGAATAGCGATCCAGAAAGAACCGGACAAGCAGCCGGATGTCTTCCTTGCGCGACCGCAGCGGCGGAATGGTCAGGGGGACGACGGACAGGCGATAGTACAGGTCCTCGCGGAAGTGCCCGCTCTTCACCTCGGCCCACAAGTCCTTGTTGGTGGCGCAGATCAGGCGGAAATCCGAATACCGTTCCTCCTCTCCGCCAACGCGCATGAACCGGTGATCCTGAAAGACGCGCAGCAGCTTGATCTGCATGGGGGCCGGAATATCTCCGGCCTCGTCGATGAACAGCGTCCCCTGATGCGCCATTTCGGCCAGACCTATTTTCTGCCGGATGGCCCCGGTGAACGCGCCTTTTTCGTGGCCGAAGAACTCGCTCTCGAACAGGCCGTCGGGGATGCTGGCAGGGTGCACCGGGACAAAGGGGCCGGTCCTGCCGCTGCAATCGTGGATGTAATGGGCCAGCAGTTCCTTGCCCACGCCGGTTTCCCCGAGGATCAGCACCGGGGCGTCGGTCGCGCCTATCTGGCGGCCGTGCGACAGCAGGCGGCGCATGATGGCACTGCCGTGCAGCAGGATTTCCGGCGTATCCCGGTAGGGCTCGGCCTGCGCCTGTTCCTGTTCCCCGGCGGCAAGACGGGCCGGTTTCGGCTTTCCGGCTTCGATTTTTCGGAGTTCGGACTCAAACAGCAAGGTAAACGCCGCCTGATCGGCGTTGGAGATGCCGCGCAGCGTTTCCAGCGCATACTCGCTTTCCAGCCACAGCACCCATCTGGCCTTGGCCGTCTCCAGCGGAAGGCTCAGGAACACATGCCGCTCCTCGTCCAAGAGCAGGGGCTTGTTCTGCTGCACTGCGTAGATCTGTGAGACTTTGGAAGATATCTTGCCTGTGTTCAGTTCCACGGCGCTGATGTTGCACGCGGCCCGGCACGTCAGCAGCCCGCCGCTGGAAACCTCCAGCAAGGCGGCGCGTTCGGCTCCCAGCTCGCAACCGGCGATGTGCGTCATCTGATTGATATATTGCGAAAAATCCGTGAGATTGCGTATGGATTCCAGGGCTATCCGGCAGTTCTCGAGCAGCGTTCCACCGATGCGCGCCGTACTTTCAGGTTCATACGGCGATGCGCCGCTTTCCGGTGCAAGCCCCCTTTCAGCGGCCCGAGCGGGGAGATCATGAAGACGGGCAATGCGCCGCTGCGTAACGGCGATTTCCGTCGGGTTGCCTATCGCCGTAAAACCGCGCAGGCTCTCCGCCAGCAAGCTTCCGGCCGCTTCCTTGTCGCCGCTTTCCGCGAACAGGCGCGTCGCTTTGGCACGGAGCGCCCCCGCCCTCAGATGCTCGTTGTAGCTTTCGATCGCCCGCTGGATTTCCTCATCGAGATCAAGCCCCCGGACGGGCGGCAGCCCAGCCTGCTCGTAAGCCGCCAGCACGTCGAACATCCACGGATAGGAATAGATGGGGCGGCGGAAACCATACCGCAGCGCGATATCCATCGTCCGCTGCATCGCCGCGTGCGACGCTTTGATGTTCCCCTGCGTGTAATGGTAGAACGCGAGCCCGCGCATACCCCATACGGCGATTTTGGTTTCCGTTTCGGGATTGACCATGCTGAGCACGTGGTCGATGAGCTCCAACGCCTCCTCATGCCGCCGCATGTACAGGAGCACCATCGCCAGCTGCCCTTCCCACCACAGGATCTTGAAACGGTTCTGGCCGAGCTCCGCCGCCCTTTTGGCCGCCTCGAGGATGCCTACCGCCTGATGGAAACGCCCCAGATACACGGCGGACGAACTCGTATACAGCGAGAACATTTCCGTCTGGAACCGGCATTCCCACAACTGCGGGTACTGCAAGGCCACCTCAAACGCGGCGAGGGCTTCCCGGAAATGGCCGTGCCAGAAGTGGAACATGCCCACAAAATACTCCGCCTGCCCCCGGGCCCCGGCCTTATCCAGCTCAAGCAACGACGTCTCGCATTGGGCGTGCAGCTCATGCATACGCTGCGCCGAGCATTCCGCCGCCATGTTTTCAAGGCTGGACTCCACCAGATGCAGCAAGGCCGTCATGCGGGCGTCCCCCTGCTCCTTGGCTGTCTCAAGGGCTCTGGCGGCGATCTCCCTTGCCTGACGATGGCTTTTGGAGAGATACATGGAAATGTCGCAAGCCGCGAGCGCCAGCTTCATGAAGGCCTGTTTCTGACCGGAGGCGGCACCCGCAGGGCTCCATCGGCCCAGCAGCCGCAAGACAAGGCCATAGCAGGCGACGGCCCCGCTCGACTGGGAACTGTTCAACAGCGTGTTGATGAATCCCAACAGAAGGGTACAGGCTTCGAGGTTCTGCCCTTCGTCAAGGGCGGAGGCCACATCAGCGATCTCGGCGCACACCTCCCGCCATGCGTTCCGCATCTGCAATTCCGCAACGCCCCGGGACGTTATCATGATCCGGGCGGGGCGATCCGGGTCGGACTGGAGCAGGCCGCCCTCCTTCAGCTCCGCGATGATCGGCTCAAGCTCCTCCAAGGGAACTTTCAGGATCTGGGCACAGGCCTCCGCGCCGAGGCCGCCGGTGATCAACGAAAACACTTTCACGACGAGCAGGGAGAAGGGAGAGAAGTCCATTGCAGCCTCCTGTGATGCGCCTACACTATCCAACATATGAACAGTCTGTCTATCATACAGATTTATCTATATATTGGATGGAAAAACAGCGGGGCTTTCCTACATCCCGGCGGGACTTCTCACGAATCTTTTTGGAGCCGTTTTTGCAAGGAGAAAATACGGCCTTTCCGGCTGCGCCAGAAATATTCCAAGGATACCCAAGCCCAAACAAGGAGTCCAACATGTCCGAACAGCGTCCCGTCGCCATCGTCACCGGAGCGGCAAGCAACATTGGTCTGGCCTGTGCGCAACGCTTTGCGGCGACGCATACGGTCATCATGGCCGACATAGCCGACGCGACACAGCAGGCGGCGTCCCTGCCCCATGCCGTCGCCGTGCGGGTCAACGTCGGAGAGTTTGATTCATGCCTTAATCTGGTTGCGGAAGCCAGGAAATACGGGCGGATCGATGCCGTCGTGCACAGCGCGGGCATCACACGCCCCGCCTGCTCCATTCTGGATATGCCCGTGGAAGAATGGGAGAACGTCATCAAGGTCAATCTGACCGGGGCCTTCTTTCTGGCCAAGGCCTGCATCCCTCCGATGCTGGAAGCCGGGCAGGGCGCCATGGTGCTCTTTTCTTCCCGGGCCGCCAAAACGGGCTTTGCCGCCCTCGGCAGCAACGGCGCGAAAACCAAAGCGCATTACTGCGCATCCAAGGCGGGGGTCATCTCGCTCGTCAAGTCGCTGGCAATGGAGCTTGCCCCCTACGGAATCCGAGTAAACGGCGTAGCCCCCGGCCCTGTGCAAGGAACCATGATCCCCAAGGAATCATGGCCGGTTATCGCTGAGAAAGTGCCCTTGAACCGTCTCGGGACGCCTGAGGAAATGGCCGAGGGCGCGTGGTTCCTGTGCTCGCCGCAAGCCGCGTTCATTACTGGGCACATCCTGGACATAAACGGCGGCACGCTCATGGACTAGCCGCGCGCCGCTCGGAAGGCGCACAGGCCACACTCCAAAACGGATTCAGGTCCGCTCCCGCTTCCTCCGAACAGCCGACACTCCGCTTGCACGCAAAAAGAGCGGTCCCTTCGTCATTCGATCTTGGGGCCGCTCTTCCCATATGCGGATCCATATACCCCTTTCTTCGCTCGAAAGATAAATAGAGAGTGAAAAGTCAATAAGCTAGAAAGATTCCTTCGCTGAGAAAGCCGAAATCCTCATCAAATCTATTGATCCGCGCCCGGAAAACTGAGACGATGCCTTTGCTTTTCAATGTAGGCACATCCTTTGAGCCGCCATCTCATAACTATGGCGTAAAATCGCATAGTGGAATACAGTTATGGAGTTGGAAGCGCGACACATATACTGTCCCGAGGCGAGGTTATTTCTATCCTCGCCTTGTTTAGTCTATACTGTATTTGATTTTCGTTAAATAAAGCCGTCCCGTTGTATACGGCAATAAATTATTGGAACACCTATTTTACTTTTTGTATAAAAACAACATATTTATTTTATACGTTATCAAAAACACTTTTTGTTAATAAGGTAAAAAAACAGATCATAAAAAAATATAATTCAAGTCAACGATTAACATAAAACATACTAGTTTGGTTAAAGCATACTTGATCAGAGAATAACAACATTAC
>ENA-UESG01000971-UESG01000971.1-human-gut-metagenome-genome-assembly--contig:-NODE-971-length-22038-cov-27.830700_pt1 | contig 22038 bp, 18 predicted proteins | sample MGYA00243002_ERZ508003 | MGnify/ENA primary metagenome ERZ508003 (study PRJEB26167, sample SAMN06115514) | human gut metagenome | host: Homo sapiens | place: China:Shanxi | collected 2015-12-02... | reverse complement strand
GGCGGCGTGCGCATCAATGAAAAAGCGCAGGCGCTGACGGCTGACGGCAAGGTGATCCCGGGGCTCTGGGCTGCGGGGGAAGTGACAGGCGTCACGCACGGCACAAACCGTTTGGGCGGCAATGCCTATACGGACATCATTGTGTTCGGCCGAATAGCCGGCAAGGCTGCAGCTGAAGCTGCGAAGTAATGTCCCAATCTGCATCGATTCTATCGATGCAGATAAAAATCACTCCGTTCACGACGGCCTGCGACCTTTACTAAGTCGCGGGCCGTCAGCGTTATCCGATACACTCGACAGTCCTACAATGGCTCATTCTATGGATTCCCCTCTGTGCTTTCTTCCCCAAATGGCCAGTGACAAAGCAATAAAAACCAGACAGTCCATCCTCGATGCAGCGAAAGCCATCATCATTGAGGAAGGTATTGGTGCGCTCACAATGGAGCGTGCGGCAACTAAAGCCGGCATCAGCAAAGGCGCCTGCATGTACCACTTCAAGAGCAAGCGGGCACTGCAAGCAGCACTGGTCGAAGAGTACGCGGCACATCTTTCCTCAGAACTCGCTCGGCACGAAGCGCTTTTTGACGGACCTCCCGAGGAAACGCTCGTTCCCGGCTTCATCGAATGGTTCCGCAGCTTTGATCATGACAACCACGGCTGGTCAACAGTCGGGCTCGCTATCCATTCCAATTTCGTGCACGACGAAGAACTCATGCGCCCTGTAAAACTCTGGTACGAGAGACTGCATGCTCGAATTGCGGCCTTACCCGAAGATGTTCGAACACCAGCGCTCGTGGCCATCATGGCTATCGAGGGCTTCTTTTATTCGCATAAATTCGAAGTTGATCTCGTTTCACCTAAGCTGAAAATTCAAGCCTGGCATTTCATACTCGAAAATCTCGTTCACAACCACGCAGCTGCTCAAACCAAACATTGATTGGAATGGGTATTTTTCAGCAAGCTGTATGAGTAGCGCCTTTTTCTTCACCGTCGTGACACAACCAAAAGAATAAGGAAGTACCCTGCGCCGATAATCGACGCCAACGTACCTGCTGGGATCTGTGCGGGAGCAATCAGCACCTGACCGAGCCAATCAGCCCAGGAAACGAGTGCAGCCCCTAAAAGCGCTGCCGTGCAGAGTTCCGTTTTTACCGTTCGTGCACCAATCATGACGGCCATGTGCGGCGCCACAAGCCCCACAAAGGCTACAGGCCCCATGGCAGCAGTAGCTGAGGCACAAAGGAGCGCACAAAGCGTGAGCAGCCCCAGCGCAGAACGCGTGAGCGACAGCCCGCGGGACTGCGCAAAATCTCGGCTGATGGAGAGCAGCGTCATGCTTCTTGAAGCGGCAAAAGCAATGCTGATAAGTACGAGAACGGCTCCCAAGAGCATTGCGGCCGCAAGAGGGGTAGTGCGGTAGGTTGAGCCTGAAAGCCACTGGAGAATAAAGTAATTTTCCATGGTTCCGCGCGAAAGCGCGAGCGTGACGGCGGAATCCAGGAAAGCCGAGATCGCAATACCCATCAGGACGACGACGTCAGGCGAAAAACGAGACGATTTTGAGAGTCCAAGCAGCACCAAGAGCACCACAAAGCTGCCCCCGGCAGCCGTCAGCGACCCCAGAGATCCCACGGCGCCGCCAAAATAAAGCGCACTCACGACCATCGCAAAAGCGGCGCCGGACGACACTCCAAGAATGTCCGGACTGGCGAGCGGATTGCGAATCAGACGCTGCAAAATGACGCCCGCGGCCGCTAAGCCGGCACCGGCTGCGGCGGCAGTAATAAACCGAGGAATACGCAGAAGCAGTTCAAACTTATCTGCCAGTGCAAATGTCCATATGCCCTCTCGATTAATGAACGTAAAGTTGAGGACGATGAGGAGCAGCATTGCTGCGGCAAGCATGATGAGCCCAGGAATGGAGAGCTTCTTAAGCGACGACCGCACCATGCCGGATGCCTGACCGGGCTGCGCACCGCCGCGCGCAAGCGCAGAGAGGCTTTTCCGGGCAATCCAGATGAAGATCGGTGTTCCGATAATGGCTGACACGACGCCGGTGGGCACGATGTTGCCGGTAAGCGAGGTGAGTCCCTGAGCCGCTGCGTCGGTGGCGCAAAGGAGTGCCGCCCCAATCAGCATGCTTGCACAGAGCTGAGTGCGCGGATTGACGAACCCAACTCTTCTCGCGATATTGGGTGCAATGAGTCCCGTGAAATTGATAACCCCGGCCGCAGCAATAAAGGCCGATGAAAGCCAGATTCCCAATGCCGCCAACACACCGAAGACGGGCACGATAGGCAAGCCTCGAGCCCGAGCACCTTCGTCTCCGAGCGAAATGAGTGCGAGTGCGCGCGGCGCAAAAATCAATAAAAGAATCACCACCGGAACCGTCTGCGGCAAAAGCGCAGTGATGCCGCCCCAGCCGTTTTGCGCGAGGTCGCCGGCCCCCCAGAGGAAGACATTTTCAACAAACTGAGCACGCAGCAGCACAACCGCAGTCGCAATGGCCCCAAAAAGAAGGTTCACAACCATGCCGGCGATAATCAGCGCGACCCCCGTCATGCCGCGCGGACCGGCAATAAGCAGGATGAGTCCGAAGGCAGCGAGCGCCCCAGCAAAAGCTCCCAATGAAAGCCATGCGCCGGCCGCCGCGGGAAAGAAGGCGGAAATCAATACAACTGCAAGCCAGCCGCCCGATGACGTACCCAGCGTCAAGGGAGAAGTCATGGGATTTTGCGTGAGCTGCTGCAGGAGGCTCCCCACCAAACCGAGCAGTGCGCCGCCAATGGCCGCAGCGGCAAATCGCGGAAGCGTTCCAAAAGCAAAGTAGTACGCGTCAAAACTCTCTGCTGACGCCGGATCGAAGATGAGATTGACGCGGTCAGTCCAGGAAAGCGCATTGTCTAACGTAAAAGTGCAGAAAATGGAAAGACCCAGCGCAGCCGCCGCAGCAATGAGTGCACCTATGGAGAAACTCTTCATTTTGAAGTTCCCTCCTGCTCCGTTCTGCCGGCATAAGAAGGAGCCAGCGTCAAAAGTGCTTCGGTAATGCGTTTTGCAGTTGTCAGAATCGAGGGCGCTCCCCCATGGCTCCAGTAGGGTTCCGCAGGTGCCACATGATGTTTGCGGGCAAATGGTGTGGCACACCATAGGATGGAATTCATCACCTTGGCTTCTTGAGCGAAAGGACGGATGTAGATGACATAGGCATCCGTTAAATTTTTGAGGTCGCGAATCCTCACCTGCGTGAGGCCATAGGCGCTTGCCGGCCGAGTGAGCGGCTGCGCCATTCCCATGCGCCGCACAACCCAGTCCGCAATAGAGTTAGGCGTATAAACAAAAAGCGTTGTGAGACTGGAAAAGCGGATAACTTGAATTTGAGGAGCAAAACCAAAAGCTTTGCGGATGGCGTCGCCATAAGCGTCAATTTGCGCAAACCATCGAGCAATTTCAGCTTCAGCAGCGGCTTCGCGCTGAAAGAGTTTTGCTAATTCCCGGAACTGCTTGAGAGCCGTCTCAGCTTCATTTTCAGGCGCATCGGCGCGGTAGTTGCTAAAGAGCAGCACCGGCGCAATGGTGGCAAGCACCGGCATCAGATCGAGCTGAGTGGGACCGATGAGAATAACGTCAGGTTTAAGTTTGGCAATGCGTTCAAGATTGGGCTCGGCTCGGGTACCGAGATCCTCAATGCCGGCAGGCAGCGCGGGCTCACGCACCCAGGTGTCCCAGCTGGAGATGTCGCAGGCGCCCGCGGGTTTGACGCCAAGACCAACCAAGTTTTCCAGCAGATCCCATTGAAGCACGGCAGGACGCTGCGGGATGGTTTGAAAGACATGCTCGCCCAAGTCATCGCGAATGGTGATGCCCGAGACTGCAGCCAACTTTTCATTCGAAGCAAAGTTCGGTAGCGACGCAGCGCCGAGCGAACCGGCCGCGAAGTGCTTCAGCACCTCTCGGCGGCTTAAGCGTATGGAGAATGGAGGAAGAAGGTTCATTCGCACACCACGGCCACATCAAGCGGAAGCTGCTTCTTGCCGCCGGTATAGGCTGCCGGCGGATCCGGATGCAGCATGAGTTTGACCGGCGCCTCAAAGAGTGTCCTTAGATTTTCTTCACTATGAAGGAGTTCTGCTCCGCCAGAAAAGAGAACCTTCCCCTCCTTCAAAGCCACGATATGTGTAGCAAACCGCAGTGCCAGATTGATGTCGTGAATGATCGCAATAACGCCGCGTCCCGTTTCACGATTAAGGCGCTCCAGAAGCGCCAGTGTCCCGTATTGGTGACGAACGTCCAGCGCGGAAGTCGGTTCGTCGAGAATCATTACGGGTGAAGCTTGCGCGAGAAGCATCGATATCCAAACGCGCTGCCGTTCGCCCCCGGAAAGATCATCAACGTAGCTTTGTGCATACTGCGCCGTGCCGGTAGCCGCGAGTGCCTCGTCAACAGCTGCCTCATCTTCAGCACGCCATCGGCCAAAAAGCCCGCGCCAAGGGAAGCGTCCCAGACGCACGAGTTCGCGGCATGTCAGACCTTCCGATGCCGGAAGTTTTTGCGGCAGAAAAGCTGCTCTCTGAGCGCGTTCACGTTCTGAAAGCGTAAAGAGGTCGCACCCTTCGAGTTTCGTCGTCCCGGCATCGGGCTTAACCAATCCGGAAATGATCGAAGCTAAGGTCGATTTCCCCGAACCGTTGTGACCCAAAATGAGTGTGAGCTCATGTGTCGGAATTTCGAGATGGTCGATCGAAAGAATCGCTCGATCATTGCGAACCATGCGGATACCGTTTAATTCGTACATTCTGGATGACGCTCTAGAAATGGGAGTGCCGTCCGAACACCCAAAACAATTTCGGTGCGTCACGGACGGCTCAAGAAACGTACGATGCTGCATCCTTTGTATGAAAAGATGCAGCTCGAACCACAATGATTACCAGGAGTAAGTCACGGTTGCCTTCATCAGACGGCCTTCGCCATAGTAAGCAATATTGCCGTATGCACCGCTGATAAATACTTTGTCAGTGATGTTGGAGATCGTGCCGTTCAACTTCCAGTGGTTATCAATTTTCCAAGAAGCCGCGGCATCCCAAAGAAGCACATCGTCTACCTTATCCTTCGTTGCCGTATTGATGGATGTACCACGGTAGCGCACACCAGTCCCAAGCGTCAGGCCTGTAACACCAAGGCTCGTAAAGTCATAGTTCACCCATGCCGTGGCAATGTTGTGCGGCATGTAGTCTGCACGTGTATTTTGGTCGCCGTATGTTGCTGACATGTAGGTATAAGTCAGATCCGTAGAAAGCGACTTCGTGAGTGCTGCGTGAGCTTCAATCTCAACCCCGCGCGTTTCCTTCTCCGGCGTTACGGCAGTGGCAAGCGTACCGCCTACCATTGTCTGCGACAGCGCATTTTTCTGCTTCAAATCGAAATAGGCAAGATTGATATAGCCGTCAAGCCATTCGGGCGTGAATTTCACACCCGCTTCCCATTGCTTGGACTCAATTGGATCCGACAAAATCAACTTCCAATCACTTGTATTGGCAAGCGAAGCCGCAGCATAGAACGATTCAGAATAATTCACATAGGGCGACACACCGATCGACGACAAATACATCAGCCCCGCATTCCACGAGAAGTTCCCCTTGTCGAGCGACTGATGCGGGCTGACAGCATTGGTGTACTCCGTATCGTTTTCAATCTTCATGCGATCATAACGCCCACCAATCTTGGCAACGATGGTTTCGTTCCAAGTGGTCTGTGCCTGAGCGTAGATGCCAAGCTGCTTTTGCGAAAGATTATTATTGAAAAGCGTCAGTCCTGAATCGTCTGGCAAACCACCATATGTGGGATTAAAGATGTCAATGAGACCACCGACTGACTGTCCACTGCTTGGTGTGCCAACAAAATCATTTTTGCTTTGGTTGTAATCAAAGCCTAGCTGAACAATGTTGGCGAAGTCACCCGTCTCAAACTGACCGGTCAGGTTGTTGTCGAAGCTGAAACTAATCGTCTTCCCATCATTAAGAATGGAGTAACGCTGCAGCTTATCCGTGAGTAGAACACTCCCTTCCCACGCATTGTATGCCGCTGTATTGCGCATATAGAAATCCTGATGCATGAACGTGAAAGAATTCTTGTACGTCCAGGCATCATTGAATTTGTGCGAAAAGTCCCAGCCCAGCGTGAACTGGCTCGTATCCTGCTTGTCATGCTCCGGGTCGCCGTAGTTTGTATGGCGCGAAACATATTTCCCGTTGACCGGAATGAGTGTGCCATAAGTCGAGAAAAAGGCCGAATTGTTGACGCGGCGATCCTTCAAATAGCTTGCGGTTAGCGTGAGAGACGTGTTGGGACTGATGTCAATCGTGTAGCTCGGTGCAATGTATGCTCGCCAGCCATCCACACCATCAAGCACACCATCCGAACGGCTGCCCATCGCAACTACGCGGTAACGGTGGGAACCGTCTTCGTTGATTTTGTCAGAGATATCAATGCCGCCATGAACATAATCATTGCTGCCGCCAGAAACGGATACCTGATGAAGCGGTGTTTTGGTGGGTTTCTTTGTCACCATGTTGATGACGCCGCCAGGCTGCGAATTGCCATATAACGCAGACGATGGTCCCTGAACAACTTCAATAGATTCCAAAGCGAAGGGTTCAACAATCGTTGCAAAATAGCCGTCTTTGTACTGGCGCTTGCCATCAACGAGCACAGACGAATCAAAACCTCGAATGGTGATCCAATTGGTATCAAAGTCCGGGCCGAACGAATTCCAAAAGCCTGGCGTATAGCGAAGCGAATCGTCAATCTTGGTAGCAACCGTGTTGTCGAGATGTTCGCGGGTGACGATGTTGACGCTTTGCGGCGTATCCTGAAGCGAGACATCAATCTTCAGCGCCTGAGCCGTCACGCCGACACCGTCAATCGTTTGATAGTCATCTGCGGCAGCTGCGGTCTGAGACAGCGCGAGCGTTCCCAAGCCGGAAAACACCAGAGACAGTGCAATGGCTAAGCGCTTGCGTGCGAGGCGCTTTGTGGAAATGCAAGAGAGTGGTTTGCGAGTATTCATTGCGAATCTTATTGCAAATGCAACTAAAAATGAGAATAGTTCGCAGTATAAGTACTAGTAAAACCACCTAAAATGTATACTTAGATATGCAGGCGTATTTGTTGTTTTTTAGTCAAAAACTCGACAGACAAGTCCTCAAAGCAGCGTACTGACGGACGCCTCTGGACTTCATAATCGTTTGTCAAATCAGGAAAACGCTCGCATGCCCATAGGATTATGAGACATCAGAGCCGCCTAATAGGGTCCTCAGGATAACCATGCTTGGACCGCGGGAGACACACAAAGCATTGCATACCTCCCCACAGGCCTGTCATGTGACAGACAAACGGAAGCCGCTAACTGATTTCAAGCGCCGGACTTCAGATGCAGCGCCCAAGCTGATGACGCTCAGCAGGTTTTGCTGTTGATGCTGCCCAAGCGTGCAGTCGTGAACACGGCTAACCATGCATCTTTGATGACGGGCGTATTCCGACCTGCAAAAGGACCTGCGGAACCGCCCATTCGTTTTTGTTCAATGGTGCTCCGTTCGCCTTGCGGCAAACTGCAGGCGCTTTAGCGCACGATGCGAGGCGGCTTAGCGAGCTTAGCCATGGACGATCCGTCGCTGTAGGGGTCCGCCGACTCCCCGTCGGCAGCCTCATAAGGCGTATCGTCATCGTCGTCCTCCGAAACGATCTTGTCGGCAAGCCGCAGGAATGGCGGCACGAGCGAAGCGGAACCATCGTCCTCCATGCTTTCAAGCTCGGCCTCTGAGGGTTCATGAACATCCAAAACCTTGACGGCAAACTGTAGTCCGACGCCGGCGAGCGGATGATTGGCTTCCAGAACGGCCATGCCGTCGGCCATATCCGTCACGCGCCAGGAGCGGCCGTCGGGCGCTTCGCCGGGCACTTCGTCCACGAGCTCTCCCACTTCCAGACGTTCGGGATGCGCAAAGTTCTCCACGGGTATGCACCGAATCGCATCGGCATCGTATTCGCCAAAAGCTTCTTCAGGTTCGAGATGAATGGTGAAGCCTTCGCCGGCGAAATGTCCTTCGAGCGCTTTTTCCAGACGCGGAAAAATATCGCCTTCGCCATGAAGATAAACCATGCCTTCGGGCGGGGTCTCTTCAAGCGTTCGGCCCGTCATATCAGCCATCACGAGGGAGATCGTTACCAGCATGCCCTTGCGGATTGCATCAGCCATTGCGTTTGTCTCTCAAATAGAAAATATCTAGTGCAGTGCGCTATTTTGCCGCACCTGCCTTCATTGGGGTGGTTATTCGTTCCGGCAGACCGTTTGATGCGTGCCGTGAAAAAGTTCGGCCGCATCATCGGCCCTGGGCCATGCCAGGCCCTCTGGGCGCCCCGGCAGGCAGAGGCATGCAAGCAGAAAGAGGATATTGACCCCGGCTGCAGAGAGCAGCAGTGCCCAGGCGCCCGAAAGCCCAAAATCGTGCGCTCTTCTTGCACAAAGCACGGTTACACCGATGCTCCACAAGCCCGCTGCCCAGCCGTAGATCTTGGCAATCACCAAAATCGCACTGTCGGAAATCCATGCCGCGTCAGCGATCGGATCCATCAAGGCATAAGCGGCAGCGGCCGCAAGCAGCCAGCCGACAAGCCCAATTGCGAATCCCCTGCGGTCAATCCGCACCTGCGGATTAAAGAGCGTCAGAACGACGCTGCCGAGCAATGCCAAGAGGCGCAGCCCCATGCCTGCAGAAGGATCATTCCATGCCGCATTATTCGAGCAATTCGGCTGAATAGACTCTGTCGACATGAGTGCAATTCCCCGAAGCGCCTGATGCGTTAAAGCATCATGATGCGGCGCTTCCAAATTTCAAACTCCTCTTGAGTGAGAAGCGAGCGCTCAACCATCTTTTGGAGTTTGACGACGGTTTGAGCCTTGACCTGTACCTGCAGTGATACCGGCATCACTGCAAGATCTTCAGCAGTACGGCGGTAAAGCACGCCGGCGGGCGAATGATCAAGAGCCGCCGGCGAATTCGGAACCACCGGCGCTGTCGGCTGAGCGCCGCTCTCGATTGCACCTTTTCGACGTGCCGCAGCCAGTTCGGCCTCCGTATGGAGACCGACGGCATTGAGGCACTTAACGAAAAAGTTCATCTCGAAACCGAATCAGCGAAGCTGCTCCGCCAACAGGCTGAGAATGTTCGGCGCAACGCCGGTCTTGTCTTCGCCGCCTTCAGCATCCTGAACCGTGAGGCGGGTCTTGGCGCCTTCATCACCCAAGTGCAGACGATAGGTGGGCGCTTCAATCGCTTCATCAGAACCGAAGACATTGGCAAAGAAGCCGCGGGATTCCTTCACCTTAGCTTCATAGGCAGGATCCAGATAACGGACGAGATACCAGCCAGCCGTGCGGTCACGGTCGACGAGCTCAAAGCCCATGCGGTCGATCACCAGACCGAGGCGGCGCCAAGCCTGATCAAACCCTTCGTCGAGCACCACTGCGGCAGCCTTGCCGTCGCTGCCGTTTTCAATGGCTGCCTTAGGGGCAACAGGTTTGATTTCCAGATCCTTGGCGATCTGCTGCGCGTTAGCTTCCTGCTCTTGACCGGAGGCCTCGGGATTAAATTCGGCATCAATGCGAAGCGCAAGGCGCTGGAGCATTTCTGCTTCCATCGTCGGGTCCGTAGGACCAGGCTGCCAGACGCTGCTCTCATTGTCGCGGCCGGTCATGACTTCAACCATCGAACGGTGCGAGATATAGATATCGGTCGTATCGTCGTCGTTGCGCTCCAGGCGAACGCGGTACTGATCCTGCTCACCCGTGGAGTATGCAAAGTCAATAATCTTGCCGACCGTGCGGCGAATAATGTCCTGAGGAAGCTTGGCGCGGTTCTCCGCCCATTCCGTTTCCATATAGCCCGTCTTCGGATTCTGCTCGCGCACGACGAGACCGACGGAAGGCCAGAAGTCCTGCACGACCGGCCAGAGTTTTTCCGGCGCTGCGTTGACGCGCAGCCAGCGATCCTGACCGTCCTTCATTACCTTAGCCGACACCGTCAGCGGCACAATTCGGCTCGATGCAGCCGAAGGATCTTGACCTGACGCAGCCTGAGCACGCTGAGCTTCGGCATTGGCGCTCACCACACCGTTGCGCGACGGCACGGCAAAGCGATTGTCATTTTGGATCGGCGTCAGATCCGGCGGAACCTCAAGGTTCGCGCGCGAGTTGGAGGACTCGTACTGAACCTTCTCGTCATTGAAATCGATTCCGAGAAAGGTGCAGCCGGAAAGGGAGGCAATCGCCGCGCAGGCGGCAGCGAGTCGAAACGCGCGCAAGGACATTTACTCTATGTTTCCGCAAAGTGAATCGGACCCGACAAGGTGTTGCCTCAGGCGCCCGTCACAATCGGGCGCCGTCGGAAGCTGCTGATGTGTTGAAATCAGACGGCTTCGCCTGCGGGTTGAAAAAAGATCTGCTGATTCTATCAAAGGCCGGCCCGCGCAAACGCTTGCCAAGCATTTGAATGAGTTGACAGCGCCAATGGCATGCTCTCGAAATGTTTCAGACGATTCACCGCGCGCCGAGCCGCAGGGCCAGCACTTCAGCATCTCCGGGCTTAAGCCAAACAATACGCTCCAGTCCAAGCTCATCGGCGTTGAGTCCTTCCTCATAGGCGCAAATGCGCGCTTCCGGGGGCGCAAGGCGCAGGAGCTCACCGGGCTGCAGGACGTGCTCAGGACTGCGCGGGCGTCCCCAAATGGCGGTATTCACGGTCGTGAAGGTTTCCATGAGGAATAAGCCGCCCGACTTGAGCGAGCGCCAGTAATGAGGAAAATGCGCCCGATAAAGATAGTTGGTCACAATAATGGCGTCGAACGCTTCCTCGGCATAGGGCCAGGGCTCAGCTTCCAAATCTCTGCATTCCAGAGTGAGGCCGGGCGTGCCGACGAGCGGTTCGAGATGCGAAACATCTACGTCCACCGCGATGACGTCAAAACCGCGCAGGAGGCAGAGACTCGTATGCCGCCCCTCTCCGCAGGCCACATCCAGCACTTTTGCATGGGGCGGGAGTTCATCAATAAACCGAAGCACCCATGCCGAGGGCAGCGCCATACAGTTTTTAGGATTACGACAGATCGTCATTTTCAACGTGCCCCCACAAAAAATCACAAAACCAGGTTAATGATCCATTGGCCGAACATCAGGAAAGGACGCACGAAAAACGACAGACCTCCGCCCACCATCAGCACCAGAAGAATCATGAAGCCGTACGGTTCAATCTTGTCGAAGGCCATTCCTGCCTGACGCGGCAGCAGCCCCCGGACAATTCGGCCGCCGTCCAAAGGCGGAATCGGTATGAGGTTGAAGGCCATCAGCATCAGATTCACGGAAATGCCCGCGGCACAAACAGAAATCACGAATTTGTCGTAAAACCCAACGGCAGCGAGCGCCTTGAGCAAGAGCGCCCAGAAAATCATCTGCAGCAGATTGGAGAGCGGTCCGGCCGCTGCCGTGATCGTCATGGCCTTGAGCGGATTGCGAAAATACCGCGGATTAATCGGCACGGGCTTTGCCCAGCCAAAAAGCAGTCCGCCGCCCCCTGTAAGCGCGCTCATGAGCAGGAGCGCGCCGGGCACTGCAATGGTGCCGATGGGATCAATGTGCGGAATCGGATTGATCGTCACGCGGCCGAGCATCGTGGCGGTCGGATCCCCCAACCGTCCTGCCGCCCAGCCATGAGCGGATTCATGAAGCGTGATAGCAAAGATCAGCGGGATTGCGTAGACGCAGATGGTCTGAATGGCGTGGTAGAACGAATCCATGGTGTCCTGAGAGAAATATTTTCAGATCAGCATCTTAGAGCACGTGTTCAGGCATGCTTCTCAAATCAAACAATTTGATGCGATCAAAACGCATCGTTGACGCATTTCGCCGAGGCCGCCTCCCCCTCATCGAGCTTTGGCACGACATCTGCTGACGCATCTTCCCCATCGGCCAAAGCATCAATAGCCTGCATGCGCGCTCCCATACGGCGGCTTTTAACAGACATTTGTTCGAGGGAACTCTGTGCTTCGCGGAATTTCTTTTCAACCGTTTCAAACTGCCGAGAGAAGACCGCAAAGTCTGTCTTCACTTCCGCGAGAATCTTCCAGACCTCGCTCGAGCGCTTTTCCATGGCAAGCGTCATGAATCCCATTAAGAGACTGTTGAGCAGTGCGGCAATCACCGTGGGGCCTGCGGGCGTAATGCGGAATTCCCGCTGCAGACGTTCAAACAGCCCGGGCGAACGAAGCACTTCGGCGTAAAGCCCTTCGGACGGCAAAAACATCACCGCGAATTCTGTCGTGACCGGCGGCCGCACATATTTCTCGCGAATCGACTTGGCCTGCTTAAGCACCGCTCTTTCAAGCCCCTTACGGGCCTCTGCGGCAGCTGAAGCATTCCCTTCGCGCTCGGCATTTTCCAAAAGCTCCCAATCTTCCAACGGGAATTTGGAATCGATCGGCAGCCAGCAGGGTGCATCATCTGCACGTCCGGGCAGCCGCACAGCAAAGTCAACCGCTTCGGCGGATTTGGGATCGAGCCGCACCTGAGCAGCGTATTGAGCGGGCGTCAGGATTTCCGAAAGGATGGCCGCAAGGCGCACCTCGCCGAAGGTGCCTCGCGTCTTCACGTTGGCGAGCACATTTTGCAGGCGCGAAACGCTCTGAGCCATGCGGCGCATTTCACCGAGCCCCGACTGTACAAGGCCGAGCTTTTCATCCACCATGCGAAAACTCGCCGAGAGCCGTTCTGAGAGGGTTCGGTCCAGCTTTTCTTCCACGGTTGCGCGCATGGCCTCGAGCTTCTGTGCATTTTCTGCGCGCACCTTTTCAAGCGAGGCGTCCACCGTGCCCCGCACTTCGGCGAGTGCGGCCGAAAGCTTCGCCCCGAGCGCCTCCTGAGCTCCCGCATTGGTTTGGAGCACCTTGGCAAAACGCTCATCCACCATGCTTTGCAGCGCAAGAAACTCTTTGGCCAAAGTTTCATTCATGCGCGCCAAATCTCCGCGCGCTGACGTCGCAAACCGCTCAACGGACTCTGACGACCGTTTCTGTTCGGTCGTTGAGTAGGTAATCAAACTCGACAGCCCGGCAGAAAGTCTGGCATCGGTCTTTGCCACGGTCCCTTCAATTTCCCGCTTAGCACCCGCCACGCCTTCGAGGAGTGCGTCGCACAGGTCGTCACCTTCTGCGCCGCAACGGTGTCGATCTGAAAGGACCAGATAAATCAGCAGAGCGAGCAGACCGACGGTAAGCGCAAGCAGACCAAAGAGTGCGAGCAAAAGCGTGTGTTCCGTGGGCATGAAAAAGTCACTCAAACGACGAAAAGCAGAAAAACCGAGCTGTCAGCCTTCAGCGGGCTGAAAACCCAAACCAAGCCTAATGAGATCTTTGCAGACTTTTTCAAGCTTTGGGCGACGTTTGCGCTGTCTGCTCTGCCGTGTCAGGCTTTGCCTCATCCGCGGGCTCAGCATCGCCCGAGTGATCGCTGCCGCGTTTTCTCCAAAAGAAGACGGATGCAGCCCGCCTGCCCCAGCCGCGTGCGGCTTCACGCAGTGTTTTTTGGGCCGGGGTTTGGCGCTTGGCTTCCGACATTGCTTCGTCAGCCACTGTCACGGCAGCGGCCTGCAGTTTGTCGCTCTGAGATTCGGCCGCATCCGATGCGCCCCCAGTGCGAACCGCTGCGACGGTACGCATGTATTCCTCATTGATAATTTCGCGCACCGTCTTGCGGTTGGCTTCCTCCTCGGCTTCGCTCTCCTCACGCTGGAAGAGTTCCTCAATAGCGGTGGCGGCCACCGTGAGCGAAGTGACCAGCGGTTCGCAGAGTATCTTCAGGTTCTTATCCGTCTGATCAAAGAACACGCCGTCGTCAATGGTTTTGGTGAGCACAACGATGGGCAGCGTTTTATTGAGTTTGCGGGCAGCATCCACCACATCCTTCGCTTCTGCCGCGGTTCCTGAAGGAATAACGAGCACGCCCGCGCTGAGCACATGCGCCTGAACGAGCACCATCGGATCGGACGGAGAGCCGAAAAGCACGCCGATGCCGGCCTCCCGCAGACGATCAACGGGCGCAGAACCGCCGCAGATCACAATCGTGCGGCGTTTGGCTTTAAGGAGTGAATCAAAAAAGGCCTGAGCACCGTCCTCCGGGAGGCCGACAACAATCATCTGACCATCGAGAATCTCCCGCGGCGCATTTTCCGGCAGCTGCGAGAAGGGCGCTGGACGCATGGCCGCACGTCTTGCCCATGCATAGCGCGAGGTGAAGATGCGCATCAGTTTGGGAGCAGCCTCAAAGAGCACCGGATTAAAGGCAATCGTAATGATCGAGGCTGCCACAATGATGCTCATCATCGAGCTGTCGACGAGATGAAGGGCAATGCCCTGAGCTGCAAGGATGTAGCTGAACTCACCGATCTGACCGTTGCAGGCCCCGACCGTAAAAGCCGTTTCCAGCGGCCAGCGGGCGATGGTGACGAAAGTGGTTGCAAAAGTCATCTTGCAGATGATGATGATGAGCACCACCAACGTGATTTCAATCGGATGCTGCAGGAACACGTGCCAATCCAGCATCATCCCAACGGACACGAAAAAGAGGACGGAAAAGGCGTCCTGCAGCGGCAGAGAATCCGTTGCTGCCCGATGTGCATAGCGGCTTTCCTGCATCACCATGCCGGCAAAGAACGCCCCCAGAGCGAAACTCACATTGAAAATGGCCCCTGCGCCGTAAGCAATGACGATGGCACACCCCAGCACCGACAGCGTGAAGAGTTCGTTGGACCCCGTCAGCGCCACTTCCCGCAAAAGGCGAGGCATCACCTTGCGGCCGGCCACGAGCATCAGCACGACGAAAACTGCCGCCCAAATCAGCGTGGTCGCCACTTTCCAGGCCACAGCGCTCAGAGAGACATCCGCCCCCTGTACAGCTTGTGCGAAGGGCGGCAGGCAAACGAGCAGCACCACGCTCATGAGGTCTTCCATCACGAGCCAGCCGATGGCCACCTGACCATTGATTTCATTGGTCATGCGGCGAAGTTCCAGAGCCTTCGTCACCACCACCGTTGAAGCGCACGAAATGGTGAGCCCAAAGAGCACTGCCGCACCAAACGACCAGTGCCAAAAACCCATGGCGACGCAGGCGCCCAGAATAGCCGTCACCATCATCTGAACAGCCGCCCAAGGCACAACGGCTGTGCGCACGTTCAGAAGATCCCTAACGGAAAAGTGCAGGCCTACGCCAAACATCAGCAGCATCACACCGATTTCCGCGAGCTGCTCAATCATGGCTTCGTTCACAGGCGGCAGCCCCGGAATAATGCCTACTGCCACGCCTGCCAGAATGTAGCCCACCAGGGCGGGTGACCGAAGGAAACGTTCGGCAAGATAACCGAAGGGAAGCGCAAGGCCGAAGCCGGTTACGAGACTCGTGATAAGGGAATAGTTCTGCACGGCCCGTCCTTTTTCTTAAGTTGTGCGCGGCGCGTCAAAATTTATGCTGGTCCAAAGCTTTTGCGAAACACCGTCGGCATGCAGGCGAAACGCATCAAGCAGAAAAATTTTACGCTTTGGCCCCCTTTGACGAAGCATTGCTGACACTTTCGGAACAATTTTTCACGCTTGCGAGGCGTATAGCGCCCATAACCTCTCATTCCCAAAAGCCAAGTCATCCGATGATGAGTGAGCGGCTGAGATGCACGCACAAGTTTTGCCTTTTTTCCATGATCTTTCCCGCAGCGGACGGGTAAAAAATCCGGCTGAACGAATCCAGCCGGAGTTGAATTTTCTGAAAGTCAGCGCGAAAGCACTACGCCTTCGCGCTGCCGCATCAATTCATTGTCGGAACTTTGCCCACGACCCCTTTGACGAGCCAGTTCATATTGAGGAGCACATCGTCGGGAGCCGTCTTGCCGGCCTCAACCACGGTCTGACCTTCGTTCGTCACGATCGGCCCCGTGAAGGGGGAAAATTCGCGGGCAGCCATCTTGTTGTAAGCCGCCTGAATATCGTCCTGCACCGACTGAGGAGCATCCGAGCGGATGTCCACCAGATTCACCATATGTTCGGGGATGCCGCCCCAGATCGACTGGGACTTCCAAGTGCCGTCCATCGCAGCATTGATTCGGCCGGTATAGAACTCCTCCCAGCTCTGAACCACGTCGGCCTTCTGACCGACGAGCGTCTTGGCGGCATCGGATTCCTTGCCCGGATCGTACCAAGCCGAAGTCCAGACTACGCGAACTTCAACATTGGGATTGACGCTCTGAGCGCCAAGCGTATAGGCATTGATGCCTTGGAGGACTTCGGGAATCGGAACGGCAGCGACGTAGCCCAAAACGTTCGTCTTCGTCATCGCACCGGCGAGTTTGCCGGCAAGATAACGCGCTTCATAAAAGCGGGCCGAATAGTTGGCCACGTTGGGCGCAGTCTTATAACCCGTAGCATGCTCGAACTTAACGTCCGGGAACTCCTTGGCAACCTTAAGAACCGAGTTCATGTAGCCGAACGAGGTCGCAAAGATGAGCTTGTTGCCCTGCTGCGCGAGGTCGCGCAGCACGCGTTCGCTGTCAGCGCCGGCGGGAATGTTCTCTACCGTCGTGAACTTTACTTTGTCGCCATAAACCTTTTCGAGCGCGATACGGGCGAGGTCGTGCTGACGCGACCAGCCTTCCTCACTCGCCGGACTCACATAGACGAAAGCCACTTTGTAGGGGCCTGCAGCTTTATCGGCGGGAGCGGCAGCGGCCTTTTCCGGTGCGGCAGCCTCTTTGGGGGCTTCGGTTTTGTCGCCGCAGCCCGCGAGCATCGCCGCAGCGGCGCCGGCCAGGACCAACTTCAAAGCAGTACGCTTCTGCATCATTGGAGAACTCCAAAAACAATAATTCGAACAATGAATTGGGACCGATATCTGAGCACTCGGCTGAAAAGCCGAACCTGCATCACAATATGCGGTCCCAACGATGAACGTCAATGAATATTAGCTTCCGCTCGGAAGTTTGCCGGCCACGCCTTTGGCAAGCCAGTTCATCGTGAGCAGATCGGCGTCGGTCGCCTTCTGTCCTTCTGCCAAGACCTGACGGCCAGTGTTGTCAAAAACCGGACCGGTGAACGGATGGAACTCGCGGGCTGCCATCTTGTCGTATGCAGCCTTAATGTCGGCCTTGACGGCGTCCGTCGCCTTAATGTCCACGAGGTCGATCATGTGTTCAGGCGCACCGCCCCAGATGGACTGAGGCTGCCAGGTTCCGTCCATGACGGCCTGAATGCGACCGGCATAGAACTCATCCCAAATATGAATAACGCCGCCGATCAGCATCGTGGGCGCAGCGCGCTTCATCGAAGTGTTGTAGGAAATCACCGGGATCTTCGCTTCTTCGCAGGCCGAAGCAACCGCTGAAGAATTGGTGTGATGCGTAATAACGTCGGCACCCTGACCAATCAGCGACTTGGCAGCATCGGACTCCTTGCCCGGGTCATACCAAGCGGAGGTCCAGACAACGCGGACCTCAATGTTGGGATTGACGCTCTGAGCGCCGAGCGTATAGGCATTGATGCCCTGAAGCACTTCCGGAATCGGCAGCGCGGCAACATAGCCGAGGATATTGGACTTGGTGGTTGCACCCGCGAGCTTGCCCGCAAGATAACGGGCTTCATAAAAGCGCGCGGAATAATTGGCCACATTGGGCGCAGTCTTATAGCCCGTAGCGTGCTCAAACTTCACATCCGGGAATTCCTTGGCGACCTTGAGAACCGAGTTCATGTAGCCAAACGAAGTGGCGAAGATGAGCTTATTGCCCTGCTGAGCCAAATCACGCAGCACGCGCTCGGCATCCGCATTTTCGGGAATATTCTCAACGGTTGTCACCTTGATCTTATCGCCGAACTTCGCTTCAACCGCGCGGCGGGCAATGTCATGCTGAGTAGACCAGCCTTCTTCATTGGCTGGGCTCACATACATGAAAGCGACTTTCAGAGGCTCCTTCGCAGCTGCCGGAGCGGCAGCGGTCTTAGCGGGCTCAGCCGCCTTCGGCGGTTCAGTCTTCTCACCGCAGGCCGTGAGCGCCAAGGCGGCGGCACCAGCGAATGCGAGCTTGAAAGCAAAGCGCTTGTTCATCTTCGTTGACTCCTTTTGAGAACAATGAAATTAAGAAAAACTGTTGCCCGAAAAAACTGAACTCTTGGCAGCGCGTCAGCCCGCTGAAGGTTCTCAGCCTTTAGGCGAAAAAGGTTTGCCGAGCGACGCAGGAACGTTGAGGCGAATCCAAGCGGGGTTCCGGGAAATCAGCACAAGCACGAGAATCGTCGCGAGATAAGGCGTCATGGCCATGAACTGCGGCGAAATGGAAATGCCCATCCCCTGGAAGGCGAACTGCAGCATCGTCACGCCGCCGAAAAGGTAAGCGCCGACAACCACGCGCAGCGGCCGCCAGGTTGCAAAAGTCACCAGTGCCAATGCAATCCACCCGCGGCCGGCCGTCATGCCTTCTACCCAGAGCGGCGTATAAACCAACGACAAATAAGCACCCGCCACACCCGAGCAAAGCGCGCCGAAGAGCACCGCAAAGAGTCGGATGCGCAGTACCGGGTAGCCCAGCGCAAAAGCGGACTGCGGCGACTCGCCGACAGCGCGAAGCACCAGACCCGCACGCGTTCTGAAAAGGAAGTACCAAACCGCAGCGATCAGCACCCAGGCGCCGTACACCAAGATGTGCTGCGAAAAGAAAGCTTCACCAAAGAATGGAATATTTTCGAGCCCGGGGATCCCCGACACACTGCGCTCCGCGAGCGCCTGTCCCTGGAGCGGTTTGCCGATAAAGGCCGAGAGTCCCGCGCCGAAAAGCGACAATGCAAGGCCAGCGGCATATTGGTTGGCATGCATACCGAGCGTAAAAAACGCAAAGAGGAGTCCGAGCAGAATGCCGACGCCCGCGCCGGCGAGGAACCCGAGCGCAAAGGAACCCGTAGAAAGCGTGACGGTAAAACCCGTGACCGCACCCATGAGCATGATGCCCTCAATGCCGAGATTGAGAACACCCGACTTCTCATGAATCACGATGCCTGCCGCCGCGATAAGGAGCGGCGTGCCGGCATTTAAAGTCGAGGCAATGATGGAGGCAGCAATCGACATTTATCGAACCTCCTTGCCCGCGTCAGCCGAAAGGCCTCGCCAGGAGAGACGGTAAAAAATCATCGTGTCGCAAGCGAGAATGAAAAAGAGAAGGAGTCCCTGATACACGCCCGTGATCGAACTCGGCAGCCCCAGACGGCTCTGCGCCAATTCGCCGCCAAGATAAAAGAGTGCCATGACAAAAGCTGCGGGAATACAGCCAAGCGGCGAGAGACGCCCGACGAAGGCCACAATGATGGCCGCAAATCCATACCCCGGAGAAATGGTCGGTGTGAGCTGACCGAGAGGACCGGAGGCTTCAATGCCGCCGGCCAGCCCCGCAAGCGCCCCGCAAATGAGCATGGATGCCCAGATGAGTTTGCCCGGATGGTAGCCCGCATAGCGCGCAGCAAAGGGCGCCATGCCGGAGACCTTGAACTGAAAGCCGAGCGCCATTCGATCCATCAGGAGCCATACGCCCACCGCCGAAAAGAGCGCCAGCAGCGCACCGGCATGAAGACGAGTTCCCTCGAGCACCGGCAGCATCGCCCCTGCTTCAAAAAGCTTCGTCTGAGGGAAACCAAATCCCATGGGATCGCGCATTGGCCCCTGTACGCACCAAGCGAGCAGAAACTGCGCGACATACACCAGCATCAGAGAAACGAGAATTTCGTTCGCATGAAATCTGTGACGCAAAAGCGCCGTGAATCCGCCCCAGACCGCACCGCCTACGGCTGATGCGAGCATCACAAGAACGACATACCAACGGCCCCAAGACGGATCACAGGCGAGCGCCACCACGCCGCCCGTAATGGCGCCGGCAATCAGCTGGCCTTCGGCGCCGATATTCCAAACGTTGGCCTTGAAGCAGACCACAAGACCCGCCGCGCAGAGCAGCAGCGGCGTCATCTTGACAGCAATTTCAGTCCATCCGCGCAGCGAATCGAGCGGCGCGATAAAAAAGACGCCCAGCGCCTTTACGGGATCCTGACCCAATGCGGCAAAAAGGCAAAAGCCCGTAAAAACCGTGAGCGCAAAGGCAATCACGGGAGAAAGCCAAGCCAGTGCACGAGCGGGCTCGGTGCGCGGCGTCATGGCAATCGGAAACTGAAGCATGATCAGTGCGCCTCCGAGGTTTTCTGCGTGAAAGGAGAGTCTGGCCAGAGACCGGACATCCAGCGGCCGACTTCCTCAATGGAAATCGTGGTCTTTGGCACCGCCGGAGACAGCGCTCCGCGGTACATCACGGCAATACGGTCGGAGATCTCAAAGAGTTCGTCGATTTCTTCACTGACAACGATGATCGCAGCGCCGTCGTCGCGCAGTCGGATAAGGCTGTTGCGGATAACGGCAGCAGCACCGACGTCGACACCCCAAGTCGGCTGATGAACCAAGAGAACCCGAGGACGATTGAGAATCTCACGTCCCATAATAAATTTCTGAAGATTGCCGCCCGACAGACTGCCGGCAGCTTTTTCAGCATTGGGCGTCTTCACGTGAAAGCGCTCAATGACGAGATTGGCAAAACTTCTTGCGCGGTCGCGCAGAATAAAGCCGCTGCGCACCAGTGAGTCGCCGGTGAGATAGGTATTGGCCGTTAGCGACAATTCCGGCACAGCCGCATGGCCGAGACGCTGCTCGGGCACATAGCGCAGTCCGGAAATACGGCGGGCATGCGTATCGAGCTCTCCGACGGGCGAATTAAAAAGCAAAACGCGATCGGCCTCGCACAGATACTCCCCTGAGGCTGCCGCCATAAAGCGAGCCTGACCGTTGCCCGAGATACCGGCAATGCCAACGATTTCACCCGCACGCACGGCAAGCGATACATCTTCAATACCGCAGACGCGCGTCGATCCGGGCGCGCTGACATGACGCATCTCAAAAACCACTTCGCCAGCCTTGGCCGTGCCTTCGCGCACCGTCGGCGGATCATTGCCGATCATAAGGCGGGCGAGATTTTCCTCGCTTTCAGCCTTCGGATCAACGCTCGCCACAACTTTGCCTGCGCGAAGCACAACGCAGCGGTCTGCAAGCTCACGAATTTCATCGAGCTTGTGTGAAATAAAGAGAATGGAGACACCCTCGCTCGAAAGCTGATGCAGTGTCTTAAAGAGCTTGCGCACTGCCTGCGGCGTGAGGACGGAAGTCGGCTCATCCAGAATGAGGAGCTTCGGCTTAGTCATCAGCGCGCGAAGAATCTCAACGCGCTGGCGCTCACCCATGGAGAGTTCCATCACAACCGAGGCGGGATCCACCTCCAAACCGTACTTTTCGCCGAGCGAGCGAATTTCACGTTCGATCTCTGCAGCCGAAATGCCGGTCGAAAGACCAAGCGCTACATTTTCCGTAACCGAAAGCGTATCGAAAAGCGCGAAATGCTGGTGCACCATTGCGATGCCGAGTTCTCGCGCCTGTGCCGGGGTTTCAACGCCGAGCGGATGCCCGTCAAAAGAAATTTCGCCCTCGTCTGGACGTGCGGCACCGTAGATGATTTTCATCAAGGTGGACTTGCCCGCGCCGTTCTCGCCGAGGATGGCGAGCACCTCACCGGGCGCAATATCAAGCGATACATGATCGTTTGCTGTAATGCCCGGATAGCGCTTCGTAATGTTGCGAAGGCTTAATCGTGGAGTCATGCCGATGTGGTCGGGCGCTTCAAAGGCGGCCGAATGGGATGAGAGTTGAACCGATGCGCCCATAATTTCCGTCATCTTTCGGAAAGGGAAAGTGCGCCCGATTGAAGCCCATTATTTTACCAAAACGAGCCGTAAAGCCCCGTCATAATGACATGGACCACCCACCTACCCAGTGCGTCACAACGAAGCGCTGCGCGATAATGGGTGTATACCAACTCCGTA
>ENA-UESG01000964-UESG01000964.1-human-gut-metagenome-genome-assembly--contig:-NODE-964-length-22178-cov-2.694448_pt1 | contig 22178 bp, 16 predicted proteins | sample MGYA00243002_ERZ508003 | MGnify/ENA primary metagenome ERZ508003 (study PRJEB26167, sample SAMN06115514) | human gut metagenome | host: Homo sapiens | place: China:Shanxi | collected 2015-12-02... | reverse complement strand
GCCCTGTTCGAGGCTCTGGCTCTCGATGAGAAGGCTGCCGACACCAAGCACGACATGGGCGGCGACATCGCCCCGTACTTCGCTTCCCGCAACGAAGCCGGCGTCTACGACTTCAACTCGAACGAGATTCCGGGCTCCACGGCCACTGATCACGCTTACTGGCGCGACGTCGGTACGATTAAGCAGTTCTACGATGCGCACATGGATCTGATCGCCTATGTGCCCGAGTTCAACCTGTACAACCAGGATTGGCCGATTTACACGATGTCCGGCAACCTGCCGCCGGCCAAGTTCGTGCACGCCGGCCGCGACCGTCTGGGCCACGCCACCGATTCGATCGTCTCCCCCGGTGTGATCGTCTCCGGCGGTGAAGTGCACCACTCCGTGCTCTCCCCCAATGTGCGTATCCACTCGTGGGCACAGATTGTCGATTCCGTGCTGTTCGACGGTGTAGTCATCAACCGCCGCGCCCGCGTGTACAAGGCGATTCTTGACAAGAACGTGGTGCTCACCGAGAACTCCACTGTCGGCATCGATACCGAGCACGATCTGGCCCGTGGCTTCACCGTCACGCCGGATGGCATCACGGTTGTCCCGAAGAACACCATCGTCGATGACTGATTGACCAGTCCAGACATGGAAAAGCCCCGCATCATGCGGGGCTTTTCTCGTATAGAGCTCCCTCTGATGAGGGAACTTACTAAGCGCTATCAGTACTTTGGCATATTGTCGAAGCTGAAGCCTAGGGCGGCGAGCTGGTCGCGGCCTTCGGGCGTGATGCGCTCCATGGTCCAGCGCGGATCCCACGTCCAGTCGATGCGGAACTCCTCGACCAGACCGGCCAGCGTGGATGCGCATTCGTCCTCGATAAGGTCGGTCAGCGGGCAGGCCGGCGTGGTCAGCGTCATCGTAATAATGGCGCGGCCTAGCTCATCGATCTCAATGCCGTAGACCAGACCCAAATCGATCACGTCGATGCCAAGCTCCGGATCAATCACCTGATGCAGTGCCTCGCGCACGTCTTCGGCAGTGGCGCGGCCGATATCGTCAATCGCCTTGATCGGAATCTCGCTGCCATCGGACTGTTCGTCATCCTGGCAACCGCATTTGCCGTGGTGACCGCCACACGCACAGGTGTCATCGCCGGACGCAGCAGAGTGCTCGATCGGGCGTCCGTTCGGGAAGCCCTTGGCCAAGGCCGGGTTGGCCATCACGCGGCGAGCGGCCTCCTCGTCCTGCAGGACGCCGTTGACAGCATCGAAAACGGACGGCTGTGGTTCGGGAACCAAATTATCGTTGGACATATTTCCTCAGTTCTTTGCAGCGAGGGCTTTGGCGATGGAGTCCTTCAGCCCTTCCCAGCCTAGCAGAGCGCATTTGATGCGCATAGGGTATTTCGACACGCCTTGGAATACCACGGCGTCGCCGAGCTTTTCTTCCAGGTTCTCGTCGTCCAGACCGGCACCGCGCGATTCCATCAGCTTGTGGAATGTCTGTTCCAGATCCATGGCCTCGTCAACGGTTTTGCCGTCCACCAGATCGACCATCACCGACAGGCTGGCCTGCGAAATGGAGCAGCCGTGGCCGTCCCACACCAATCGCTTGATGGTGTGCGGTTCGTCATCGGAGACTTCGACATGGATGGTCGCCTCGTCGCCGCAGGTCGGGTTGAACTGGTGCGATTCACCGGGCGTGCAGTATTCGTGGCTGGCTTGTACGGTGACATTGGCCGCTGCGTCCGCGGACTGTTCGACCGCTGCGTTGGGCGCAAAGGATTCCTTGCCATGCGGATGTTTCGACGCCTCGAGGATGACCTCTTGGTACATCTGTTCGAGGTCATCCCCGCTCATACCGAATTCGTTCATGGTGTTCTGTTTTACTCCACTCCAAAGAACTTACGGATGCCCTTGGCCGCTTCGACCAACGCTTGGGCATCTTCGACCGAATTGTAGACACCGGAGGAGGCACGGTTGGATGCGTATAGGCCGAAGTGGCGGTGTACCGGCTGGGCGCAGTGGTGTCCCACGCGAATCGCGATGCCCTGGGCGTCGATGAACTGGCCCACATCGTGCGGATGCACGCCGGCCACGTCGAACGCCACGGTGCCGATGCGGTCCACGTTTTCGCGCGGCCCGAGGATGCGAATGCCATCGACGTCGCCGAGCTTGAGCAGTTCGGCGGCGATGGTCTTCTCATGGGCTTCGATGTTCTCGAGCCCGATGTTCATCATCCATTCGGCGGCGACGCCTGCGGCCACCACTTGGGCGACCGGCTGGGTGCCGGCCTCGAAGCGGGCCGGAGGGGCCATGTATTGGGCCTCGTGGTCCATGTAGGCGAGCTCGACCATGGAGCCGCCGAAGTTGGCCGGCGGCAGGGCTTCGAGCAGGTCGCGCTTACCGTACAGGAAACCGACGCCGGTAGGACCGTACATCTTGTGCGCGCTCCAGGCGGCGAAGTCCACATCAAGCGCGTGGAAATCGACCTTGAGGTGCGGTACGGACTGGCAAGCGTCCAAGATGAAGATCGAACCTACTTCATGCGCACGCTTGATGATCGGGGCGATGTTGGTGATGGCACCCGTGGCGTTGCCCACGTGGGTGACGGCCACGACCTTGGTACGCTCGGTGATGACTTCATCGAGGTTGTCCGTACGCACACGGCCGTCCTCGGTCAGGTCGATCCACTTGAAGGTGGCGCCGGTACGGTAAGACAGCTCCTGGAACGGCAGCAGCACCGAATGATGTTCCGCACGCGAGACGACGATCTCATCGCCCGGCTTCAGGGCAAAACGCTTGGCGGCTTCTCCCCCACGCCCCAGCGATGCATTGCCGAATGCGGTGGCGAGCAGGTTCAGTCCGGCCGTGGCACCACCGGTGACGACGACCTCCTCTTCACCTTCGGCCGCATTCGCGCCGACCAGCTTGGCCACCTTGGCTCGGGCCTCCTCAAAGGCCATGGTGCTACGGGCGGCCAGCTCGTGCGCACCACGGTGCACGCCGGCGTTAATTGTACGGTAGAAGTTCGCCTCGGCGTCGATCACCGCATTCGGCTTCTGCGAGGTGGCCGCAGAATCCAGGTACACGAGCGGGTGCCCGTGAATCTCCTGATCCAGAATCGGGAACTGCGCCCGAATCGCCTTAAAATCAACCATTATGTTCCCCCTACTTACGTAACAATTGTACGAAACGAGTGGGAGTCTGACATGGCCTGTTCGCGACCGTAAAGACCTGGCCTAAGCGGCCCGGAGCGTGTCGAGAATAGGGCATGTCAGACTCCCACGGTCACGGACTCAGGCCAGTGCGGACTCGGAGTCGGCGCCTTCGGGCAGGTACTGGTCGTAGCCGTTCTCTTCGAGTTCGTCGGCCAGCTCAGGGCCGCCGGTCTTGACGAAGTGGCCGTCGGCGAACACGTGCACGATGTCCGGCTTGATGTACTTCAAGATACGGGTGTAGTGCGTGACCATGAGGATGCCGAACTGGTTGGCTTCCTTGGCGCGGTTCACGCCTTCGGACACGATGCGCAGGGCGTCCACGTCCAAGCCGGAGTCGGTTTCGTCAAGGACGGCAAACTTCGGTTTCAGCAGTTCGAGCTGCAGCACTTCGGCGCGCTTCTTTTCACCGCCGGAGAAGCCTTCGTTCACGGAACGGGAGGCGAACTTCGGGTCCATCTTGAGGCGCTTCATGGCTGCGGACAGGTCCTTGGCCCACTGGCGAATACCGGGAGCCTCGCCGTCGATTTCGGTCTTGGCGGTGCGCAAGAAGTTGGTCATGGACACGCCCGGTATTTCGACCGGGTACTGCATGGCCAGGAACAGGCCGGCCTTGGCGCGCTCGTCCGGAGTCATCTTGAGGATGTCCTTGCCGTCGAGGAGGGCCTCGCCGGAGTCGACCACGTACTTGGGGTGGCCGGCCAACGTGTAGGCGAGAGTGGACTTGCCGGAACCGTTGGGGCCCATGATGGCGTGGGTTTCGCCGGAGTGGACGGTCAGGGTGGCACCCTTCAGGATCGGCTTGATGCCTTCCTTGGTTTCGACGTGGACGTGCAGGTCCTTGATTTCGAGTGTTGACATTGTTGTGCTCCTAAAAATGCTGTTCTTACTTGTCTTCGAGGACCTGTGCCATGGCGTCGTTTTCACCACGGGCCAGTCGGCGGTCAATCACGGTCATCAGATGTTCGGAGATGGCGGGAATGCCGATCTCCTCGACGAGTTCGCCGAAGAAGCCGCGCACCACGAGCTTGCGGGCGTCGGTTTCGGGGATGCCGCGGGATTCGAGGTAGAACAGTTCCTCGTCGTCGAAGCGGCCCACCGAAGAGGCGTGACCGGCACCGATGATGTTGCCGTTTTCGATTTCGAGGTTCGGCTCGGAATCGGCGATGGCGCCCGGGGTCAGGACCAGGTTGCGGTTGAGCTCGTAGGAGTCGGTGCCGGGGGCGGTGGGCTGGATGAGCGCGTTGCCCACCCAAGTGGAGTGCGCGCCCTTGCCGTCAAGCGCGCCCTTGTAGACCACGCGGGACTTGCAGTCGGGGTGGTTGTGTACCACCATCGTGCGGTGTTCGATGTGCTCGCCGGGGTCCACGAAGTAGATGCCGAGCATGTTGAGGTCGCCCTGTTCGCCGCCGAAGTCCTGATCCATGCGGATGCGGACGATGTCGCCGCCCAAGGTCACGACGGAGTGGCGCAGGGATGCGCCTTCGCCGACGTGGATGCGGTGGTTGGCCACATGCTTGGCGGTTTTGGCCCATTCCTGAACGAACGTGGTGGAGACGTGCGAGTCCTTGCCGGTGGTGATTTCCACGCCTTCGGCCAGTCGTGCGTCACCGTCGTGTTCCACGACGACGTCCGCATGAGCCTTGTCGGCGGCGGCGATCACCAGATGGAAAGCGTCGAGGTCCTCCCCCGCGCCGTGCACCTTGACGAGCACGGGCTGGGCGATCTCACCGGACAGTTCCAGAATGGTTGCGGTGCGGCCGGATTCCCATTCGACTGCGGAGACGCGGTCGTTGGGCTTGGACACAGTGCCGGACAGGCCCTCACCGAGCTTGATCTGGCTGAGCTTCACGCCTTCGGCCAACGGCGAGCCGTCAATCATGGAGACTTCGATCTGCGTTTCGCCGGAAGGCTTGAACACGGTGAAGAACTCGTTGATGCGCTCGATAGGCGTGTAGCGCCATTCGTCCTGCTTGCGGCTGGGCTCCGGGTAGTCGCCTGCGTTGAACGAGCGCACGGCATGGTCCACGGAGGACGGCATAGCGGCCGGAATCGCGTACGGGTCGTTGGGGTCGGCGACCGGAATCTTGATTTCCTTGACGGGTGTTGTGTTGTCGGTCATCGGAATCAGCCCACCGATCCTTCCATCTGAAGTTCCACAAGTCTGTTGAGTTCAAGCGCGTATTCCATCGGCAGCTCACGGCTGATCGGTTCGACGAAGCCGCGCACGATCATGCCTCGCGCCTCTTCCTCCGTGAGACCTCGGCTCATCAGGTAGAAGAGCTGGTCTTCGGAAATCTTGGAAACGGTGGCTTCGTGGGCCATCGAAACGTCGTCTTCGCGAACGTCGACATGCGGGTAGGTATCGGAGCGGGGGAAGTCGTCGACCAGCAGGGCATCGCACACGGTGGAGTTGGACGAACCGTACGCGCCCTTGACGATTTTGACCAGACCGCGGTAGGCGGAGCGGCCACCACCACGGGAAATGGACTTGGCGACGATGGTGGAGCTGGTGTGCGGGGCGAGGTGAATCATCTTCGCGCCCGTGTCCTGGTACTGGCCCTTGCCGGCGAAGCCGAGGGACATGGTGGATGCCTTGGCGTACGGTTCGGCGAGGATGCAGGCCGGGTACTTCATGGTGGCCTTGGAACCGATGTTGCCGTCGACCCATTCCATCGTGCCGCCCTCGCGCACGTAGGCACGCTGGGTGACGAGGTTGTAGACGTTGTTCGACCAGTTCTGCACGGTGGTGTAACGCACGCGGGCGTGCTTTTCGACGATGATCTCGACGATGGCGGCGTGCAGCGAGTCCTCGGACCAGATCGGGGCGGTGCAGCCTTCCACGTAGTGCACGTAGGAGCCTTCGTCCGCGATGATGAGCGTGCGCTCGAACTGACCCATGGCCGGGGTGTTGATGCGGAAGTACGCCTGCAACGGGATGTCCACATGCACGCCCTTCGGCACGTATACGAACGAGCCGCCGGACCATGCCGCGGTGTTGAGGGCACCGAACTTGTTGTCTTCCGGAGGCACGACGGTGCCGAAGTACTTCTTGACGAGTTCAGGGTATTCGCGCACAGCGGTGTCCGTGTCGACGAAGATGACGCCCTGCTTCTTCAGGTCCTCCTGGATGGAGTTGTAGATGACCTCCGACTCGTACTGGGCGGCCACGCCGGAGACGAGGCGGTTCTTCTCCGCCTCCGGGATGCCGAGACGATCGTAGGTGTTGCGGATGTCGTCAGGCAGTTCGTCCCAGCTTTTCGCCTGCTTGTCGATTGGCTTGACGTAGTACTTGAAGTCGTCTGCGTTGAAGCCGGAGAGATCCACACCCCAATCGGGCATGGGCTTTTCGAGGAACGCCTTGAATCCACGCAGACGCATGTCGAGCATCCACTGCGGCTCGCCTTTGTCGGCGCTGATCGCGCGTACGACGTTCTCATCAATGCCTCGTTTTGCGGCTTCGCCGGCGGCATCAGAATCATGCCAACCATAGTTGTAGTCGCCGAACTGGCTGATGATCTCGTCATCCTTCTTGATCTTGTCCTCGTTGACGCGGGTACGATCAGCCACATACTGGCTCATCTCCACGTCAGCGGCGGCGTTTGGTGCTGTGTTTTCGGTCACCATCCTGCCTTCCTTGTATCACACTTAATCCTATGAAAACCTAGCAGAACCCAAGTGCAAACACTAGCCGCCCTGACGCATATTGGCTGTGGGCTTGATTACACGAATGCGATACAGCGATATTGGAGCCGGGCAAGCTTGTCCCATGCACACCGAACATCGCGTATGCGGCATTATGTGTCGCACCACTGCATGCCGTATTTGTTACATATCACACTGTTGCATATCACACTTGGATATGCACGCTCGTGCCCATATTGCACCAGTTGTAGAACCATTCGGCCACATCCCATCCGATACCCACGCAACCATGAGATCCGTTGGCAATGGAGGGCATTACGGCATCCGCTACATATCCGCCGGCAATACGGTGGATTGCGCAACCGGAGGAGAAGTAATTGACGAAGCCCACGTCTTTGACATCCCATGTTTCCACCGTGCCATCGGCAAGATTCACCGTGCCCCCCATATCTCGACTGGGCAACTTTTGCCATACGTTGAAGTCACCTGTCGGCGTACACATCATGCCAACGCATTCGCCGGTGACGTTGTCGTTGCCCTCCGCGACCACGACATTCAATGTCTTGACCACCGTGTCATTCTCATAGGCATAGAGCTTACGGTCGGACAGGTCAATCGCCACGCGATGAGCGACCTTGACTTCCTGTTTGGGATCTACCTTGCCGTCCACATTCACTGAGCCAGTTCCCGTGGCCAGCACCTGAGCCAAGCGAGCACCAACCTCCGTATCCGCGCCATCGGCAATCACAATGCCATCATGGCCTTCTGTTTCAGTGCTCAGCACCTCGCCAGCATTATTGACGACGACCTTCTTGTCTTCACGTTCCAATTTGAGATTCGGCTTGATTTGCTCGTCATAGTATTGCTGCAGCTTATCGGCATCAAAGACCACGTAGCCATTACGTACTTCATTGTCTTTCAGCTTTGACTGCTGGTTGGCGTCGATGCGCATGGCCGAACCCAGCATGGACGCATTCACGGTGGCGATGTCTTTATCCGCCACCTTGATGGCCACGGCATTGTTCACTAGGGTTTCCAGCGTGGTTTTCGCCTCATCGGCAATTGCATTGGTAATCGTCGGTTCGGTTACGTCGAGTTCCACCCGAACGGTCTGTGGCTGGACACTGCCCAATGACTCCACTGTGGAAATGGCTTGCTTCGCAATGCTGGTGGCGTTGGCTCCCTGGCCATTTTCTCCCGCAATAACGTTGAAGCCACTGTTGTTATCGTTCAATGCGACTTGCGCGTCAACAGGTTCTTGTGCATCAATGTTCAGCGCCTTATCTACCACACTGCCATCAGCGAGCTCGGGATTGATTTGCGGGGCCACATCATGCGTAATCCAGAACGCATACTGTTGCCACCATGCGTCACCGCGTTGGGCATTGATGACATCGGATGCGATTGCTTCACCATCAACTTCGATGCCGAGATCTTTCAGCGTGAACGTCGCCGACTGCCCCTGGTATTTCGCTCGTACCGCGGTGTTGTCGACCTGGTCGTTGATTAGGTCGACAATCTCCTGCTCGGTTTTGCCGGTAACTGAATTTCCCCATAGCGTTGTGCCAGGCAGCACGTGATCTTGGAAGAACCAAACACCGCCGCCACAGGCAGCCCCCAAGGCAACCAGCAGACAAGCAATCACCACCCACGGCCAGATGCGGCGCCTCCTCATCTCATCGCCCTGAATGGAATCTGATGCAGCAGCATCCACACTGTCTGCCACAGTGCCGCTGACGGCATTATTCGCACCAAACAGAGGCGCAAACTGCTGGGTCGAGTCATCAAGGTGTTCGGTCATGGTCGGTCTTTCTGCGATGGCCTACTAAGCGTTATCTGCATACTACCAACACACCATAGAAACGGTAATTTTTTACCGTCGCCTTCCAATACATCATGCTGCATGATGCTCATACAACAAAAAAGACGTGGTGGCGAAACATCATTAGATGTTTCGCCACCACGTCTTTACCGTATGTCTTGCGCTACGCCGATGACGGCAGCCAGCACATCATGCCGCGATATTATGCACGGCACAAAAGTGAGTCAGCGTGCCGCCTGATGGTCGAGCGCGGCCTTGACCAGGCCGGCGAACAGCGGGTGCGGCTTGGTCGGGCGAGACTTGAACTCCGGGTGAGCCTGGGTGGCCACATAGAACGGGTGCACGTCCTGCGGCAGTTCCACGAACTCGGTGAGCTCGCCGTCCGGGCTCTGGCCGGAGATGCGCAGGCCGCCTTCGCGCAGACGATCCTTGTAGGCCACGTTGACTTCGTAACGGTGGCGGTGGCGCTCGGTGACATGCGTGGTGCCGTACAGTTCGGCGACCAGCGAGCCTTCCTCCAGCTCAGCCGGGTAGGAGCCAAGACGCATGGTGTGGCCCATGTCGCCCTTGCCGGCCACGATGTCCTTCTGCTCTTCCATGGTGGCGATCACCGGGTTGGCGCAATCGGGCTCGAACTCGGAAGAGTTCGCGTCTTCAATGCCCAGCACGTGGCGGGAGTATTCGATGACCATGGACTGCAGGCCCAGGCACAGGCCGAGGGCAGGCAGCTTGGTTTCACGGGCGAACTTCAGAGCGCCGATCTTGCCGTCGATGCCGCGGATGCCGAAGCCGCCGGGGATCACGATGCCGTCGACGTTGTCGAGAGCGGCGGCCGCACCTTCGGTGGTTTCGCAACGATCGGCCGCAACCCACTTGACGTTGACCTTGGCCCAGTTGGCAAAGCCGCCGGCCTTGATGGCCTCGGTGACAGACAGGTAGGCGTCCGGCAGATCGATGTACTTGCCGACGATGGCGATGTTGACCTCGTGCTTGGGGTGGTGCACACGCTCCAGCAGGTCGGCCCATTCGTCCCAATCGACGTCATGGAACGGCAGGCCGAGCTCACGCACCACATAGGCGTCGAGGCCCTCCTCGAACAGGATCTTCGGCACATCGTAGATGCTCGGCGCATCCACGCAGTTGACCACGCCTTCGGCATCGACATCGCACATCAGGGAGATCTTGTCCTTGATGGACTGATTGAGCGGGCGGTCGGAGCGCAGCACAAGGGCGTCCGGGGAAATGCCGAGCTGGCGCAGCATCATCACGGAGTGCTGGGTGGGCTTGGTCTTGAGCTCGTGGGCGGCGGAAATGTACGGCACCAGGGAAACGTGCACGAACATGCAGTTGTCCGGGCCGAGATCGCGGCGCACTTCGCGGGCGGCCTCAAGGAAGGGCTGGGACTCGATGTCGCCGACGGTACCACCGATTTCGGTGATGATCACATCCACGTCATCGGAAGCCTGGGCGCGCATACGAGACTTGATTTCGTTGGTGATGTGCGGGATAACCTGCACGCACTGGCCGAGGTATTCGCCGGCGCGCTCCTTGCGCAGCACTTCCTGATAGATCTGACCGGTGGTGACGTTGGCCTTCTGGCTCAGGAAGACGTCGAGGAAACGCTCGTAGTGGCCGATGTCGAGATCGGTTTCGGCACCGTCTTCGGTCACGTAGACCTCACCATGCTGGAACGGGTTCATGGTGCCCGGGTCGACGTTGATGTACGGATCGAGCTTCTGCTGCAAAACCTTGATGCCGCGGCTACGAAGCAGGCGGCCGAGGGAGGAGGCGGTCAGGCCCTTGCCGAGAGAGGAGACAACGCCGCCAGTGACGAAAAGATGCTTGGTGACGTGTTCTTGAGAATTACCATGTGTTCTTCTAACCATGGAATTTCACTCTATCATCCGTGTATGACCCGGCGTGTTCACCAGACGCGTCGGCCCCGACATGGCGTACTTGAACAATACGAATAGTAGGCTCGTCAAAAAGCATACGCAAGGTCATAATCACGTCAAACGTCTTATCCGCCAGCTATTGCAGGTATTGGTCGAGACGCACTAGGCCTAACGCATATAGGACAAACGCTGTTTTCAGGTTTTTCAGCGAGGCCCATTCATCGGCACCGTGCGCGTTGCCGGCACCTGGTGCGATGAATGGCGGGGTCTCCAGGTCGATGCCGTCGACCGCCGGCACATGGTCGGCATGGAATTCGGGACCGAAGTTGAGTGCGCGCGGGATAAAGCGGGCGTGGGTGCCGTCGCCGACAGCCACGGGTCGAGCCTCGCAACCGAGCACGTCGTTGTAGGTTGCGGTGAGCAACTGGACACGCGGGTCGTCAGCCTGCACGTAGTATGGGTCATCGTTAAGGATGTCGACAATGCGGCCGCCCGCCGCTTCGGCTTGTGCTTGAATACGCTCGATGATTTGTTCGTGTGCCTGGCCTACCGCATAACGGATGTCGAAGTGCAATACGATGGCATCTTCAGAAGTCTCACCTGATACCGCGCCTAATACCTTGTCTGCTTCAGCGAACTCATTCGCCGGTATAATCAAACCACCATTGGCGGTAGTCGGTCCGCTTTCCGCATTCTCGCAATCGATACCCAAGCCGGTGCCATATGAGTCTTTTGTCCATTGGGCAATCGCCTGCGCTGCAGTGAGGTCACGGCCTTCGAGCAGACCGGACCGGGCAAGCGCCGTAGTGAGCACCGCTATAGCGTTTACGGTACCGGACGGCTGGCAGGCATGACCGGCGACACCGGTGGCCTCAATCGTGACGCCTTGCGCTGTTGCGTTGATATGCAATCGCTCGGCGATATCTGGAGCGATGTTGCCGCTCTGGCAGAATGCTTGCCGCACGGTAGATTCGTCGACGCCGGTGAGGGTGATTGCGGCGGCCCCGGGAACCGTGTTAGTGGCGGTGCCGGCATGCCAACCGCGCAATTGCGGCCCGACCGGCAGTTCGACATCCACATCGAGCAGCCCTTTTTGGATATTGTTCACCGGGAAGGGACCATCGGTGACGATGGCCTGGTACGGCGCGCCGATGTTGGCGACGAACCATTTGATGTCGTTGAGCGCGATCTCTTCGGAGCCGCCGAACAGTATACGTACGCGGTGGCGGAAACGGTGGTCGTGTTCCTTGAAGAAACGGAGTAGGAAATAGCTGGTCAGCGCGACGCCTTTATTGTCCAATGAGCCGCGACCGATAACAATATCGCCAATAACCTGCGGATCGAAGGCATCGTGCGTCCAACCGTCGTCGGCGGGGATTACGTCGAGGTGGTCGACGAAGGCGATGTCACGGTCGGTCTCCACGTTCTCCTGTGGATAAACGACTTCCATGACGTGGCCGGTGTAGTCGCGCGTAGGCAGCCCGTCTCGTCCTGCCTTGGCCAGCATATGGTCGAATACACGGCGTACTTCGGGTCCATAAGGCGCGCCCGGACGAGGATTCGGGTCCGATTCGTCGGAAACCGACGGGTAGCGCAGCAGCTCACACAGCTCATCGACGAACTGTGCGCGGTGGGCGTCAAACCAGCGTGACGCGGCATCGACGAGATCACGTTCCGTGGCGGTGAGAGTCATGGCTTCCTTTACTTGGACGCTTATGGTTTCCTCAGGTAACAGGAATCCCGGGCGCAACGTCGACTGCTACCCGGGATTGGCTGGAGGGCTTGGTTCTATTCGCTCAGCAAGTGCGCCACAGCATCGAGCGCGAGCTTGTAGCCGTAGAAACCCATGCCGGTGATGGTGCCGGTGGCCACAGGGCTGATTACGGAACGCTTGCGGAACTCGTCGCGGGCGGACGGGTTGGAAATATGGACTTCCATAAGCGGCAGGTTCTCGTCAATGACCAGGTGCGCGGCGTCGGCGAGAGCATACGAATAGTGCGTGAAGGCGGCGGGGTTCATGACCACCGGGGTTTTCTCGTCGGCGGCTTGGTGCATCCAGTGCACCATTTCGGCTTCGTCGTCGGTCTGGCGCACCTCGACTTCGAGGCCGAGGTCCTTGCCCCATTCGGTGCAGAGCTTGCGCAGGGTGTCGAGGTCTTGACGACCGTAGACGTCGGGCTGGCGGACGCCGAGACGTCCGAGGTTAGGGCCATTGACAACGATGACTTTGGTCATTGGGACTCCTTTTGTTTGTGCTTCTCTCCCTCCGCCCCTTCGGGGCACCTCCCTCATCAGAGGGAGGTAGAAGGTAAATCCGACTCCGGGGTACCTCCGTTAGAGGGGAGCCAAGTACTTTTTTCTGAGGGGATGGCGAACGGCACGGCCTACGGCCGTTCAATTACTGCTGGATACGACGGAATACTTCTTCCACGGCTTCGGCGGGCGGGTTGTCGAGGTGTACGACGTGACCAATCTCGTCGAGGACCACGAAGCGCAGCTCATTGCCGCGGGCCTTCTTGTCGCGATGCATCAATGCGAGCACGTCGTCGAACGAGCCGCCATTCCACGACGTCGGCAGACCCATCGAAGCAAGCAACGAGCGGTGATAGTCAACCAGATCCTGATCGATGTAACCGATCAGATGGGCCAGCTCGGCGGCATACACCATACCGACGGCCACCGCATTGCCATGCCTCCAGCGGAAATGCTCGAGCTTTTCGATGGCATGGCCCATCGTGTGCCCGTAGTTGAGGAATTCACGCAGACCCTTCTCCTTCAAATCGGAGGAGACGTGGTAGGCCTTGACCTTTACCGTGCGCTCAATGAGCTCGGCAACCACGTCTTCGAGCGGCGAGCCGAGGAATGTAGAGCCATCGAAAGCGCGCAGTTCAGCTGCGTGGTCTTCGAGGATATGCAGGATTTCGGGGTCGCGGATGAAACCGGATTTGGCGACTTCGCCGAGACCCTCGATGAAGATGTCATTGGGCAGCGTAGCCAGCGTCTTGGTGTCGGCCAGCACACCGGCAGGCGTGTAGAACGAGCCGACGAGGTTCTTGCCCTGCGGGGTGTTGATGCCGGTTTTGCCACCGGTGGAGGCATCGACCATGGCCAGCAGCGAGGTCGGGCAGTTTACATAGCGCACGCCGCGCATCCACGTGGCAGCCACGAAACCGGCCAAATCGGTTGCGGCACCGCCGCCAAGCCCCACCACGGCATCGGATCGGGTGAAGCCTTCGTTGCCAAGGCGTTCCCAAATGCCGTTGGCCACGGTAATGGTCTTGCCGGGTTCGGCATCCGGAATCACGATGTCGGAAACCTCATAGCCGCCCTGACGCAACAGGGCGCGGGCACGATCGGAGTGTCGCTGCACCGGCTGAGTGTGGATAAGCGCGATTTTGGCGGGTTTGGGTCCCAGCACGTCGACCAGATGGTTCATGGCACCTTCGCCAATGACCACATCATACGGCTCAATTGCCGCTCCGGTAACATGCACTGCTCGCTCAGATACCATATCAATCACTTTCTTCGCTGCGCCCTGAGGCGTAAGCCCCCGGGTATGGACATGAACGTTGGCGACCTCGCGGAATACTGGGTCACGCTGCTTGAACAGTTTTTTCCAACGGGAGTTGGCGTTGCCATTGAGCATGGGCCGGCCTCCCCCACGGTTCGCGCGTTCCATGGCTTCCGCCGGATCGGCATCAAGGTAGACCACACGACCGCCATGGTCGATGTAGGAGGCGAGGGCATGCTGGGTGGATGGCGTCATGGGAGCGCCACCGCCCAGCGAAAAGATACCGTCGAAATCCTCAAGCATATCGGCGATGAGATCGGCCTCGACCTCGCGGAATGCCGGCTCACCGTATTCCTCGAAGTAGGAGGGAATCTTCATGCCCACTTCACGTTCGATCTCCACATCGGCATCGGCGAACGGCAGACGCAACATATGCGCCACTTCCTTACCGACACGTGTTTTGCCGGCTCCCATCATGCCGATGATGACGGCGCGGGGGCGTGCGGTCATAATCTACGAATCCTCTCGACGATTGGTGAGTACAGTTGCTGATGGTTCCGCGGCAGTCGTCACGAAACCATACGCCCTTCGTTCAGCGCATGTGCTCCGGCCACGAGGCGAGATACGACTCAAGGTTGCGCCGTGTTTCGGCAACACTGTCTCCACCGAACTTATCCAGCGCGTACTTCGCCAAAGTCAGACGCACCATGGCCTCGGCCACCACGGATGCCGCAGGCACGGCGGTGCTGTCGGAACGCTGGTTGATGGCTTGTGCGGATTCGCCGGTCAGCACGTCGACCGTACGCAGGGCCTTGGGGATGGACGGAATCGGCTTCATGGCACCGCGTACGCGAATCACCTGGCCATTGGACATACCGCCTTCAATGCCGCCTGCGCGGTTGGACAGACGGTCGATACGGCCGTCGGCGTTGACCACGATCTCATCGTGCGCCTGCGAACCGGGGCGGGAGGCTTCCAGGAAGCCGTCGCCGATCTCCACACCCTTGAACGCCTGAATGCCCATGATCGCGGAGGCCAGAGCCGCGTCCAGTCGGCGGTCGGACTCCACATACGTGCCGATGCCGGCAGGCACACCGTAAGCCAGCACTTCAATCACGCCGCCCAACGTATCGGAGGCCTTCTTGGCCTCGTTGATGCGTTCGATGATGCGGGCTTCGGCCTCTTTGTCCAGCGTACGGACAGGCGAGGCATCAAGCGCTTCCAGATCGTCGGGGGTGGGCAGAGGCAGGTCGGGGTTGGTCTGCACGCCACCAAGCGCCACCACGTGGGCTACGGTGCGGATGCCGAACGCCTGATCCAAGAACTGCTTGGCCACCTCGCCCAAAGCCACACGGGAGGCGGTCTCACGGGCGCTGGAGCGCTCCAGTACCGGGCGGGCGTCGTCAAAACCATACTTGCGCATGCCGGTCAGATCGGCGTGGCCCGGGCGCGGGCGGCTCAGCGGCGCATTGCGGCCTTCGCGCGGCAGGTCATGGTCGAGTGCATCGGCGCTCATGACCTCGGTCCACTTCGGCCATTCGGTGTTGGCGATTTCGATGGCCACCGGCGAGCCGAGGGTCAGGCCGTGGCGTACACCGGTCAGCAGACGGACCTTGTCTTGCTCGAACTTCATGCGGGCACCGCGACCATATCCAAGTCGACGGCGTGCCAGTGCGGAAACGATATCGTCCGTGCTAATACGCACGCCGGCCGGCAACCCTTCAATCATGGCCACCAATGCTTCTCCGTGAGACTCCCCTGCCGTCTGCCAACGCAGCATAACTTCCCTCGTTTCATGTGTGTACGTCTATGTGTACGTCTAGCTAGGGGTTAATGTTAAGCCATGCCATACCTGTTCACGCTACCCGGTCTGCTATGTGGGCTTGCACTGTCCATTGAGGATGTTCGTCATCGGCGGGTGCCGATCGCGTGGGTGGCTGCGGGCGCGTTGCTTCAGCTGGCCGCCGATTTCGCGTATGGAGTGGTGGTGAACGACCTGTTCGTGCTGTTGCAGGCGCTGTTGTTCACCGTGCTATGTTGCCTGATCCAGTTCGCGTTGGCGTTGCTGGTGCCTCGGTCATTGGGATTCGGCGATGTGACCGCCTTGATACCTATGGGATTGTCTGTCGGACTGTTTGGCCTGTTGCCTGTGGTGGTCTGGTGGCTGGCGATGGGCGTTGCCGGCATCACATGGATTGCCTTGTGGACGCGATTCGACCCACAACGCACATCACCGGCACATGCGGGCAAGGTGCCGTATGTGCCGGTGATATTGGCGGGCGCGATTGTGGCGGTGGCTGTTGGGGTGTTGTCCTAGATTTCTTCCATCCGCTTCGCGGGAGCCCCGGGCTTAAGTTGAGCGTTACATTCCCTGCAGTGCTCCCCTCAGTCCGCTTTTTTGCGGACAGCTCCCCTCGGCGAGGGAGCCAATGAAGAGACCAACGTCCGATCAGCTTCCCCAAGCGAAGGAAGCTAACGGGATGACTACTGGTTTTCGGCTTGCCACTTGCGTAGTTCGGCCACGTTCTGGTCATGTTCATCGGCGGTTGCGGCGAACTTGGTTTCGCCGGTGTCCAGATTGACCGTGCAGAAGTACAGCCAATTGCCGCCTTCGGGGTGCAGTGCCGCTTGAATGGCGTTATCGCCGGGATTGCTGATCGGCGTAGGCGGCAGGCCGGAGATCTTGTACGTGTTGTACGGGTTGGACTCGTCTTGGGTCATCTCGGTGGTCACCTGCGCGGGCTTGACGTTATTGCCATAGGCCACGGTGGAATCCATGCCCAACGACATGCCCTGCTCCAAACGGTTCTCGATGACTCGCGTCACTTTGCCGTAGTAATCGGCTTTGTTGACCTCGGCCTCGGCGATAGAGGCGATGATCATCACCCGTTCGCGGTCACCGCCGGCCGGCACGCCCAATTCATCCAACTTGGCGATACGCTTATCGACCATGGCCTTGAGGATTTCCGAAGCGCTCTTCATGCTCTTGACGTTGTAGGTTCCCGGCTCCAGCCATCCCTCAAAGCTACCGCCCGCTTCATTGGGCAGAATATCCTTACCCTCGTTCTTGATAATCGTGTCGAATTCGCTTTGGGCAATGCCGGAAAGCTTCGCGGCGTTGGCGAACACATCGGTGGCACGTTCACCGGGACGAACCTCGAGGAAGCCCGCCGCCTGGTTGGTGTCGGAGAGAACGTCGATCACTTTGGATGCGGCCATATGCTTCTTCAATGTGAACGTTCCCGGATAGAGTGTCGTGCTATTGGCGTTGACCACGCTGGTGAACGCGGCAGTAGACTTGATGACTTCGGCCTTGAGCAGATTATCGGCGATCTCCGCCGCGCCTTGGCCCTCGCTCACGGTGAATTCGACCTCGCCATAGCCCGGTCCCGGATAGTCCGCGATGGCCGTCGACTGGTTGCTCCGGCTGTCGCGCCATGCGATGAGCTTGGTTACGCCGAAATAGCCGCCGCCGATAAGCAGGGCGACGATGGCGATAGCGATGATAATGCCACTGATACGCTTGCGCCTGCGCTGTGCACGTCGCTTGCGCATCTCCCTGCGGGATTTCGGCGGTTCTGGCGGCTCGGCCCCGCGCATTGGTTCTGACCCCTGTTCGACCCAATGCGTGTTGTCATCAAAGAACTCGTTAAAATCATCGGTCATAACCGATACCTCACTGCTCCCGGGTACGGTCGAGTGCCGTCTGCAAAATCACCACTGCCGACTGCTGGTCAACCACCGGCCTGTGCTTGTTCGAAGCTTTATGGGCCTCGAACAGCTGACGATGCGCACTGACTGTTGTCAATCTCTCATCTATCAATGATACCTGCGGAATCTGATACTCCGTAGAATCACTGTCTTCACTCTCTGCTTGCAGCCTCTTCTCCAGATTGGCCGCCCACCTGCGCGCTTTTTTGGCGCTTTTGCCTTCTGTACCGTCCATCTGCAGGGGCAGTCCGACGATTACATGGTCCACATGTTCGTCTTCGATGACGTTCAGGACCTCGTCAATAGCAAAGAAATAGTCGCCGGCAACATGAATGTTGCCAGCAGGATGTGCAAAGGTAAGCTCCGGGTCGGACAGTGCCAGTCCGACCCGGGCATTACCCAAATCAACGCCTAACCACACCACTGGCGGAATCAGGCTTTCTGCGCCTCGTGCTTGAGCGCTTCGAGGGCCTCGTCGATCTTGGAGGCATCGACACCGCCACCCTGGGCGAAGTCCGGCTTGCCGCCGCCACCGCCGCCGAGGACCTTGGCTGCGCCACGCACCAGATCACCGGCCTTGATGCCGGCCTTGCGGGCGGCCTCGTTGGTGGCCACGGCGACCATCGGCTTGTCATCCTCGTTCACGCCGGCAAGGGCCACCACCACGGGGGCGTCTTCACCGAGCTGGGCGCGCACGTCGAGTACGGTCTTGCGCAGGGCATCGACCGCGCCAAAGTGGCCCACGTTCTTGACGGCCACCTTGACCGGGGCCGCGGAGTTCTTGGTGTCAGCAACCAGCGCCGGAACCGAGGCGGCCAGCTGGGACTCGTACATGGAGGCCAAGCGACGATCGGATTCCTTGAGCTTGGCGAGCAGGGCGTTCACACGCTCGGCGAGCTCGTCCGGACGAGCGTTGAGCTTGTCGGACAGCTGGGAGACCAGCGCGTGCTCACGAGCGTTGAAGTCATAGGCACCCTGGCCCACGACGGCGTCGACACGACGCACGCCGGAGCCGATGGAGGCTTCGGACAGGATGTTGACCATGCCGATCTTGCCAACGTGGTCCACGTGGGTACCACCACACAGCTCGCGGCTCCAGCCGTCTTCGCCGATGGAGACCACGCGTACGATGTCGCCGTACTTCTCGCCGAACAGGTGCATGGCACCGAGGGCGATGGCGTCGTCGAACTTCATTTCCTTGGTGGTCACGGCGAGGTTGTCGCGCAGCTTGTCGTTGACGCGCTCCTCGACTGCGGAGATCACGGACTTGGCCGGGGCCTTGGACCACTGGAAGTCGAAGCGCAGACGGTTCGGGGCGTCTTCGGAGCCGCGCTGGGTGGCCTGCGGGCCCAGCTCCTCACGCAGCGCCTTGTGCACCATGTGCGTGGCGGTGTGCGAGCGGGCGATGGCGCCACGGCGGGCCAGGTCGATGTTGGCGTTGACTTCGGCGCCGACGACCAGCGTGCCTTCGGTCAGACGGCACTGGTGGACGATGAGGTCCTTGATGGGCTTCTGCACATCGTCGACTTCGAGCACGGCGCCGTCGTCGGACAGGATCTCGCCCTGGTCGGCGAGCTGGCCGCCGGCCTCCGCGTAGAACGGGGTGCGGTCGAGGATGACCTCGACGTTGGCCGGGCCGGTCACGGCGGGCACGGAACCCTTGCCTTCCTGCATGATGCCGATCACCTTGGCGCGGGCGGACATGTCGGTGTAGCCGAGGAAGTCGATCGGGCTGACGAGCGTCTTCTTGAAGTCGTCGTAAACGGAAAGATCCACGTTGTGACGCTTCTTGAGGGCGTCGGCGCGGGCGCGGGACTTCTGCTCGGCCATGAGTTCGCGGAACTTGGCCTCGTCCACCTTCACGCCCTGTTCGGCGGCCATCTCGAGGGTCAGCTCAATCGGGAAGCCGTAGGTGTCGTGCAGCTTGAAGGCGTCCTCGCCGGCCACGACGGGCTCGGCGGAATCGCTCTTGGCCTTGTTGACGGCCACGTCGAGAATCGTGGTGCCGGTCTCAAGGGTGCGGCGGAAGGCGTCTTCCTCGCCATACGCGGATTCGGACACCTCATGGAAGGTGTCGTTGAGCTCCGGGTAGCTGGCCTTCATGGCGGCCTTGGAGGTCGGGAAGAGGGTGGGCAGCACCGGATCGTTCACGCCGAGCATGCGCATGGACCGCACGGTGCGTCGCAGCAGGCGTCGCAGCACGTAGCCACGGCCCACGTTGGACGGGCGCACGCCGTCGGACATGATCATCAGGGCGGAGCGCACGTGGTCAGCGACCACGCGGAAGCGCACGTCGGCGTCCTCGTTCTCGCCGTACTTCAGGCCGGAGAGCTGCTCGGCGGCCTCGATGACCGGGAAGACCTCATCGGTCTCGTAGATGTTGTTCTTGCCCTGCAGCAGGTAGGCCAGACGTTCCAAGCCGGCACCGGTATCGATGTTCTTGTTCTCAAGCTCGCCCACGATGTGCAGGTCGGTCTTGGACTTGACGTTGTCGACCTCGTAGTTCTCGAACACGAGGTCCCAGATCTCGATGTAGCGGTTCTCGTCGGCAATCGGGCCGCCTTCCTTGCCGAAGGCGGGGCCGCGGTCCACGTAGATTTCGGAGCAGGGGCCGCCGGGTCCGGGGCCACCGGTGGTCCAAAAGTTGTCTTCCATGCCCATCTTCTGGATGTGCTCGGGGTCCACGCCCTCGTTGATCCACATGGAACGGGCTTCGTCATCGTCGGTGAACGTGGTCATCCACAGCTTCTCGGGGTCGAAGCCGTAGCCGCCCTCATCCTGCGAGGTGGTGAGCAGCTCCCAGGCGTAGTGGATGGCCTCTTCCTTGAAGTAGTCGCCGAAGGAGAAGTTGCCTAGCATCTGGAAGAAGGTGCCGTGGCGGGTGGTCTTGCCGACCTCGTCGATGTCGAGCGTACGCACGCACTTCTGGTTGGAGGCCATGCGGCGCTTCGGCGGGGTCTGCTCACCCATCAGGTACGGGATGAACGGCACCATGCCGGCGATGGTGAAAAGCGTGGTGGGGTTCGGGGAAATCAGGGATGCCGAGGGCACGATGAGATGGTCGTGCTTGGCAAAATAATCGAGGTATCGCTTTGCGATGTCCGCAGTGCGCATGAGCGGATGAACTCCTTGTTTGGGTAATGGGCGCAGTTGCGCCTGGTATTGGTGGAAAAGACTGGATTATGAGGATTAGTTTGTTCTAGCTGATTCAGTGACTAGATGGCAAGGCGGCATGCGCGTGTCAGTTGGCGCGCTCGATGTACTGACGGTTGAGCTCAGCCTCGCGGGCTCGACGGGTGGCATTGAACTCGTTGACCAACCCTTCGAGTGTTTTCATCGGCACATTGTCCTGATCGGGGCCGAGCAGGAACTGGCGTGCCGCATCAGGCGTATTGGCCTTGACATAGGCCTGTGCCTTGGTGACGGCAACGATTCCGATGGCCACGCCGACGCCGACCCAGAAGATGCGTTTGAACATCACTCCCCCTTCTCGGCGGTGTCGTTGACGGTGGTTTTCGCGGCGTTCTTCGCAAGGAAGGACTGACCCGTGGTTTTCAGCGCGTAGAAGGTGGAAGCGATCTTGATGATGGGCTTACCGAGGAAGGAGCCATACAGATCGGTCAACGCACCAACGTTGTTGGCGGTGGTGGAAGCCGCGGCGGAAATCTTGTTCACGTCTTCGAGCGACTTGTTGACCTGCTTGACGGTGGTCACGCCTTCGTCCAGCGCGGGGATGGCGTGTTCACCGGACTCCCGGACCGTCTGCGATATCTGATCAAACATCTTGCCCAGCCTGATCAGCGGATAGATCATGAAACCGGCCAATACTGCGAACGCGATGGCCGCGATCAGGCCAGCGATCTCTCCGACTCCCATTGTTTCCTCCTTGCGGTCACACTTACTCGCCTAAGGGTAGCACTCCTTCCCTATTTCTTGGCATACCATTGCATGCGCAGGGCGAAAACCGTGCGCGTGGGCGTATGCGGCTATAGGCGAAAGGCTGTCCTGCTGACGCTTTCGTTTGCGGCGTGCCGCCGTGGACCGTACGTGCTATTCGATATGTATTGCTTGCTATTTGCTACTTGCCGTACGAAACGATGGTCACGGCTTCGCCGAACGGCTTGTCGGTGTCGAAGTCGATCACGGTTACCGAACCATTGGCCGGGCGTTCGTTCAGATCGAGGTCAGGGCCGCCGAACCGGTGACCGAGGCTAAGCAGTGTGTTGCCATGCGAAATCTGCAGCACATCGTCGCCGTCCTTGAGATTCGGGTTGTCGGCGATAAGACGGAACGCACCTTCGACGCGCGTCCAATATTCCTCATCGGATTCCGCGTCGTGGAAGGGATCGGCTTCCTTGAGAAAATCACGCGAGGCCCCCAACCCGA
>ENA-UESG01000963-UESG01000963.1-human-gut-metagenome-genome-assembly--contig:-NODE-963-length-22230-cov-34.982531_pt1 | contig 22230 bp, 19 predicted proteins | sample MGYA00243002_ERZ508003 | MGnify/ENA primary metagenome ERZ508003 (study PRJEB26167, sample SAMN06115514) | human gut metagenome | host: Homo sapiens | place: China:Shanxi | collected 2015-12-02... | reverse complement strand
AAGGGGGATTAGCTCAGCTGGCTAGAGCGCTTGCATGGCATGCAAGAGGTCACGAGTTCGAATCTCGTATTCTCCACCATAAAAACGGGACCATCTTTCGATGGTCCCGTTTTTCAGTGTATGCTTCCGGCCCTATCGGCCGCACCCGGCACAAACGGCACAAACGGCACAAAAGCATCCGTGCCGGCCTCCACCCGCAACATTAGCGATAATTCAGCGGAAAAACCACGGCGGCAGCCAAAAACGACAAAACGAAATATCCGGCCGTCCGCAAGGGACGGCCGGATATGCGCAACGCTGCCGGAAGGCGTTATTTGTCCCGGAAAAAAGCCGTGACGAAAGGCGCTTCGAGCAGGTAATCGGCGCATTCGCGGACGCTACGCACGATGTCGTTGTAGCTCGAACCTTCGATCTCGACGATGATGTTCTCCACGCCGGCTTCCCGCGCGTTGGCGAAGATGGCGTCGAAGCCCACCATGCCGCTCTGGCCGATCTCACGACGGTCCTTGATGTGCAGGAGCCGGAAACGCCCCGGATACTTCTTGAAGTAGTCCACCGGGCTGGCCTTGCCCATCACGGTCCAGTAGACGTCCATTTCGAACAGCACCTTGTCGGGATCGGTGTTTTCGAGCATGTAGTCCAGCATAACCTTATCCTCGATCTTCTCGAACTCGCGCGAGTGGTTGTGGTAGCCGAACTTCATGCCGGCGGCCGCACAGCGCGCACCCACCTCGTTGAAATAGCGGCAGTAGGTCTGCAAATCCTTGAGCGTCGAAATCTTACGCATCGAGGGGACCACGATATATTCCGCACCGGCGGCCTTGTGCGCCGCGATGCACTCGTCCCACCAAGCGAGGGCCTTCGAGAAATCGCCGCTCGCCAGCTCCTCGTCGGAGAGGTTGAGCGTGCAGTGCGTGGAAATCACCCGCATACCGGCATCCTCGACATCCTTGCGGAATTGCTCGGGAGTCTGCCCGTAGAGCATTCCGTCCTTGTAGCTGGCGGCCTCGACCGAAGTGTAGCCCATGTCGGCGAGCTGTTTCAGGACGGGTTTGTAATCGCCCTGGCTCTTGCCGAAAACCCCGATCAGGCTGCGCACCGAATAGAGCTGGATACCGATGTCCTTCTTCGGGACCTTCTTCGCTTTGGCGGATGCTCCGCCGGGGAGCATCGCCAGAGCGAGGAGGACGCAGATGACTGCGAATAGCCTGTTTCTCATCGTAAGAAGCCCTTAATCGAGAATCTTGACACGGATATTGCGGAACCAGACGTCGTCGCCGTGGTCCTGAAGGCCGATGTAGCCTTCGTGGTTCTCACCGCCGCAGTTGTTCAGCAGCTCGAACGCCAGGGGCCACTTCTCGGAGCTGAACTTGCTGTTCTCCAGCATCTCGGTCCACTGGGGAGTCCACAGGTGGTACTCCACGACGTTCTTGTCGTTCTGGCCGTGTACGACCGTGCCTTTGTAAACCATGATCTTGGCCTTGTTCCACTCGCCGAAGGGATTCTGGTTCTGCGGAACGGCGGGGATCATGTCGTAGAGCGACGCCGACTGGCGGTTGCCGTCGACACCCAGCTTGGCATCGGGATGGTTGGTGTTGTCGAGCACCTGATACTCGGGGCACGAGATGTAGATCGGCTCGTATTTGGTCTTGCCGTCCTTCTGGGTCGTAACCTCCTGGGCCAGGTAGAAGATGCCCGAGTTGCCGCCCTTCGAAACCTTCCACTCCATCTCCAGCTCGAAGTTCTTGAACTTCTTGGCGAAGATCAGGTCGCCGCCCTCGCCCGTCTGGGCCTCGCCGCCGCCCGAGCCGTTGAACTTGATGGCGCCATCCTCCACCGTCCAGCGCGAAGGAGCCTTGTCCTTGCCGTAGCCGCGCCAGCCGTTGAGCGTCTTGCCGTCGAAGATCACGTAGTAGCCGTCCTTGTCCTGCGGGAACGAGGCGAGGTCCACCTGTGCGTTGTCGACAACGGTGTATTCGGGAACGGCTTTCTTGGCGGTTTTGGCATCGGCCGTTTCAGCCGTCTTGGCCTTGCCGCCGGGGCCGCCGCACGAAACCAACGATGCGGTCAGAGCCGCGCATACCGAGAATAAAAGGGTCTTTTTCATATTCTTTCTGTTTTTTTTAAAGTTTTACGGACAGGTTAGTTAATCAGCGCGGCATGGCGGGAAGCGCCCAGCCGTCGCGGTAGGTGTGTTTGATCAGCTCCTGGGCGAACTGCTGTGCGTTCACGGGATCGGTCCAGGTCTTGTCGAAGGTCGGGTGTCCGTCCTTGATGTGGAAGCCGTCCTTGATGACCGTCTTGATCATGGCGTCGTCCGGGATGTTCGTGAAACGCATGTTCGGACCGTCCCACTCCAGCACCTGATTGAGGCCCTGGAGGCGGACTGCCAGCACGCCCATAACGACCATTTCGTTGAACGGTCCGGCTTCGCTGAAGTCCGATGCCGAAAGCACGCGGTCGTCGGCGTCCTCCTTGCAGGCGCGCACCCAGTCCATCTGGTGCGACTCGGTGATCTCGCGCAGCACCTTCGGAGCCTCGGGAACACGGCCCGAAACCAGATAGGGATCCTTGCCGTAGCAGCCGCAGATCAGCGTGTCCTTCGTACCGTAGAAGATGGCGCCGCCGCCGCTCACGTTCAGGTTCTTGCCGGCGGGAAGCCCTGCGGGACGCTCCGGCATCAGGCCGCCGTCGTACCAGTGCACCTCGACCTCGGGCATGGCCACCTTCGGCATGTTGTCGCGGGCCGGGAAGATGAACTTCACGCGCTGTGCCGAGGGAGCGGACTCGTTCAGCAGCAGCGTCGAACTGCCCTCCACCTTGGTCGGGTAACCCAGTTTGAGACCCTTGAACACGGGGTGCAGGATATGGCAGGCCATGTCGCCCAGCGCACCCGTACCGAAATCCCACCATCCGCGGAAGTTCCACGGCGTATAGGCGGCGTTGTAGGGACGATAGGGAGCCGGACCGATAAACGAATCCCAGTTCATCGTCTTGGGGATGCGCATATCCTCCTCGGGACGCGCCAGGCCCTGCGGCCAGATGGGACGGTCGGTGAAGGTGTCCACGCGGCGCACCTCGCCGATCTCGCCGTTCCAGATCCATTCGCAGACCTTGCGCACGCCTTCGGCCGATGCGCCCTGGTTGCCCATCTGCGTGGCCACCTTGTACTTGTCGGCCAGCTTGGTCAGCAGGCGCGACTCGTAGACGGTGTGGGTCAGCGGTTTTTCGCAATATACGTGCTTGCCGGCGGTGATGGCGTCAGCGGCGATGATGGCGTGCGTGTGGTCCGCCGTAGCGACCATCACGGCATCGGCCGACTTGAGCATCTCGTCGTACATCTTGCGGTAGTCGTTGAACTTCTTGGCCGCAGGATAACGTTTGAAAATGTGGTCGGCGTATTTCCAGTCGACATCGCACAGGCCGATGATGTTCTGGCTCTCCAGGCCCTTCAGCACCGAAGCGCCGCGTCCGCCGACGCCGACGCCCAGGATGTTGAGTTTGTCACTGGGGGCCGTGTAGCCGAACTTCTTACCCAGAACCGTGCTGGGTACGACCGCTAAACCGATCGCGGCAGCCGCTCCCTGCTTCAGGAACGTTCTTCTTGACATTTCTTTTGCCATCGTTTCGAGGTTTAATTTGAGTTAGTATTGAGGTTATTTGATGTTCTTTTCGATGTTGTCGACCTCGTCCTTGAAGATCTTGTAGCCTTTGCCGAGGCCCTTCATCAATTCCGGGATCTTCGTGCCGCCGAACAGCAGCAGCACGACAAGCGCGATGATGACGATTTGTCCCACGCCGATAAATAACAGATGATTCATAAGTTCAGGTAGTTTTAGGGTTATGCGATTGTCATGCGTGTTTGCGCAGCAGGCCGTAGCCGTCCTTCATCGTGCGGCGGCGTTCGCGGATCTGCCGCAGGGTCTCCAGTTCCCCGATGGCCGGGAGGTCGTGCTCCCGCGCGTCGCGCAGGAACCGCCAGGCGTACTCCGAGGCCAGCGCCGCGTCGCGGAACTCCGGGAGCGCCTCGCTGCGGCGGCCCGTCTCGATCGACTCGGCGAAGAGCTTGCAAAGGGTGTCGATGTTCTTGCCCCCGTAGGGCTGGATGAGGCGGTGGGTCTGCGTCACGCCGTGCAGCTCGACGATCGCCGTCTTGAAATCGTGCGTCATGCGTGCGATACCCTTCGTGCCGATGATGTCCACATAGGAATTATGGGTCTGGGTCTGGGCCAGCTGGCCGTAGACATGCCCCTGGGTGATGTCGAACACCACGCCGTTCTCGAACGTGCCGTGGCATTGCAGCCACCAGGGGTCCTTGTAGTTCCACATCCGCACGGCCTGGGCATTCCAGGTCTTGAATTCCGACTGGGCATACCAGCGTGCGATGTCCACGTAGTGCATGCCGCAGTCGTGGAACGCGGGACCTTCGTATTCGTGGCCCTCGCCCGGAGCCAGTCCCGGAGTCATGTGGCAGACCCGGATGATGGCCAGTTCGCCGATCTCGCCCTGGGCGATGAAATCTTTGATCGTATTGTGATACCAGGAGTTGCGCAGGTAGAGGTTCACCGTCGAGAACAAGGGCGTGTTCTCGGCCAGCTCGACGGCCTGCCATTCGTTTTCGATACTGTCGGAAATGGGTTTTTCAGCGATGACGTGCTTGCCCGCGGCGAAAGCCCGCTCGATCTGCGATTTGCGCGAGTCGGCCAGAGCGAACAGCCCCACGACCTGCACTTCGGGATCGTCGAAAATAACCTGTTCGTCATCCACAACCTTCGCCCCGGGGGCCAGCTTGCGCGCCAGGTCCCGCGATTCGGCGCAGACGTCGCAGATGTACGCAACGTCCCACCTGTCGCTTTTCTGCATCTCGTCGAGGTAGAAACCTCCCATTCTGCCGAAGCCGATAAGGCCAACTTTTACAGGATTCATCGTGTAGTCAATAAGGTCGGTTAAAAGTTAGGTTCAGCGCCGCGCCTCCCGTTTCCGAAGGAAAATACCGGCAGGCGCACCACCTCGATTACAAAATTAGCCCGAATAACCTTCGGTTTGAAAACTGAAGCGGAAAATGTAGAACCCAATTCGAACCATATCTCTAATTAACAATTTATTACATTCTGAAACAACCCGAAAAATGTAGACGATCTGGAATGGTCAGACGTCCGTTTTATGGGCCGTTCCGATCTTCATGACCATCTTTTCGAACTCCTCGCGCGAGATGGCCGCCTTGTTGCGCACCTTGGTCCGGTAGTTATAGACGGTCGAAAGCGAACAGCGCAGGAACGAAGCGATCTTCACGCTGTCGGTGATGCCCAGACGCAGCAGGGCGTAAATCCGCAGCTCCTTGTTCAGCAGGTCTTCCTGCTTGAGCACGATCCGCTCGTCCTCGGTCAGCAGGGCGTTGAAGTCCTCGACGAACGACGGATAGAGGTTCAGGAAGATGGCGTCGAAATTCTTGTAGAGTTCGTCCTGCTCGTCCTCGAGCATCGAGGTCGATTTGAGCCGTCTGTTGAGTTCGTCGAACTTCCGGTCCTGGGCCAGTTTCTTGAGCGACTTGCGGTAATCGTCCATTTTGTCGATGTACATGGAGCAAAGGTCGAAGAACCGCGCGATGTACTGCACCTTGACGGCATTGGAGTCCGACAGCTGCTCGTTCTTCTCGCCCAGCTCCTCGTTGAGCCGGGCCAGCTTCGCATTGGTCTGCGAAAGCTCCTCCTTGATGCGGTAGACCCTGCGAAGCTGCTTGTACAGGTAGACGAACAGCAGCACCAGCACCGCCGACAGCACGCTGATCAGCACCAGATAGTATTGCAGCTTGTGTTTGGTGCGGGACTCTTTGGCCTGGTGCGAGGCAATGATGATCGAGTAAAGTTCCGACATCTGGACCGTGCGGAACTGCACGTTGGAGAAAAGCGCGTCCTCGACGGCCGCCTGCGTGTAGCGGAACGCACGGAAAAGATCGCCGTGGCGGTAATAGAGCGTCGCGAGCGCCTGGAAGGCGGCGTTCTCCTTCGTGGAGTTCCGGATGTCGGTCATCGCCGACAGCATGTAGTACTTCCGCGCCAGCCAGTCGTCCCCGCGGCGGCGGTAGAAACTGCCCACCGAATAGGCGCACTCGGCGTAGAGCTGCGAATCGGGTTCGAGGCTGTTCAGAAACCCGAGCAGCCGGACCTCCATTTCGTGCGACTGGTTGCGGCGGCTCATCTGGTAGAGCCGGTCGAGCTTGTAACGCACCGAAACCGTGTCGGCAAACATGATCACCGAATCCTGATAGCGTTCCTCCAGCTCGCGGAAGTGTCTCTGTCCGCTGAAAGCCACGTATTGCTGGTAGAAACGGTTGTAAGCCTTGTAATAGGTCGCCAGCATGTCGCGGGGCACCGACCGGCGGTCGATCGAGTCCAGCATCCGCTTCGCCTCGATGGACATGCCCGTCGACGAGTAGAGTTCCGCCAGGCGGATTCCCGAAAGACAGCCCTTGCGGCGGTCGCCCAGACGACGCGCCAGCAGGACGTTGCGCTCCATGTAGCGGATGGCCGAGTCGAGTTTGTACTTGTGGAATTCGCCGAACAGCCTGTCGTTGATCTCGTACTCCTGCGCGGGAGTCAGGCCGCTCACGCTCAACAGATGCCGCAGTTCGGCGATACGCTGCTCCTTCTGGCAGTCGTAAACCTGCCGGTTGGCGATCATGTGGTCCAGTTTGTCCGACAGCGACTGCGTTTCGTTCCGCTCGCAGGCGGACGACACGACCGCTACGGCGCAGAGCAGCAGCAGGGTTCGCAGCAGGTATGTGGGTTTCAGCAGTTTCATGGTCGGGGCCGGCCGCCGCAGGAAGCGTCCGCGAACAGGGCAAAAGTACAACTTTTTGCCGAATGCCGGCTTTCTTTTTAATCTTTCCTATTTGTTTGACGCCGCAAAGACATATCACGCGTCGCAAACCGAAACGAAGAGACGCTCCGGATTCCGGTTCGGATTTCAGAGCGAAAAATCTCCTTTTCACGGTTCAAGGTACAAAAAATCGCCGACATACGGAACAGAACGGGCAAAAAAAAGAATCCCCGGCGACAGAATCGCCGGAGATTCGGGCGGAAATCCGCCGGAGGGAGGCACGGCACAGGATGCGTCCCGAGCCGTAATTCGCAGGCAATGAGCGTTGAAAGCTACCCGAGCTTCATCACGTCGTCGATGCCCATATCCTTATAGGTGCTTGCCAGCTCCTCGCTGCGGTCCGAAATAACCAGCAGCTTGTCGCCCAGCTTGAGTTCCGTCTTCCCCTGCGGCACGAAGTACTCCCCGTCGCGGCAGACCATCATCACCAGCGTATTCTCGGGCAGGGTGATGTCCTTGAGCGTATGGCCGCTGGCGAGCAGGTTCTCGTTGACCTCGACCTCCGTCAGCGCCGACTTCATCTCCTCGTGCATCTCGACGTTGAAGGCCGATTCGCGCTCCTCGTAGGCCAGCCCCAGCAGATTGGCCATGCCGCTCACGGTCGTACCCTGCACCAGAAGCGAGATGATCGTCGAGAGGAAGACCACGTTGAACAGCAGCTCGGCGTGCTCGACGCCCGCCATCATCGGGTAGATGGCGAACAGGATCGGCACGGCGCCGCGCAAACCCACCCACGAAACGTAGAGACGCGCCTTGGTCGTGAAGCGCCGGAACGGCAGCAGGCAGGCGAAAACCGTGACGGGACGCGCCACGAGGATCATAAACGCGCCGACCGCACCGCCGAGGATCAGCACCTCGGGACGCAGCAGTTCATCGCTGTTGACGAAAAGTCCCAGCGTGAGGAACATCACGATCTGCATGAGCCACGTGAAACCGTCGAAGAAGACCGTCAGCGAGCGTTTCTGCGCCAGCTTATGGTTGCCCACGACCAGACCCGCGAGGTAAACCGCCAGGTAACCGTTGCCCTTGACGAGGTCCGTGAAGGCGAAGGCGAAGAAGATGAAGGCCAGCAGCAGCACCGAGTAGAGCGAGTGGTTGGCCAGGTTGATCTTGTTGATCGTCCACACAGCCAGCCGCCCGATCAGGTAACCCGAAAGCGTGCCGACGACCAGCTGCACCACGAAATAGAGGGCGCTCATGCCCAGACCGCCCCCGCCCTGGGAGTTGGTGACCACGCCGATCAGCAGGATCGTAAGCATGTAGGCCATCGGGTCGTTCGAGCCGCTCTCCAGCTCCAGCAGCGGACGGAGATGCTGTTTGAGACCCTGCTTCTTGCTTCGCAGGATCGAGAAGACCGACGCCGAGTCGGTCGAGGACATCGTGGCGGCCAGCAGCAGCGCCAGCGCGAAGGAGATCTCCAGATCGAGCCACGGAGCGACGAGCCAGACGAAGCCCGCCAGCACCATGGCCGTCATAACCACTCCCACCGTGGCCAGCACGACGCCCGGCCCGATGATCGGCTTTATCTCCTGAAAGGAGGTGTCCATACCGCCCGTGAAGAGGATGATGCACAGCGCGATCATACCGACGAACTGCGTCATTTCGACCGAACGGAACGAAATGAAATTCAGCCCGAACAACATGCCGACCCCCAGAAAGAGCAGCAACGCGGGGGCGCCGAAGCGGTAAGCGACCTTGCCGGCCATCACCGCCACGAAGAGCAGCAACGCACCGACCAATACTACATTTTCACCACTGATGTCTATCATCTGTCCAATCTGTTTTTTCGTATCCAAAATTCAGCGGGCGCAGTTCCGGTCCCGGAGCGCAGCGACGAACCCTACGCCTCGCAAGCCCCCTCTTTCTGCGGGCTGATCTGCAACCGGGTCAGCGGCCGGTATTCCAGGTCCGCGTACTCGAAGGCCTGCATGGCGGCGAAGCGGTTGTCGGGCGTACGGTACATGGCCACGGAGACCGCCGGAACCCGCGCATGGGGCATTGCCAGCAGCCGCTCCACATTGCCTTCCGCCACGAGGGCCACCACATCGCGGCTCTGGGAACGCTCGAAGTAGAGTTCGTCGTAGCGCAGGTAACTGCGTCCGGCACGGTAGTAGGGCGCGCCCTCGGCGCTGAAAAAGCGCGCCGCGAGCGTGATCATCCCCGCCAGGGCCAGCGAACCGCCGATGAACACCGCCGACGAGCGGAGGTTGTTGGTCATCGAGGCTCCGTAAACGTGATTCAGAACCAGTATCGCCACGCCGGCCGCAAGCAGCGCGGCAGGCAGTACGAGGGATTTGCGGCGGCGCACCACAACCTCCCCGGGCAAGGCGTACATCGCCTCGCAAATTTTAATCTTATCCATATCTCTTTCATTATCAGACGTTCGTATTTCAGGCAAACAGAACGGCGAACCGTTCGGGAAATACCGAACGCTAAATAATGAGCCGCCGCAGCCGGTAGACATAGTAATCCACGGCATGCGGTCCGGCGGAGAGATCGGAGGTTCGGAACGCAGCGGTTAACTTGGCAACTCCCGTACCGCAGCCCCACGAAGCGGCGCCGCGCACGACGGCGCGTTCGGCCGGAACTTGCCGGTCGCCGTAACGGAACGAAGGCTGCGCCGGGCAGGATTCCGCCTCCCGGAGCACACGGGGTTGGTGGTTCAGGTCCGAATTGTACGTACGCTCGCACTGCCACTCGTCGGTGTGCATATCGCCCGCCGAGAAGGCCGCAGAGGGCGCCTGCTGCCGGATGCACGCACCGTCGCCGCCCTCCGGAAAGAGCAGGCACGCCGTGAAGGCCAGCACGATGAAAAGCAGTTTACGCATCTAACGGTTCGGAAAATTACGTCGGCTACAAAGTTACGTTTTTTTCGGACAAATCCGCGGCCGAAGCCGAAATTATCCATAAAAAAAGCCGATTTTCCCGACACAGAGCCGACCCCAAAAAGGCCTTCTTTTTGCCGGGAAACGTCTTCCGCGGCTTCCGCCCGCGGTCGACTGCCGGCCAACAAGCGGCAAAATTCCGAACGGACAACGCTCGAGATGCCCCGTCAGATCGGATTGGATATGCCCCAGGATGTGCGGCAGGCAGGCCGCAATCATCCGAAATCATTGGGGAATGAAGATATAAGTGATGGTTCCCGTCTGACGGGCGGGCGCCGAGTCGTCGATGTTGAACAACGAATTGCGGGCGGCGCGCAGGGCCGACTCGCGCATGCAGTCGTCGCCGCCCTCGGTGACGCGCGCGCCGGTCACCTTGCCCGCACGGTCCACCGTGACCGAAACCGTCACGTCGCCCCCGCCCTCGCACAGATAGGCCGGGACCTCCAGATAACGCGACGTGCGCACGGGATCGGTAATCGAGAACGACACCGTGACGCGCCCCTTGACCTTGCGGTCCTGACGTTCCGCGCCGTCCTCCTTCCCGCGGCGTTCGCGGATGGCCCGCTCCTCGGCAAGCCCCTGCTCGTAGGCCTCGCGGTTGGCGCGCATCCGCGCCTCGGCCTCGGCCGCCGCCTCGTTCAGCGCCGCAGCGTTGGTCCCGCGGTCGTCGCGGAGCTTCTCGTTCAGGGCGTTTTCGTTCGACGCCTGGTTGCGGATGCTCCGCCAGTCGATCTCCTCCTGCCGCTGGCGCTCGCGCACCTCGCGCTCCAGGCGGTCGCGCTCCTGCTCCATTTCGGCCAGCGTCTGAAGGTCGATATACATGCCCTGCTGGTGCGTGCGCCGGCCCACGACGATCTTCGACGAGACGAAGACGATCATCAGCGCCAGATAGGCGATCAACGTGACACACAGGCCGATACGATGGTCGTAGGTCCACGACCCCACATCCTCCCTGCGGTTGTCGAAGGGCAGTTTGATACGCGGCCTGCGGGCGGGTTTCGGTTTGTCGTCACGGGGTGTTTCAGTCATTGCGGTGTATCGGAATTTTGAGCAAAAGTAGCGTTTTTTACCGAAAATTTCCTATCTTTGCGCGCAAATATATAGAAACACCGCTTATGTCAACCAAACAACAAACGCTGAAGGCGCCGATCTCATTCTCGGGAAAGGGCCTGCATACGGGCGTCAAAGTTACCATGACCGTGAATCCCGCCGAGGCCGGAACCGGAATCGTATTCCGCCGCACCGACCTCGAAGGACAACCCATAATTCCCGCCCTGTGCGACAACGTCGTAGACACTTCGCGCGGCACGACCGTCGAAGCCGGCGGCCACCGCGTGCACACCATCGAGCACATCATGTCGGCGCTCTGGACCCTCGGCGTGGATAACGCCGTGATCGACATCGACGCCCCCGAGACCCCCATCATGGACGGCTCGGCCCGCGAATACGCCCGGGCCATCACCGAAACCGGACTGGCGGATCAGGACGCCGAGCGGCAGTTCTACCACGTGACCGAAAAGATGGTCTACACGATCCCCGAGAAGGGCGTGGCGATCATCCTCTACCCCGACGACGAATTCTCCGTCTCGGTGCACGTGGACTACAATTCGAAGGTCATCGGCAACCAGTACGCCACCTTCAACCCCGGCGACGACTTCGCCCGAAAAATTTCGCCCTGCCGCACGTTCGTCTTCCTGCACGAGCTGGAGCCGCTGATCAACATGAACCTGATCAAGGGCGGCGACCTGGACAACGCCATCGTGGTGGTGGAAAACCCCGTGCCCGACGAACAGCTGGACAAGCTCAAGAAGGTCTTCAACAAGCCCGACATCGAGATCAAGGCGGGCTACCTCAATAACCTCGAACTGCGCTGCAACAACGAGCTGGCGCGCCACAAGCTGCTCGACCTGCTGGGCGACTTCGCGCTGCTGGGCGTACGGATCAAGGGCCGCGTCTGGGCCACCCGCCCGGGACACTTCGCCAACACGGAGTTTATGAAGCAGCTCAAGCAGACCATCCGCCGCGGAGGCGAGAAACCCCGCTACACCTACGACTGCCGCAAGCCGCCGCTCTACGACATCAACGACATCCGCCGCATGCTGCCCCACCGTCCGCCGTTCCTGCTGGTGGACCGCATTTTCCACTGCGATTCCTCGTCCGTGGCGGGCATCAAGAACGTGACGATGAACGAACCGTTCTTCGTGGGCCACTTCCCCGAGGAGCCGGTGATGCCGGGCGTGCTGATCGTCGAGGCCATGGCGCAGTGCAGCGGCATCATGGTCTTAAGCAACGTCCCCGACCCGGAGAACTACTCGACCTACTTTATGAAGATCGACGGCGTGAAATTCAAGCGCAAGGTCGTTCCGGGCGACACGCTGCAATTCGAAATCCACCTGCTGGAACCCATCCGCCGGGGCGTCGCCCTCGTGGAGGCCAAGGCGTTCGTCGGCGAGACGCTCGCCTGCGAGGCCGTGATGATGGCGCAGGTAGTCAAAAACAAAAAATAGAGGAAATGATCAGCAACCTGGCCTATATCCACCCCGACGCCAAACTCGGAGCCAACGTCACGGTGGAACCATTTGCCTATATCGCGGGCGACACGGTGATCGGCGACGACTGCTGGATCGGTCCCGGAGCCGTGATCCACGACGGGGCGCGCATCGGCAGGCGATGCCGCATCCACACCGCCGCTTCGGTCGCATGCCTTCCGCAGGACCTGAAATTCGCCGGCGAAATCACCACCTGCGAAATCGGCGACGACAACGACATCCGCGAGTACGTGACCATCAGCCGCGGAACCGCCTCGACCGGAACCACGCGCATCGGCTCGAAAAACCTGCTGATGGCCTACGTACACATCGGGCACGACTGCATCATCGGCAGCAACTGCGTGATCGCCAACCGCGTGTCGCTCGCCGGCGAAGTGCACGTCGGCGACTGGGTGGTCATCGGCGGCCACGCCGCCGTCCACCAGTGGACCCACATCGGGGCGCACGCCATGGTGCAGGGCGGCGCGCTGCTGGGGCAGGACCTCCCGCCCTACGTCATCGTGCGCAACGACACGCTCCGTTTCGCGGGCATCAACAAGATCGGGCTTGCGCGCCGCGGCTTTTCGCACGAACGCATCGCCGAGATCCACGACGCCTGCCGCATCCTCTTCCAGAGCGGCTTGAACTACCTGAACGGTTGCGACGAGGTCGAAAAGCAGGTTCCGCAAAGTCCCGAGCGCGATACGCTCCTCGAATTCATCCGCACCTCGAAACGCGGCATCATCAAACCCTACGAATCGCGTTGCAAAGAGGAGTAAATTTTGCGTATAAATATTGGTATATCGGAATTTTTCACTATATTTGCGGTGTCGAAAGACAGCGTGAAGGGTAAGGGGACGGGCAGTCCCCTTATTTCATACTTATACCGGACCGAAATTCAACGACTATGATAGAGACGAAAAAGATAATCGAAGCGGCGGAACGTCATTTGGAAGGCTCCGATATGTTCGTGGTGGAGTGCACCTCGACCCCGGGCAACGAAATCGAACTGACGATCGACAGCGACACGTCGGTCGGCATCGACGCCTGCGCGGAGTTGAGCCGCGCCGTCGAGGCGCAGTTCGACCGCGACGAGGAGGATTTTTCGCTGACGGTCATGTCGGCCGGCATCGGCTCGGAGCTGAAAAGCCTGCGCCAGTACCGCAAACTCGCCGGCAAATCGGCCGAGGTGCTGCTCACCAGCGGCGTGAAGATACTGGCCAAGCTGGAGGAGGTCACCGACGAAGGCATCACCCTCTCCTACGAGGAGAAGCAGGCCGTCGAGGGCAAAAAGAAGAAACAGTTGGTGAAAGTCACGCGCAGCTACCCCTTCGATCAGATCAAGTACACGAAGGAGTGGCTGGATTTCAAGTAACAATTAAAAATCAGATAAAGCACACAATGGACAATCTCAATCTCATCAGCAACTTTGCCGAATTCAAAGAGCTGAAGAACATCGACAAGTCGACGATGATCGGCGTGCTGGAGGACGTCTTCCGCCACGCGCTGCAAAAACAGTATGAAACGGACGAGAATTTCGACGTCATCATCAACCCCGAGAAAGGCGACCTCGAAATCTGGCGCAACCGCACGGTCGTCGAGGACGACGCCGTCGAAGACCCCAACGCACAGATTTCCGTCTCGGAGGTCAAGGCCATCGACCCCACCTACGAGATTGGAGACGAATACGCCGACGAGATCAAACTCTCCTCGTTCGGCCGCCGCGCCGTGCTGTCGCTGCGCCAGAACCTCGCCTCGCGCATCCTCGATCTGGAGAAGGCCAGCCTCTACGAAAAATACTCGAAGAAGGTCGGCGACATCGTCACGGGCGAGGTCTACCAGGTGTGGAAAAAGGAGGTGCTGATCCTCGACGACGAGGAGAACGAGCTGATCCTCCCGAAGGCCGAGCAGATCCCCAACGACTTCTACCGCAAGGGCGACACGATCAAGGCCATCGTCAAGTCGGTCGAGATGAACAACAACCAGCCGCGCATCATCCTCTCGCGTACGGCCAACCAGTTCCTCGAACGGCTGTTCGAGCAGGAGGTTCCCGAGATTTTCGACGGTCTGATCACCATCAAGAAGATCGTCCGCATCCCCGGCGAGCGCGCCAAGGTCGCCGTGGAGTCCTACGACGAGCGCATCGACCCGGTGGGCGCCTGCGTCGGCATGAAGGGTTCGCGCATCTACTCGATCGTCAAGGAGCTGCGCAACGAGAACATCGACGTGGTGAACTACACGGCAAACCCGACGCTGATGATCCAACGTTCGCTCAATCCCGCAAAGGTGTCGTCGATCACCATCGACGAGGAGAAGATGACCGCTTCGGTCTACCTCAAACCCGACCAGGTGTCGCTGGCCATCGGCAAGGGAGGTCTCAACATCCGCCTCTCGAAAATGCTCACCGGCTATGACATCGACGTTTACCGCGAGGTCGAGGAGGAGGACGTGGCCCTCACGGAGTTCGCCGACGAAATCGACGGATGGGTGATCGACGCCCTGAAAGCCGCCGGATGCGACACCGCCAAGAGCGTGCTGGAACTCCCCGTCGAGGAGATCGCCGCCCGCGCCGACCTCGAACTGGAGCAGGCGCAGAAGGTCGTGGAGATCCTGAAGGCCGAATTCGAATAATCAAAGCAAGACAAGAAAGGAAAAGAGACAAGATATGGGTAATGAAAGAAAATTAAGGCTCATTCAGGTTGCAAAGGAGTTCAAGGTGGGGCTGAACACCGTCACCGACTTCCTGCAGAAGAAGGGCATCAAGAGCGACGGATCGCCCAACACGCTGGTCGATGCCGAGACTTACGCCGTTCTGGAGAAGGAGTTCGGGGCGAACCGCAGCGCCGCCAGCGCACGTGATTCGATCCGCGAACGCATCTCCCTGAAGCAGACGACCGTAACCCTCGAAGAAGCCAGGAAGCAGGAGCGCGAGGAAGAGAAGGAGGTTGTCATCAAAAGCAACGTCATCAGCGTCAAGGACGAGATTCAGCAGCCGAAGTTCCTCGGCAAGATCGACCTCTCGCCCAAGCCCAAGCCCAAGGCGGCTCCGGCTCCCCAGCCCAAGCCCGCACCCGAGGCCGAGGCCGTGAAACCCGCACCCCAGCCGGCGGCTCCCGCCGCGAAAGCGGAGGAGGCCCCGAAAGCTCCGGAGGCCGTGAAACCGGCTCCCGCACCCGCTCCGGCTCCCCAGCCGAAGCCGGCCGAAACGCCGAAACCCGCAGCGGCCGCAACGCCGGCCCCCGCGAAGGCCGCAGCCCCCGTGCAGGAGGCCCCGAAGAGGGAAACGCCCGCCCCGGCTTCGCAGCCCAAAGCCGCAGAGACTCCCGCACCCAAACCCGCTCCGGCTCCGCAGGCAGCGCCCGCGGCACAAGCGGCTCCGGCCCCCGCCCCCGCGGCGGAGCCGAAGCCCGAGGCCCCGAAGGACAACATCTTCCGCCCCGAGACGGTGACCCTTACCGGTCCGCAGGTGCTCGGCACGATGGACGTGTCGGGCTTCGTCGCAGGCGGCAAGCATAAGCGCAAACGCCTCCAGAAGGAGAAAGTCGACGTCAGCAAAGCCCCGAAGGGCAATGCACAGGGCGGCGGCAACCGTCAGGGCCAGGGCGGTCAGAACAACAACGGCAACCGTTCGGGAGGACAGGGCCAGAACCGCGGCGGAGGTCAGAACCAGCCCCGTCCGGGCGAAGGGCGCCGCAACAAGGGCAAGAACGCCCCCAAACCGATCGTGCGCCCGGAAGTGAGCGACGAAGAGGTTTCGAAGCAGGTAAAGGACACCCTGGCGCGTCTGACGGCCAAGGGGTCCAAGAGCAAAAGCTCGAAATACCGCAAGGACAAGCGCGAGGCCGTCGCCGAGCGCATGAACGAGGAGTTCGAACGCGAGGAAATGGAGCGTTCGACGCTCAAGGTCACGGAGTTCGTGACCGTCAGCGAGCTGGCCACGATGATGAACGTCGCGCCGACGGAGGTCATCATGGCCTGCATGAACCTGGGTCTGATGGTGTCGATCAACCAGCGTCTCGACGCCGAGGCGCTCGTGGTGGTCGCCGAGGAGTTCGGCTACAAGACCGAATTCGTCTCGGTGGAGATTCAGGAGGCCATCGCCGACGACAGCGAGGACCGCGAGGAAGACCTCGTTCCGCGTCCGCCAATCGTGACGGTCATGGGACACGTCGACCACGGTAAGACCTCGCTGCTGGACAACATCCGCAAAACCAACGTCATCGAGGGCGAGGCCGGCGGCATCACCCAGCACATCGGCGCTTACAGCGTGGTGCTGAACGGGCAGAAGATCACCTTCCTCGACACCCCGGGACACGAGGCCTTCACGGCCATGCGCGCCCGCGGAGCCGCCGTGACGGACGTGGCCATCATCATCGTCGCGGCCGACGACAGCGTCATGCCGCAGACCGTCGAGGCGATCAACCACGCGCAGGCCGCAGGCGTGCCGATGGTTTTCGCCATCAACAAGATCGACAAACCCAACGCCAACCCCGACCACATCAAGGAGCAGCTCTCGCAGATGAACTACCTCGTGGAGTCGTGGGGCGGCAAATACCAGGACCAGGAGGTTTCGGCCAAGAAGGGTCTGAACCTCGACAAGCTGCTCGAAAAGGTGCTGCTGGAGGCCGAGATGCTCGACCTGAAAGCCAACCCCAACAAAAAGGCGCAGGGAACGGTCATCGAGTCGACGCTCGACAAGGGCCGCGGCTACGTGTCGACGATCCTGGTGCAGAGCGGCACGCTCCGCGTCGGCGACGTGATCCTCTCGGGAACCTACACCGGCCGCGTGAAGGCCATGTTCAACGAGAACGGCAAGAAGGTCGAAGCGGCAGGTCCCTCGACGCCCGTGCAGGTGCTCGGACTGAACGGCGCGCCGCAGGCCGGCGACACGTTCAACGTCATGGACGACGACCGCTCGGCACGCGAAATCGCCAACAAACGCGAACAGCTGGCCCGCATGCAGGGCATTATGACCCAGAAGCACGTGACGCTCGACGAGATCGGCCGCCGCATCGCCATCGGCTCGTTCAAGGAGCTGAACATCATCGTCAAGGGCGACGTGGACGGATCGGTCGAGGCCATGTCCGGATCGCTGATCAAGCTCTCGAAGGAGACCGTGCAGGTCAACGTCATCCACGCCGCCGTGGGGCAGATTTCGGAGTCCGACGTGCTGCTGGCCGCCGCCTCGAACGCCATCATCGTCGGCTTCCAGGTGCGTCCGTCGGCTTCGGCCCGCAGGCTGGCCGAGAAGGAGGAGATCGAAATCCGCCTCTACTCGATCATCTACGACGCCATCAACGACATCAAGGACGCCATCGAGGGCATGCTCGAACCGGTGATGAAGGAGGAGATCGTCGCTTCGGTCGAAGTGCTCGAAATCTTCAAGATCACCAAGGTCGGAACCGTCGCCGGATGTATGGTCCGCGAAGGCAAGCTGCAACGCTCGACCCCGATCCGCGTCATCCGCGACGGCATCGTGATCTACACCGGCAAACTCGGCTCGCTCAAACGTTTCAAGGACGACGTCAAGGAGGTCGTGGTCGGACAGGACTGCGGTCTGAACATCGAGTCGTTCAACGACATCCGCGTCGGCGACATCGTCGAGGGATACGAACAAGTGGAAGTGAAACGCAAGTAACCCATAAAACTAACAACTACTTACAATTTTTTGGCAGTAATGACTAACCCAATCCATTTTACGACTGCGGAAGAGGCCGTCAAGGTCATCAAATCGGGCGACCATGTCCACCTCAGCTCGGTGGCATCGGCTCCCCAGTGCCTGATCAACGCCATGTGCAAACGCGGCGAGGCCGGAGAACTGAAGGACGTGCACGTCCATCACCTGCACACGGAGGGTCCCGCTCCCTACGCCGATCCGAAATTCGAAGGCGTATTCCAGCTCGACTCCTTCTTCGTGGGTGCGAACGTCCGCAAGGTAACCCAGAGCGGCTATGCCGATTACATTCCGATTTTCTTGAGCGAGACACAGCGTCTGTACCGCTGCGGAGCCGTTCCGTGCAACGTGGCGATGATCCAGGTCTGCCCGCCCGACAAACACGGCTTCGTATCGCTCGGAACCTCCGTCGACGCCACGCTGGCGGCCGTGGAATGCGCCGATTATGTGATCGCCGTGGTGAACAAATACGTTCCGCGCGCCTTCGGTCAGGCCATGATCCACTCCTCGAAGATCGACTTCTTCGTGCAGGACGACACCCCGCTGATCGAAGCGAAATTCTCCGAGCCGAACGAGGTCGAGACGGCCATCGGCAAGCACTGCGCCGCGCTGATCGAGGACGGCGCAACGCTCCAGATGGGCATCGGGGCCATTCCGAATGCGGTTCTCAGCCAGCTGGGCGGCCATAAGAACCTCGGCATCCACACCGAAATGTTCGCCGACGGCGTGCTGCCGCTGGTGGAGAAGGGCGTGATCAACGGCGAAGCCAAAAAAACCGACCCCGGCAAGATGGTCTCGACCTTCCTGATGGGTTCGAAAGCCGTTTACGACTTCATCGACGACAACCCGGGCGTGCTGATGATGGATGTCGGATACACGAACGACCCCTACATCATCTCGCAGAACGACCGCTTCGTGGCCATCAACTCGGCCCTGCAAGTCGACCTGACGGGCCAGGTGTGCGCCGACTCGCTGGGCACGAAATTCTGGTCGGGCGTCGGCGGACAGATCGACTTCGTCTACGGCGCATCGCTCTCGAAGGGCGGCAAGGCGATCATCGCCATGCCTTCGATCACCAACAAGGGCGTGTCGAAAATCTGCCCGACGCTGTTGGACGGCGCCGGCGTGGTGACGACCCGCAACCACATCCACTGGTTCGTGACCGAGTTCGGAGCCGTGGACCTCTACGGCAAGACCTTGCAGGAGCGTGCACGCCTGCTGATCTCCATCGCGCATCCTTCGGCGCAGGAGGAGCTGGACCGGGCCGCTTTCGAGCGCTGGGGATCGCACCACCACTACATCAAGGGATATATGAAATAGCGTTTCCGCACCTCGGAAACAGCAACAAGAAACGGCGTTCGCATGAACGCCGTTTTTTGCATCTTCCGGCCAACCGCCCCTTGATCCCGACGGACGGACTGCCTACATACAAGCCGGACGCACCTCGGCAACGGGCTGCATGACTTTCGTGCAACCCTTCGTATGAAAGCCTGTCGCGATATACAGGCGTCTTTTCCGAACGGAAAAAGCTATTTTTTCCGTATCTTTGCCCACGTTGAAAACAGGATACGATATGAAGAAACTTTTCCTTTTGTTTGCGGCGGCACTCCTGGCCGCAACCTACCCCGCGGGGGTTTTCGCTCAATTCAAAATCGGCAGTAAGAAAATAGACGCCGGGAAGCTGCTCAACGCCGGAAAGGACGTGGCCAAGGCCGTCACGCTCAACGACGAGGAGATCGCCCGGTTGAGCCGCGAATCGGTCGAATGGATGGACGCCAACAATCCCGTGGCCGCCGATTCGACGACCTATGGTGCGCGCCTCAAGCGGCTCACCGAAGGTATCACCGACGCCGACGGGCTTCCGCTGAATTTCAAGGTCTACCTGGTGACCGACGTCAACGCCTTTGCCTGCGGCGACGGTTCGATCCGCGTCTTCGCCGCTCTGATGGATCTGATGGATGACGACGAACTGATGGCCATCATCGGCCACGAAATCGGGCACGTCGTGCATGCCGACACGAAACACGCCATGAAAAACGCCTATCTCGCATCCGCTGCCCGCAATGCCGCCGGAGCCGCCGAAGGCAGCGCTCTGGCCAGGTTGAGCGAATCGCAGCTGGGCAAAGTCGTAGCGGCCTTCACCGATGCACAGTTCTCGCAAAAGCAGGAGTACGAAGCCGACGAACACGGCTTCGAATTCTGCGTGAAACACGGGTTCGACCCCTACGGCATGGCCAACTCGCTCAATAAGCTGGTCGAACTGTCGAAAGGCGCCAAAGCCTCCACCGTGCAGAAGATGTTCTCTTCGCATCCCGACAGCGAAAAGCGCGCAGCCCGCATGAAGGAGAAAGCCGACGCCTACATGGCCGCTCAGCGGCAAAACAGGTAACCGAACTCTTTCCGGCCTGCCGGAATTCGCGGAAAAGTCCGTGAAACCGGGTTCGGAAAGGGAATGCAACAGCCCAATTTTTAAACACACAAGCCGAAAAACATCCGAAATTCCGGATGTTTTTTGTATATTTGTATGTCGCTAACACCTGAACCGCCAATGAAATAACACACAAAGTTGCAGTAATACGACTAAAAAGCGCCGGTTCCGCACGAAAAGCGGCGGCGCGCACATATAAAAAGCGTTAGCTTTAACCTTGCTTTCTGAAAATCTGGAAAATTTAAAGAGCAACCAAGGAATGAAGTTTGACGCTCACGTTTCCAACGTGGGCTTCATTCTGTATTTGGTTGCCAGGTTATTCCAGAGCCTCAGAAAGCAAATCAGAGTTTTGTCCCACGTTTTTTATTTCACCTTCCGAATCCGAACTTAATTCCATGCGCTGCGGGACAGGCGTACATACCCACCCATGAAAGCCTATCTCCTGCTCCTCCCGATCAGTTTCCTGCCTGCCGTAGCGGGCATCCTCGTTACGCGTCCGATGTGGCGCATACGCCAGCTCCCCAACGAAGCGATACAGGGCATCGGTCTCGTCGTGATGATCTCCGTCCTGATCGGCTACCTCGTCCCGCTCTTTCTCGGCGACACAGGGGCTGTCGGATGCGCCTGCATCCTATTGAGCCTGTTCAACCTCGTGATTTTCCAGTATTACGAGCAGCGGCTCAACACCTCGCGCTGCCCGCAATGCCACACGCGCAACCTGCACGTGCGCAAGTACAGCAAAGGACTTTACAAACTCTACTGCCCGCATTGCGGCCTGCACAGCCGGTGGCGCACATGGCGGTATTTTTCGAACGAAGCTTAACGATGTCCCGAAAAGCCGTTCGGCTACCCCTTCATCCAGCGCAGCGAACATGCGTTTGAGGTAGATGCACGCCTGAAATAGAATGCCCTGCAACACCCCGTTCCCGAGTCCTGGAATGCGTCGCTCCGCGGCCAGGAAAGTCTTGGCCGTGAGCTTCAGCTTCGCACCGGCCACAAACGCCCGTCTCCGATCACGCTCGACGAATACCTCGCAGAACGGGAAAAATAACGCCCTCCCAAACGCCGCTTTAAAAAGGCAGTCTTCCCCCTCCCGAAAATATCCGGCATCGAACTCCGTGTCGGACGTCGAACATTTCGTCTTCGCTCCCCCCCTGTAAGTTGCGCTGCCCTCCCCCCCCCTCCAAGACAAAAACCCTTCCTTAACAGGAAGGGTTTAGGCACAAAAAAAAGGTCAGACCTTACGATCTGACCTTGAAGAGGCGGCTACCTACTCTCCCACGGGAAAACCGCAGTACCATCGGCGTAAGTGAGCTTAACTTCTCTGTTCGGAATGGGAAGAGGTGGAACCTCACTGCTATAACCACCTAAAAGAACCTATGCTTCAATATATCGAAGCCGTGCGAGTGATGCTTTTAGATCATCACAATCCGTCGCACTCGGTAAGAGTTGACATATTCGGGAAATGAGATAAAGAATTGCTGCAAAAAAGTCGTTCGGGTAATTAGTACTGCTCGGCTTTGACATTACTGTCTTTACACCTGCAGCCTATCAACGTAGTAGTCTCCTACGCCCCTCAAGGGAAAACTTATCTTGGGGATGGCTTCGCGCTTAGATGCTTTCAGCGCTTATCCAAACCGAACGCGGCTACTCGGCGGTACACTTGGCAGCATAACCGATACACCGGAGGTTCGTCCAACTCGGTCCTCTCGTACTAAAGTCAGGACCCCTCAATTTTCCTACGCCCGCAACAGATAGAGACCGAACTGTCTCACGACGTTCTGAACCCAGCTCGCGTGCCACTTTAATCGGCGAACAGCCGAACCCTTGGGACCT
>ENA-UESG01000961-UESG01000961.1-human-gut-metagenome-genome-assembly--contig:-NODE-961-length-22251-cov-5.230495_pt1 | contig 22251 bp, 22 predicted proteins | sample MGYA00243002_ERZ508003 | MGnify/ENA primary metagenome ERZ508003 (study PRJEB26167, sample SAMN06115514) | human gut metagenome | host: Homo sapiens | place: China:Shanxi | collected 2015-12-02... | reverse complement strand
GTGCAGATGATCTGAAAGGCAAGAAGATCGGTGCACAGCTGGGAACCACCGGCTATATCTATGCCGGCGATGTAGAAGATGCCACCGTAGAACCGTATAATAAAGGTGCAGATGCCGTACAGGCTCTGAAGCAGGGCAAGCTGGATGCTGTTATCATCGACAGCGAGCCGGCAAAGGCATTTGTGGCAAAGAACGACACCCTGAAAATTCTGGACGATCCCTTTGCAGAGGAAGAATATGCCATTGCCTACAAGAAGGGCAACGATGAACTGGGACAGAAGCTGGACGATGCTCTGACCAAGCTGAAAGAGGACGGCACACTGGACGAGATCGTCAGCCATTGGATCGGCGATAACGCAGACCAGAAGTCCTACACACCGGACGACAGCGTAGAACGGGACGGCACACTGGTTATGGCGACTAACGCAGAATTCCCGCCCTATGAGAGCGTAGACGGAGATACCATTGTCGGTGTCGATGTGGATATGATGCAGGCTGTCTGCGACGAGATCGGCATGGAACTGAAAGTGGAGAACATGGAATTCGATTCCATTATCGCTGCTGTACAGTCCGGCAAGGCAGATGTCGGCGTAGCCGGCATGACTGTTACACCGGACCGTGAGGAAAACGTATCCTTTACACAGGGCTATGCAACGACGACACAGGTTATCATTGTCCGGAAAGACTAACAGGAGATCGTAACCGTGAATTTTATCGATAACTTTATAAATAAATTCCATTCCACTCTTATTGAGAAAGACCGCTGGCTGTACCTGCTGGACGGCTTGAAAACGACGCTGATCATCACATTTTTCGCGGTGATTCTGGGCATGGTGCTGGGCTTTCTCATTGCCATTGTCCGTTCCACCCACGACAAGACCGGAAAGCTGGGCTTTCTGAATGTTCTGGCACGGATCTATCTGACAGTGATCCGCGGCACGCCTGTCGTTGTACAGCTGTTGATCATCTACTTTGTCATTTTCGCTTCGGTGAATGTGGGGAAAACCTTTGTGGCGGTGCTGGCGTTCGGTCTGAACTCTGCGGCGTATGTGGCAGAGATCGTGCGTTCCGGCATTATGTCGATCGACAACGGACAGTTTGAAGCAAGTGCCAGTCTGGGACTGAACTACCCGAAAACACTGCTCTCCGTCATTCTGCCGCAGGCGTTCAAGAACGTGCTGCCGGCACTGGCGAACGAGTGCATCGTTCTGCTGAAAGAAACTTCGGTTGCCGGCTATATTGCGGTGATCGACCTGACCAAGGGCGGCGATATTATCCGAAGCCAGACCTACGAGGCATTCCTGCCGCTGATCGCAGTTGCCCTGATCTATCTGATCATGGTCATGATCTTGAGTTCTCTGGTGACAAAACTGGAAAGGAGATTGGCGAGAAGTGATCGAGGTTAAACATCTGGACAAATCCTTTGGAGATCTCCATATTCTGAAAGACATTTCCACAAACATCGAAAAGGGCGAAAAGGTAGTCATCATCGGGCCGTCCGGTTCCGGCAAGAGCACCTTTCTCCGCTGTCTGAACCGTCTGGAACAGCCCAGCGACGGACAGATCTTCTTTGAGGGTGAAGACCTGACGCACATGCCCGACCGGCAGCTTTACAGCGTGCGGCAGAAAATGGGCATGGTTTTCCAGCATTTTCACCTGTTCCCGCACCTGACCATTCAGAAGAATATCACCCTTGCACCGGTAAAGCTGAAACGCATGACACAGGCGGAGGCAGATGCCAAAGCCACAGAACTGCTGCAAAAAGTCGGACTGGCAGACAAGGCGAACCAGTATCCCGACCAGCTTTCCGGCGGACAGAAACAGCGTATCGCCATTGCCAGAGCACTGGCAATGAATCCGGATGTGATGCTGTTTGACGAACCGACTTCGGCACTGGATCCGGAAATGGTCGGCGAAGTACTGGAACTGATGCGGGAACTGGCAGACGACGGCATGACCATGATCGTGGTGACTCACGAAATGGGCTTTGCCAAGGAAGTTGCCTCCCGCGTGATGTTCATGGACGGCGGAAAAATCGTGGAAGAAAACGAACCGCAGGAATTTTTCAGCAACCCCAAGAATCCCCGTTTGCGGGAGTTCCTGTCTAAGGTACTGTGAGCAATGGCGTATCAGACTGCCATTTTAAAGCAGCTTAACGAGGGCTGTGCCGCTGTGCGAAAAGCCGTTTTCATGGAAGAACAGGGGTTTCAGCAGGAGTTCGACGACGTGGACGACCGTGCGTATCACGTGCTGATACAGGACGGAGAGCGTCCCGTTGCCACCGGACGACTGTTCACGGAGGACGGCGAAACATATCTCATCGGCAGAGTTGCCGTGCTGTCTGCCTATCGGGGGCAGCATCTGGGAGAACACGTTGTCACTGCACTGGAACAGCAGGCGAAGGCATGCGGTGCCAAGTGCATTACCCTATCGGCACGATGCCGTGCGGCAGGCTTTTATGAAAAGCTGGGCTATACCAAAACGGAAGAGTATCACATGGACGAGTTTTGTCCCCATGTGACCATGCGAAAAGCATTTTGAAAGAGCAGAGCATACCGGAGCACATGTGGCTTCGGTGTGCTTTTTTGTTGTGATCTGTCCGATGAAATATGACGGAATTCTGCGGAGAAACCCATTCCGGCAGTGCGGGAAATAAATTGTTCACCAAATAAAATGTAAATTTCAGCCGAAAAAGCTGGACAATTCCATCAGAAAATTGTATAATAAAGATGGGATTTTCCGAGATGCTTTCCAAGCAAGCATTTTTTTCGCAGTTTATGCGGAACGGTCTGGGAATATCGCGGAATTTCCGTCGGACGGTATCGTATCGTCAGAACGTCAGATTTGCAGAATGGTCTGACAAGGAGATGAACCCATGTGGTTCTTACAGGAGGATTCAATGAACGAACAGGAAATCAAAGAACAGCTTTGTGATGTCTGCCACAAGATGTGGCAGCTGGGCTGGGTGGCTGCCAATGACGGAAATGTTTCCGTGAAGCTGGAGGACGGCACCTTTTTTGCAACACCTACCGGCATGAGCAAAAGCTTCATCACACCGGACAAGCTGGTTCGCATCAACGACAAGGGCGAAGTGCTGGAGGGGGCTGCAGGGCTGCGGCCGTCCTCGGAAATCAAAATGCACCTCTGCTGCTATCGGGAACGTCCCGATGTGGGGGCCGTGCTGCATGCACACCCGCCTGTGGCAACCGGTTATGCCGTTGCCAACAAGGCACTGGACGAGTACACCATGATCGAGTCGGTAATTGCCATTGGCTCTGTGCCGGTGACACCTTACGGCACGCCCTCTACAGACGAAGTGCCGGAGGCGATCAAGCCCTATTTGCAGGAGCATGACGTGATGCTTCTGCAAAATCATGGTGCCCTGACGGTGGGAGCAGACCTGATCACTGCGTACTATCGCATGGAAACGCTGGAACTCTTTGCAAAGATCTCCCTGAATGCCCACCTGCTGGGCGGTGCACAGGAGATCTCGCGGGAGAACATCGACCGGCTTTGCAGCATGCGTGCACAGTACGGCGTAACGGGAAAGCACCCCGGCTATAAGAAGTACCCCAACGGTCAGAACTGAATCGGAGGTGTTTTTTTATGCTGAAACACATTCCGGAGATTCTGACACCGGAGCTTTTGAAAGTGCTCATGGAAATGGGACACGGCGATGAAATTGTGATCGCCGACGGCAATTTCCCCGGTGCGGCAATTGCACAGCGGCTGATCCGTCTGGACGGTCACGGCGTGCCGGAGATTCTGGACGCGGTGATGCAGTTTTTTCCGCTGGACAGCTACACGGAAAAGCCGGTGGGACTTATGGAAGTGGTAGCCGGCGATCCGGCAGTTCCTGTAATTTGGGACACCTACCGTGAGATCCTGAACCGGTACGAACCTGAGCATTGTGAAATCGAATTTATTGAACGGTTCGCATTTTACGAGCGTGCCAAAAAGGCATACGCCGTAATTGCCACCGGGGAAACGGCGATCTACGCCAACGTCCTGTTGAAAAAGGGCGTAGTCCTGCCGGAGGAAACCACATGATGCGGTATGTGCTGGCACTGGATTTCGGAGCGTCCTCCGGCCGTGCCATGCTGGCAGGTTTTGACGGCAGCCGCATCACCTTGCAGGAAGTGCACCGCTTTGCCAATGAGCCCGTTTCCAAGGACGGCAAATTGTACTGGAACGTGCCGCAGCTCATGGAGGAACTGGAACAGGGCTTGCAGGCAGGCTATGCCATTGCACCCTATGAAAGCATCGCCATTGATACGTGGGGCGTGGACTACGGTATGCTGGGGGCAGACGGCGCCTTGCTGGAACTGCCGCGGCATTATCGGGACGGCAGAACAGACGGTATTTTGCAAAAGGCAGAACAGCTCCTGCCGGCAGCGGAACTCTACCGCCGGACAGGCACACAGGTCATGGAGATCAACACGCTGTTTCAGCTGCTTTGTCAGCGGGACAGCGGCGGCTTTGACCAGTGTACCGCGATTCTGCCAATGCCGGATTTGTTTGCGTATCTGCTGACGGGAACCATTTCTGCGGAACGCTCTATCGCCAGCACTACTCAGATGCTCTCCGCGGAAACCGGCACATGGGATCGGAAACTGCTGGAGTTTTTCCACATTCCCCACCGAATTCTGCCGGAAATTGTGGAAAGCGGCACGGCAAAAGGCACGCTTTCTCCGGAAGTACAGCAGCGGCTGGGCCTGCCGGCGATACGCGTGACGGCGGTCTGCGGACACGATACCCAGTGTGCTGCATTTGCGGCTCCGGCAAAGACAGACAAGCATGTGTTCTTGAGCTGCGGCACATGGTCCCTGTTCGGAACCGAGCCGGAACAGCCGGTTCTGACGGAGCAGGCGGCGGCACTGGGCTTGTCCAATGAGATCGGCTATGGGAAAAGGGTGACGTTCCTCAAGAACATCATCGGTCTTTGGCTGTTGCAGGAGTCCCGTCGGGAATATGCCCGTCAGGGAAAGAACTACAGCTTTGCGGAGATCGAAACCATGGCACGTCAGAGCCACGAACCGTCCAGCTTTATCGATCCGGACGATCCGGTCTTTGTGCCCCACGGGGATATTCCCAAGCGGGTGCAGGCGTTTTGCCGGAAAACCGGTCAGCATGTGCCGGAGAGTGACGGAGCCATTTTCCGCTGCATCTATGAAAGTCTGGCACTGAAATACCGCATGGCTCTGGAAGAACTGGAAGCCTGCACCGGTGAAACCTATCCTGTGATCCACATCATGGGCGGCGGTGTCAAGGACAGTCTGCTCTGTCAGCTGACAGCGGATTATTGTCAGCGGCTGGTGGCAGCCGGACCGGTAGAAGCTACCGTGTACGGAAATGCCGCGATACAAATGCTGGCACTGGGAATTTTGAAAACGCCGGCAGAAGCACGGCGTTGCATTGCCGCATCGGAATCGATGCAGTTTTATCATGCAGGAGCATTTCCTGCGTCATCTTATGAGAAATATCGAACCCTGTTGAAGTGAGGTTGAGTTTATGATATATCCGAAAATCGGTATCCGTCCGGTCATTGACGGCAGACAGTTCGGTGTCCGTGAAGATCTGGAACAGCAGACCATGGACATGGCATATGCAGCACAGAAGCTGATCGAGTCCCGTCTGCGGTATCCGGACGGCACAAAGGTGCAGTGCGTCATCGCCCCGAAAACCATTGGCGGCGGGGCAGAAGCCTATGAATGTGAAACCTTTTTTCAGACACAGAACGTGTGTGCCACCCTGTCCGTAACGCCCTGCTGGTGCTACGGCAGCGAAACCATGGATCTGAACCCGCTGACTATAAAGGCAGTGTGGGGATTCAATGGTACTGAGCGTCCGGGAGCCGTTTATCTGGCAGCCTGCATGGCGGCTCATGCACAGCGTGGCTTGCCGGCGTTTGCCATTTACGGCAAAGACGTGCAGGACAAGTGGCAGTCTGACGTTCCGGAATCCGGAGAGATTCCCGAAAAGAAAGCCTATATGCCGATTCCGGCAGATGTAGAGGAAAAGATCCTGCGGTTTGCCAAGTGTGCCGTTGCGGTGGGTGTCATGCGGAATAAGGCGTATGTCGGCCTGGGCGGCGTGTCCATGGGGATCGCCGGCTCTTACTGCAATTCGGACTTTTTCCAGAAGTATCTGGGAATCCGTGCAGAATGGGTAGACCTGACTGAAATTCTCCGCCGGATCCATTTGGGTATCTACGACCACGACGAGTATGAAAAGGCTCTGGCGTGGGTAAAGGCGAATTGTCCGGAGGGCTATGATGTCAATCGGGACGTGCCGGAAGACAAGGAGATCGATCCCTTCGGCGTTAAAAAACCCCGCACTGCCGAGGAAAAGGCAAAGGAATGGGAATTCATTGTCAAGTTTACGCTGATCGTACAGGATATTTTCTTCGGCAATCCGAAGCTGCTGGAATTTATTAAATATATTAATTTTCTTAAATTTAGATTTAATAATTACCACAAGTCACTTATTACTATTATCACAATTAAGCCGAGATTTTATAACCAACTCCACGGATGGTTTTTATAACATCTCCTGCCGTTCCAAGTTTCTGCCTAAGAGTTCTTACATGAACATCCACTGTTCTACTTTCTCCGTCAAAAGAGTATCCCCAAATCTTGTTAAGAAGCTGTTCTCTTGACAAAACAATACCTCTATTCTTTAAAAGAAGGCATAACATTTCATATTCTTTTAATGTTAAGACAACTTCCCTGTCGTCAACTTTTACAAGATGCTTTATTGGGCAAACATAAAGATTATTAATTGTATAATCCTTTTCTTCATGCTTGTACTCAGATCTTCTGATTAACGCTTTAACTCTTGCAACCATTTCCATCATGCTAAATGGCTTTGAAATATAATCATCCGCACCACTTTCAAGTCCGTTTATTCTGTCATACTCACTTGTTTTTGCTGTTTCCATAATTACCGGAAGCTTCTCAATTGCAGGATTGCTTCTTATTTTCTTTAAAACATCAATTCCACTTTCCTCAGGAAGCATTACATCAAGTATTACAAGACTTGGCTCTTCTTCCTCAACTGCCTTCCAAAATTCTGAAGGTTTCTCAAAGCCTTTTGCCTCAAGACCTGTACTGTTTAATGCATATATTACTAATTCTCTAATACTGCTATCGTCTTCTACCAAATAAATCATATATACCTCCAAATAATTAAATTCTAACTAACATATTATTAACCTTACTTTCCAGGTTAAATTAACTTTAGCCCCGGAAAGTAAGATTTATGTTAAATGCAGGTAAAAATTCGGAGATATTTGAATTTTTTACAATATATTTTTGAAAAGTTTTAGGTTTTATTTTGATTTACTCTGCGTGATAGCCTAGAATTGAGTACTCAACCCATTCTGCAATATTAGTTGCATGGTCGCCTATTCTTTCAAGATATTTGGCAATCATAAGAATATCAATAAATTCTTCACCATCACTTTCTCCTGAAGAAATTATTCTTATTAACTCTTTCTTTATCTCTTCAAAATAGTTATCAACAACATCATCATAAACAATAACATTTCTTGCCATTTCAATATCTTTCTTTACAAAAGACTTAATGCTCTTTGTTACCATTTTTATAACTTCGTTTGCCATGTCACTTAAATGTGTTTTGTATTTTACGTCACTTTTTTTAATATACTGAGCCAATTCAACAATATCTGATGCCTGGTCGCCTATACGCTCCATATCTGATATCATCTTAAGTGCTGAGGAAATAACTCTTAAATCCCTTGCTACCGGCTGCTGTCTAAGCAAAAGTTTCATACAAATAGATTCAATATCTCTTTCTTTTTTGTCAATTTCGCTGTCTGTATCCAATACTTCTCTTTTTAATTCTTCATGGTCATCTTCCATTGTAATTTTGATGGCTCCTGAAATAGCCTGCTCACAAAGTTTACCCATTTTAATTAATTCATTATTTAGATTGTCAAGCTGTTCATCAAACTTATTTCTCATATTATCAACCAAACCTTCCTGTAATATAATCCTCAGTTCTCTTGTCTCTAGGCATTGAGAACATTTGCTCTGTGTCACTATATTCAACAACCTCTCCCAACAAGAAGAAAGCTGTATTGTCTGATATTCTGGCTGCCTGCTGCATGTTATGAGTTACCATAACAATTGTGTAATCCTTCTTTAATTCTGTTGCCAAATCTTCAATCTTTGATGTAGAAATAGGATCAAGTGCTGATGTTGGTTCATCCATTAATAACACTTCCGGTTCAACTGCCAAAGCTCTTGCAATACAAAGTCTCTGCTGCTGGCCACCTGACATTGCAAGGGCATTTTTCTTTAATGAATCTTTTACTTCATCCCAAATTGCTGCCTGTTTTAATGTTCGCTCAACAATTTCGTCAAGTTTTGCCTTTGAACGGATACCGTGAGTTCTTGGTCCATATGCAATGTTATCGTATATGCTCATTGGAAAAAGATTAGCTTTCTGGAATACCATTCCCACTCTTTTTCTTAAGTCATTTACGTCCATGTCTTTATATATATCAACACCATCAAGTGTTATTTTTCCCTGTATTTTACAATCCACTACAAGATCATTCATTCTGTTAAGTGATTTAAGTACTGTTGACTTACCACATCCTGAAGGTCCTATAAATGCTGTAATCTGGTTCTTTGGAATTGATAAATTTACATCCTTTATGGCATGAAAATCTCCGTAAAAAAGATCCATGTCCTTTATATCTATTTTTCCCATTTATTTATTTTCCTTTCCAATCTTATTTGCAAGTATGCCCGATAAACCATTAATAATTAAAATAATTATCAAAAGTATTACCGCTGTTGCATAAGCCTGATTTGTGTAAAGTCCTTCTGACAATAAGCAGTACATATGAACTGCCAAAGTTCTTGTTGAAGATAAGAAAAACTTGCCCGAGCCCCAAGGCACTGCCGCCACTGAACCTGCCGTAAAAATAAGTGCTGCACTTTCACCAACAATTCTTCCTATTGCAAGAATAACCCCTGACAAAATTCCCGGAACTGCTGCCGGCAAAACAATAACAAATATTGTTCTAATTTTTCCTGCACCTAAACCAAAACTGCCTTCTCTAAATGAGTCTGGCACAGCAATAAGCGCTTCCTCTGTTGTTCTTATAATTGTTGGCAAAACCATTATTGCCAGTGTTAAAACCCCGGCTATTAATGAATATCCCCAATGTAAGGCAAGAACAAATGCAAGGAAACCGAACAAACCGAAAACAATTGAAGGTATGCCTGCCAATGTTTCAGTTGTAACTCTTATGATTTTTACAAGTTTTGAACCTCTCTTTGCATACTCAACAAGATAAATTGCTGCTGCCACTCCAATAGGTACTGAAATAATCAGTGTCATTGCAACTATTATAATTGTGTTAATAATAGCCGGTGTCATTGAAACATTATCTGAATTGTATTTCCATGCAAACAAGTCTGCATTAATATAGGGAACACCTCTTATAACTATGTAAGCAACAAGATAAACCATTATTCCAACTGTAATTGCCGCTGCAAGCATTATAAGAATCAGCATAATAAGTGAACCCGGTTTTCTTAAATATTCTTTTAACTTGCTGTTTGTTTTTACTATAGGAGCTTTTCTGCCTACTGCTTTTACTTCTTTTTCCATTATTCAGACCTCCTATTAATTATTGAAAAACATACATTTATAATTAATACAAATACAAACAATACTACTGCTGTAGCAATTAATGCTCTTCTATGTAATCCTGTGGCATAAGCCATTTCAAGTACGATATTAGCTGTAAGTGTTCTGACACCACTTGTAATGCTGTCCGGTATAATTGCCTGGTTTCCGGCAACCATTACAACTGCCATTGTTTCACCTATGGCTCTACCCATTCCAAGAATAATTCCTGACATAACACCTGACTTTGCCGCCGGTATTACTGTCTTAAAAATACTTCTTTCCTTTGTTGCACCAAGGGCAAGCGCTCCTTCATAATATGCTTCCGGTACTGCCACAATTGATGATTCTGCTGTGTTAATAATTGTTGGAAGTATCATCATTCCAAGAAGAATTGATGCTGCAAGTATACCGTCACCTGCTGTTCCAAACATTTCCTGAATAATTGGAATAATAACAACCAGTCCGAAGAATCCGTATATAATAGAAGGAATCCCTGCCATAAGGTTAATTATTGGTTTGATAAATTTATATAATTTTTTTGGACAGTATTTTGCAAGAAATACTGCTGTTAAAAGGCCGATTGGAACACCGATTATCATTGCTCCTGCAGTTACATAAATACTTCCTACAATCATTGGCCATATTCCAAAAAGATTCTGTGACACACGCCACTGTGTTCCAAAAAGGAACTTTGTTATTCCTATTTCTTTAATTGCCGGCACACCATTTGCAAACATAAATACACAAATTGTTATAACTGCTGCAATAGATATACATGCGCATACAAGAAATACTATTTTCATTAAAAAATCTAATACTTTATTCAAAATATTTTCTCCTTCATTTACTAAAAGCAGAGGAATTTTAATCCCTCTGCCTGTACCCTTATATGCAGATTTTATTACTGAACATCAGCCCAGTCTGTTAAGTCACCTGTGTAGATTTTCTTAATTTGATCTGATGTAAGGTTTGTTACCTGATTTTCTGTGTTAACAATTACTGCGATACCATCTAATGCAATTTTCTGAACCTGTAATTCTTTTGCTTCTTCATCTTTTAATTCTCTTGATGACATACCGATTTCTGTTGCACCTTCGATTGCTGACTGAATACCTGCTGAAGAACCTGATTCCTGAATTTCAATTGAAGCGTCTGCGTTTAGTTTTACATATTCATCTTTTAACTTATCCATTAATGGCGCAACTGATGTTGAACCTGCTAAAGTGATTTTCCCTTTCTTACCACTTGCCTTGTATGATTCTGTTGCTTCAACTCCGATGTAACCGTTGTCGTTTACAATCTGCTGTCCTTCTTTGCTCATAATAAATGAGATGAAGTCTTTGTCAATGTCTGATAACTTATCTTCTTTGTAACAAATGTTAAATGGTCTTGATACTTTGTAATTACCTGATTTAACGTTTTCTGCTGTTGCGTCAGCACCGTCAACCTGAACTGCCTTAACGTCTGTTGATAAAGAACCAAGTGAAACATAACCGATTGCACTCTTTGTCTGTGCTACCTTCTGGAGCATTACTGATGTGCTGTTTGTAATCTGTGCTGAACTTACTGTAATGTCATTTTCGTTTTCATCTACAACTCCAAGAAGTTCTACGAAAGCTCCTCTAGTTCCTGAACCTTCTTCTCTTGAAACTACTGTGATTGCCTGTGACTTAGCTCCTGAATCAGAACCATTGTCACTGCTTGCACTCTTGTTGCTGCCGCATCCTGTGAATGCTAATGTTGTAATAACCAATGCAGATACTACTGCTAAAACTTTCTTTCTCATTTTCAATTTTCTCCTCGTTTTCAAGTAAATTTTTAATATGTTTTGAAGGAACTTATTTTTTGTTTCCTTCAGGGTACACATATATACTATTTAAATTTCGTTAAATGCAATAGCGCATTTTTGTTAAATCTATTTAAAATATTCAGGGAAAAATGTAAAAAATGTCGAAAAAACTTTCTAAAAAAAGCGCCAAGTTACACTAACCGTCTATTAGTCTATCCTTGGCGCTATCTGCTCTAACTTTATTTAATTTTTATTCTAAAACACTCAACATTTACATCATAGATTATTAATCAATCACAAAGTCAAAAGTTCTTAGCTTTATAGCGTGGTCGTAATACGAAAATAAATATCAACCACCCTACTAGCACTCCTATAGTATTTAATATTACGTCATCTATATCTGTCCCTCTCTTTATAAAAATTTGAATTACTTCAATAAACAATGATAAAAGAGTTCCTATAAGTATCGTATATTTATTATCTATTTTTCTCACACAAACAGGAAATAAAAGTCCAAATGGAATGAATAGTCCTATATTAGCTATCAAATTTATTTTACTAATACTTACTGTTTCTATCCCTCTTGTATCGTTTATACCTTTAACATATTCCATAATGGTTCTAAAAGGAATAATATTAATTCTTCCATTTCCATAAGTAGCTATATCAATAAATACTTTCCCATCCACAATACCTATATTAATAATTGGTAATATCGTTTGTGACAATAATCCTGCTAAATACGAATAAAATATAATGTTAATTATTTCCTTCTTATATTCAATTTTTATTAATTTTTTCTTACAATATATAATCTTAATAATCACATACAAAATGCAAAAAATTATACTATATCTTGCAAAATCCATTAAAAATCCGCTTAACATCTATTACTTATAAACCTCATATGTAAAGTTTGAAGGTGCAGAAAATGTAATGTAATACGGTTGATCTTTTCCATCAGTTGTAAATTTATAAGTCTTAGTTTTATTCTTCCCTACAGTAAAAGATTTTTCAGCAAAGAACCACGCTCCTTTTTCATATATCTTTACAGTTAATTCATGACTTGATTTATTTACTACTTTAACATTAAACTTTTTTACATTGTAAAAATAATAATTTGAATATAGTTTTGAACCTTCAGCAGATCCACCCCCTGTATATTTGTGATAATCCAAATTCCACTTTTTGCTTGGCTTATCTACACCCGCTGATACAGTATTAACTGATAAACTCATTATTGTTAATGCTACCACTAATGTTTTTACTACTTTCTCGAACTAATAATTTTACCTCTATTAATTCTACCATTGTCACATATACTAAATACTAATATTTTATAACCAACACCACAATCTCTTCCTTCGATATTATTATATATACAAAATAAGAAGAAACACATATCTTGCATTTCTTCTCATTTGTTTCTATTATTTACTGGCACATTTTTGCAACTATCTGGTTGATTACTTTGCCATCTGCTCTGCCCTTAAATGCAGGCATTACTGTTTTCATTATCTGGCCTTTGTTCTTTGTTGCAATTACGTCTGAAAATTTTTCTTTTAATTCTGCTTCAACTTCTTCTGCACTCATAAGCTTTGGTGCATATTCGTTGAACACATCATATCTTGCCTGGTATTCTTCTATTAAGTCTGTTCTGTCAGCAGGACATGAATCAATCTGTTCCTTTACAGTTTTTAATTCTTTAAGAATTACTTTGTTTACCATTTCTTCAGGAATATCATCTCTGCAGCCTGCATCAATTCCTGCTTTCTTTACTGCCTGAATCAATGCTGAAATTGATTCCTTTCTAGCTTTGTCTCTAGCTTTCATTGCAGCTATCATATCTTTCTGTAATACTTTAATGTCCATTGTTTGCCTCCTATATTTTAATTATTAATTAACTATCTTCTACCTAACATAGTATACCACTCTAAATTTAGGATTCAAATAGAAACTTTAACGTCTCTTGCTAGATTTCCTGCCGGACTTTCCGTTATGCACATTACCGGATTGTACTTTACCATTACGTGAATTGCCGGATTGCACTTTGCCATTACGTGCGTTACCTGTCTGTCCCTTAGCGCCGCGGGCATTTTTATTATTTACTGAATTTTTTCCTCCACGGTTATCTTTGCCTGAAAAATTCTTACCTGGCGCATCCTTACGTGAATCCTTAGACTTTCCGTTACCTTTTCCGCCGTTTCCACCATAGTTTTTCTCATATTTAAACTGTCTGGGTTTAATAAGGCATTCCTTGCCAAAACCTATAAGGTCTTCTCTTCCTGCTATATGAAGTGCTTCTTTAACTAAATCGTAGTTTGCAGAATTTCTGTACTGCATAAGGGCTCTTTGCATTGCCTTTTCGTGCGGATTTTTTGGAACATACACCGGCTTCATTGTTCGCGGATCAACTCCCGTATAGTACATTACAGTTGACATTGTTGACGGTGTAGGGTAAAAATCCTGAACCTGCTGAGGATTGTAGCCAATATCTCTAAGGTACTCAGCCAACTTCACTGCCTCTGTCATATCAGAGCCCGGATGGGAACTCATAAGATATGGCACAACAAACTGGTTCTTTCCTTCTTTTTCGTTAAGTTTCTTATATTTAGTGATAAAACTTTCATAAACACAATTCTGAGGTTTTCCCATATAAGACAAAACCTTATCAGAAATATGCTCAGGAGCTACCTTAAGCTGTCCACTAATATGATATTTAACCAGCTCTTTAAAGAAAGTATCATCTTTATCTTCCATAATATAGTCAAATCTAATACCTGAACGGACAAATACTTTTTTGACCTTAGGCAATTCTCTTAACTTTCTAAGAAGACTTAAATAATCCTTGTGGTCAACATTCAGATTCTTACAAGGATGTGGGAAAAGACATTGCTTATGCTTACACACACCTGATTTTAACTGCTTCTTACATGACGGATGATAAAAGTTAGCTGTAGGGCCACCAACATCATGAATATATCCTTTAAAATTAGGCATATCAATAATTTTCTTTGCCTCATTTATGATTGATTCGTGGCTTCTTGACTGAATAATTCTTCCCTGATGGAATGTTATGGCACAGAAACTACATGCCCCAAAACAACCACGACAACTTGCCAATGAAAACTGAACTTCCTGAATGGCAGGTATCCCACCTAAAGCCTCGTAACTTGGATGGTAAGTTCTCTCATATGGAAGGTCATATACATCATCCATTTCCTGTCTTGTTAATGGCTCCTGAGGTGGATTCTGTACAACATAAACTCCGTTTGGATAAGGTTCCACCAAAGTTTTTCCATTAAAAGGATCAGTATTTTCAGACTGAACCCTAAAACTATTTGCATACTCTAATTTGTCTTCCTTCATGGCATCATAAGACGGAAGAATTATTGGATCATAAGCAAGTTCTATATTTTTAGTCTTAAAAACAGTTCCTGGAATATAAGTAATATCCGTAACATCCATACCACTTGCCAAGGCCTCTGCAATCTGAACTATACACTTTTCACCCATTCCATAAGTTAAAAGATTTGCCTGACTATCCAATAAAATTGAACGTTTAAAACTATTGCTCCAATAATCATAATGCGCCATTCTTCTAAGACTTGCCTCAATACCACCTATTATAATCGGCTTTGTTTTGTTAGTTCTGCGAATAAGATTACAATAAGCAACTACTGCATGATCCGGTCTTTTTCCAATTACTCCGCCCGGAGTGTAGGCATCACTATCTCTTCTTTTCTTTGAAACATAGTAATGATTAACCATTGAATCCATATTTCCACCCATTACCAGAAATGCCAATCTTGGTTCTCCCAAAACATTAATGCTTTCATCGTCCTTCCAATCAGGCTGTGAAATAATACCAACTGTATATCCATTAGCTTCCAAAACTCTACTTATAATAGCATGTCCAAAAGATGGATGGTCTACATAAGCATCCCCTATTACAAACACAAAATCTAACTGCTCTATTCCTCTTTCCTTCATATCCTCTTTGGATATTGGTAAAAATGCCATATTTATTTTGTATGCCATATTAAGAAAATATGGTCATACGCTCCTTTCTCTTAACATTTACAAAACTTATCTTATGCTGCTTTCTGCATCTTCCAATGTTGCATATCCCTGTAAATGTGCTGTATTTTCTATAGTCATATATGCAAGATTTTTTCCCTCTCTTGCCAGATTTACAATAAATTGTGCATAAAGTTTCAACAATTCTTCTGAATATGTTAATAACTCTCCCTTTAAATAAGTTTCATAAGAAGTGTTGTCAATCTGATCAGCATCACTTGTTATATCCCTGGCATTAGATGCAAGCTTTGGATAACTCTTAGCAAAATCCTTCATCCAGTCTACCTGAATCTGTGCAATCTGATTTACAATTGCTATTGTTCTCTCCGATTTTTCAGGAAAATTATCTTTAATCTTCTCATATTCTTCAGGTGAAGTATGTTCCATCATTCTTCCATATTTCTCGGTTATCATATTCCAACCCTTAGCCTTGTTTTCTTCCCAAAGATTGCAAATGCACTCTAGCATTTCATCTGTCCAAGTCATATACTGACTCTTTCTCATAACATAGAAGAAAGGCCAATTATTCTGACAAGACGCTCTTCCACCAACATTCTGCACTTTATCAAAAGCTTCAAATTCAAGTTTTACTATTTTATCTATTGTTTTTTCTCTGTCAAACATTTCAACTTTCCCTTCTGCCAAATCCATAATTGGTCTCACATAGTCATTTAAAAAATTTGAATTTCTATTCTTTATTAGTTTTAATTCCAATAATTTATCAATTATAATTTTTGCTATTTCTTCCATAATAATAGCTTTTTCATCTTTTTCATTAAACTTAGTATTGTCATACAAATAACCATCCCAAGCATTCTTCTGAGCAGGAAGCTGACTTAATTTTTCAAGCAATGAAACAATCTTCTCAGTTCCATCCAAGCTACTAACTCCCTTAAAAAGCCATTTATAGTACGGTGCAAACTTATTATTTAAAATGTACACACATTTCATTGTCTCTTTCATAAAATCAGAAATGCAAATCTGTGCCGTTACATAATCTTTCCTTGCCATTGCTCTTTCATAATTGCTCTGACCTGTCTGCGCCATTGCCCCAAGCTGTCTTGCAAGCTTAACAAGTCTTGCCTGAAAAGGCTGATTTTCAAATTTTTTTCTTATCTTAGAAAAATATCCTAAATCGTCCCTAAAAACTTCACCGTTAGTAACTGTTGCGATTTTATAATCTTCAAGATTAATCCATTGTTCTAATGTTAGATTTCCATCTCCGGAACCTGTATACTTTTTATAAAAATCTTCAACTACACAAACGCCCACTCTTCCTTCAGCCATAATGGTGTCAACTCTTGTAATGCCCTTATAACTTTTTGGAAGTTTGTTATATTTATCCTGAAGTTTTTCACCGATTTTCTCATAAACATCTTCCGTAATCCACATACAAAATCCCGGGCCGAAATCGTGGTCTCTTGAATAAACATCATCAAAGCCAAATCGTTCTGAACCTTCCCCAACGAAGCCCACCGCTATTTTGTCCTCATATTCAGAAAAATTATTATGAATCATATCCTTGCCGTACTCTTCATAAAAACTTTTTGCCAGCTCTATACCTGTAAGTTCTTTCTTTTCTTCTTTTATTTTGTCAAAAACCTTTGCCAGATTTTCTTTTGTAATATTATAAGCACTGCCACGTCCCATATTTGCTTCTATCTCCGGCAACGCTTTTTCGTATAACTTAGCTGCCTCTTCATACTGTTTTAAGCTACACTTAACACTTGCCATGGCACAAAGGGCTCCGCTGTAATGAAAGTTTTTCACTTCATCTCTGTCAAATATTTCCAAAGCCTTCTTAAGGTAGTCTTCCGCCTGACTTACCTGATTAATTTCAATTAATGACGCTGCCAGATTTGTATAAGTTGTGGCAACTTCAATATCCATTCCTTCTATTTTTTCTATAATGGACTGTGCCTTTTTAAGATGTTGGACTGCCATAGGAAAATCATTCATCTCCTGATACAAAAGAGCAATGTTATTGTTAAGACTTGCCATTCTATAATCATCACTTGGAATATTCTCATTATATATAGAAAAAACTTCTTTATAAACTTCTAAAGATTCCGCAAGTTTTCCTGCCGCTCTGTAAGCGTTTGCCACATTTTGAAGGGAAGTAGCATAATCCACAGTTCCTTCAATCCCCATTTTCTTCATTAATTCTATGCAATCATTACATGCCTTAATAGACTTTTCAAACTGACTTGTATCCCTGAAAAATCCCATCATTTCATTAAGAATTGTAAACTGAGCTGCCAAGTCATTTTCTTTTTTTGCCTGTTCTATGCTTTCATTAAAAAATGGCTCGACATCGTTAATTCTTCTTTCCGTATACAAACTATCCAACTCTTCTATAAAACCGTTAATATCCATTTTTCCTCCTAACCTGTCACTGCCATAAATAAACATATTTTATGCATAATTATCTAATACACTTTGACAACATCTTTTAACATAACACTATTATACCTGACTATTTTCTCTTTAGAAATGCCAAATTTCCAATAATGCAAAATATAATAAACATACACAAATTAGCAACAACAACGCTTGCTCCGGCAGGAATTGAAAAAGCGTATGAGCAAAGCAAACCTGCCGTAAAATTTATTACCGCAAGAATTGCAGAACATATCGTTACACTTAAAAAACTTTTAAAAACTCTCATTGAAGTAAGCGCCGGAAAAATAATAAGACTTGAAATCAACATTGCTCCCATCATTTTTATTCCAAGTACAACAGTTACCGCCGTAAAAATAGAAATAAGTGTATTGTACATTCCAACTTTCATACCTGTTGCTTTCGAAAAACTTTCATCGAAAGTCACTGCGAAAATTCTATGATAGCAAAATCCAAACATTATAAGTACAACAACAGACAGTACAACACTAAAAATAACATCATCTTTAGACATTGCCAAAATACTGCCAAACATATAACTACACACATCTGTGCTAAGTCCTGTTGTTAACGATGTAACAATAACACCAATTGCCAATGATGAAGCTGACACCATAGCTATTGCCGCATCACTTTTCATCTTACCGTTTTCTGCCAATCTAAGTAAGAAAAAGGCTGCAATTATAACAATTGGTATTGAAAACTTAATTGGTGCAAATCCAAAAGCTATTGCTATGGACAATGCTCCAAATGAAACGTGTGACAAACCGTCACCTATCATTGAATATCTTTTTAAAACAAGGCTGACGCCTAAAAGAGCTGCGCAAAGTGATACCAATACTCCTCCGATAAAAGCCCTCTGTATAAATCCATGGGCAAACATTTCACTAATCATTTGCTACACCTCCCAAAAACATATTTGAAACATTTGATTTTTTATATTCCTCAACTGTTCCAAAGAAATCATTTTCCTGTTCTAAATGCAAAATATGTGTTGCATAATTTAAAGCATTCTTTATATCATGACTAACCATAATAATTGTTACATTCTCTTTCTTATTTAAATCCTTTATAGTTTCATAAAACTCCATTGAAGCTGCCGGATCAAGCCCTGTTACAGGTTCATCCAAAATCAAAACGCTGTCTGTTGCACAAAGTGCCCTTGCGAGAAGAACTCTTTGCTGCTGTCCTCCTGACAACTCTCTATAGCAACGCTTTTTCAAATCCAAAATATTAAGCTTTTCCATATTTTTTTCAGCCTCTGCCTTGTCTTTCTTATTATAAAATGGACATCTATGATCGTTATTTAGCACCCCTGACAAAACTACTTCCCAAACACTTGCCGGAAAATCTTTCTGTGCCTGTGTCTGCTGTGGCAAATATCCTACTCCTTTGTGGTTTTTTCCCTGCACATTGGCAATAACTTCGCCATTTAAAGGTTTAATCAACCCTAATAATGTCTTTATAAGTGTACTTTTTCCTGTACCATTTTCACCAACAACACAGAGATAATCTCCTTGGTCGATTTTAAAATTCAAATTTTTTGCAACTACTTTATTTTCATAACCTAACGTTACGTCTTTACATTCAAAAATCATTATCATTCTCCTAATGCTATTTTTAAGTTATTAACATTTTCCTTCATTAAATCAACATAAGTTACTCCGCTGTCAAACTGTTTCTGCGTAATATTATGACAGGAATTAAACTGAAGCGGTTTTGCTCCTGTGTCAGTTTCAATTGCGTCCGCCACAATATGACTGCTTAATTCCAAATAAAATACAGCCTTAATATTGTCTTCCTTAATCTTGTCCACAAGGAACGCAATAGTTTTGGCACTAGGCTCCATATCACTTCCACATCCCGGAAAAGCTGCATAATACTTTAAGCCATATTCCTTTGCAAAATACTGTAGCGGAAACTTGTCAGCAAAAATAATTTCGTTAGTCTTAGCATTTTCGACAATAGTTCTAAATTCATTATCCAGCTCTTTTAACTGACTTATATAGTTTTCAGCATTCTTCTGAAAATTTTCTTTTTCTTCTGGCAAAGCCTTACTTAATGTTTCACAGATTTTCTCTGTCATAATTATTTCATTAACAGGTGAAGTCCATATATGTTCATCAGTTTCGTTATGACTTTCTTCTTCATAGTCGCTTACTTCACTATCATGACTATGCTCTTCGTTCTTCAGACTATCTTCACTATGGCTGCCTTCTTCCTGATTATAACTGTCTTCACTATGACTATGCTCTTTATGATTATGACTGTCTTCGCTATGACTATGCTCATCATGGCTGTCAAATCTTGTATCCATTCCTTCCACAATCTCTTCATTAAGAACGTCAACATAATCCATCATTTTCATCTGAATCTGATTCTTATTATTTAAGGAATCAAGCAACGTATCAATCCATGTTTCAAGTGAACCACCATTATATATAAGCACATCCGCATTTTCCATCTGAATAACATCGCTAGGTGTTGGTTCAAAAGAATGACTGTCCTGTCCCGGTGTAACAATCATCTTTAAATCAATTCCCTTAACATCCCCTATAACCGCTCTTGCCATATCATAATATGGAAAAAGAGAAGTCACTATTTTCAATCTATAGTTATCTTCTTTTTCAGTAGTTTTGCCGCAACCAGCCATTCCCAAAATCATAGCTATGGTCACAATAAAAACTACTGATTTTCTTAAAAATTCTGTTTTCCTGCTAAATTTGTTTTCTCGAATAAATTCTTTTTTCAAAATTTTATTTTTCGAAAATACTTTTATAACTCTATTACTTTTCATAATTTAATAAACACTTTCATAAATCATTATTTTATTTATTTTTTTCTTCACACTTTCCGCATTTCTCGCATTTTCCATAGAATATAGTTTTCTTAGGATTAATACTAAAATGATGGTCTGCGTTCACGTGACTATATAACTCCGCCAAATGATGGCATTCCATCTTCGTCACTTCTCCGCACTCTTCACATTTAATATAGAAACAATCCTGATTCTCACCCTGTTCTATGTACTGAAAGCAAGCTCCCGGCTGGCCTTCCACGCTAAACTTCGTTACAATGCCATCCTTTTCCATCTTCTCCAAATGTCTGTAAATAGTAGTAAGCCCTACCTGGCAATCATTTTCTTTCAAATAATTTTCTATGTCCATAACAGTAACATAGCCATCTTTGTGCATTTCGAGACACTCCTTAATAGCTGACTGCTGTTTTGTTTTATACTTTCCTGCCACGGTAATTCCTCCTTTGACAATAACTTTCCAATTTGAAAATCCTTTTCATTTTATACTTATTGTTTCAAAAAGTCAACGAATTTGAAAGTCTTTTTCATTTTTTCTTTAGTGGAATTTTCAGGAAGTTCTCTTATGCCATAAAAAAACCGATTTCAAAAGCTAGATTAGCACTCTAACTTCTTGAAATCGGTATCTCAAACGCCTGCTTATACAAATTAATTTAAAGTAGTTTATGCAATATAAAAATATAAATAATGTCCATCATCTCTGGACCTTTTTACATATACCATATCCCCTTCTTTAATATTATTAAAATCCCTCTTATTATTTACTATAACATAATCATCGATTAATCCCTGATCAGTTTCACAAATAATAAACCACTTCTGCTGTCTTATAACTGTCAAATCATCAACATGAAGCTTAGTATTAACTTTTAATTTTAAAATAGGAGTTCTTTCACTATTATATTCAAGGCCTTGCTCTATTTTTAATGCTCCATATGATAAAAGATTAAAACCAACAAAAACTATAATTGCAACAATGTAAACTTTCATATAATATCCCGGATTAGAATGTATCCAGGGAGAAATCCTATGAGCAATTATTTGAAAAATAACTCCAATTACAACCAAAAAAATAGATGCAATAAAAAGTCTTATCCAAATTCTTCTATTTTTCAATTTATAATGCAAATCAATATCTGCTACTTCGTCCTTAGTTGCTATATGAAAATCCTGTTCTCTTATATATACTTTATCCATCTTTTCATACCCTCCTCCAAAGCATATAAAAATTTTAAATAATATAGCATATGATAATGTTTTTAACAACCTTTATTATAAAAAAACTGCCGCAAGTCTGCGACAGTTCATTAACACTTAAGTGTGCGTGACAGGATTCGAACCCACGACCTTCTGGTCCGTAGCCAGACGCTCTATCCAACTGAGCTACACGCACATAAGCACCTCTTTTAGAGATGCTTGCTTAATGCCGGCGACCGGAATCGAACCGGTACTGTGTTGCCACAACAGGATTTTAAGTCCTGCGCGTCTGCCAGTTCCG
>ENA-UESG01000958-UESG01000958.1-human-gut-metagenome-genome-assembly--contig:-NODE-958-length-22284-cov-7.169991_pt1 | contig 22284 bp, 19 predicted proteins | sample MGYA00243002_ERZ508003 | MGnify/ENA primary metagenome ERZ508003 (study PRJEB26167, sample SAMN06115514) | human gut metagenome | host: Homo sapiens | place: China:Shanxi | collected 2015-12-02... | reverse complement strand
TTATTTATAGTGATTTATACTGTTATTTCTAATTCGAGGCACAAATTTACGTGTTTATTTTCAGATAACCACGCTTTACCTATTGACTTTCTCGTTTTTATTTCGTATATTTGGAGAAATTAAAAACAGAAAAGTAATCATGAAATATATAAGTATTATTACATAGGTTCAATAGGTGAATGTGCAAAATTGCATATGAGGATAACGAATGGGCAAGAAACTGTGAAGGTTCTTGCCCATTTTTGTTGCAATAATTTGATTTGAGTAACTGAAAGTGCCTAAAAATAGTTTTTAATAAACTTGGGAACCGTTTATAATAAACTATTTCATTATTTATTAAAAACTCGAAGCGGGTTTATGTAATATCGGTGATAAAGTGTAAAGAAGAAATATCGTGAGGATTTGCCGATTTTTAGTTTTTTCCTTATTTGGTAAGATTTGTTTATACAATGAACCCTTTGCGTTTGTTGGTATTTTATTTGACAGTGACCGGGTGCTTCGGCAGGAAGTGACTATTTATAGTTTTGTTTAGTCGAGATTCTGTCTGAAATATATTCATAAGAGTCGGTATATATTTTCGTGATTCCCTGTATCTTTGCGGCATTATTAAAAGTATAAGTATGAAACTGACGCACGGATACTATCATCTGATTGCCATACTGACGGTTGCTATCTGGGGGCTGACCTTTATTGCAACGAAAGTATTGATTAATCACGGACTCACTCCTCAGGAAATTTTCTTTTATCGCTTTTTGATAGCCTATATAGGTATTTGGGCGATTTCTCCAAAACACTTGTTTGCCGATAATTTGAAAGATGAGCTTTGGTTGGTGGCGGGAGGCGTATTCGGCGGATCGCTTTATTTCTTCACAGAAAATACAGCTTTGGGGATTACCCAAGCCTCCAATGTTGCTTTCATCATTTGCACGGCTCCTCTGCTGACTACGATTCTTTCCCTGCTCTTTTATAAGAGTGAGAAGGCTACGAAAGGGCTGATCTATGGTTCGCTGTTGGCCCTGATTGGCGTAGGGCTGGTCGTCTTTAACGGAAGTGTGGTGTTGAAGCTTTCTCCTGTGGGTGATTTGCTCACTTTGCTTGCGGCTCTGTCATGGGCTTTTTATAGTCTGGTAATAAAGCGGATGACGGGACGTTATCCCACGGTATTTATTACCCGTAAGATATTTTTCTATGGGGTATTGACTATTCTTCCCGCTTTTCTTCTTCATCCGCTGCAACCGGATTTTGATGTGCTTCTGCAACCGCTCGTATTGTCCAATCTCTTGTTCCTGGCAGTCCTGGCTTCTTTGATCTGCTATATTCTTTGGAATGTGGTTTTGAAACAGCTGGGAACGATGCGGGCTTCCAATTATATCTATTTGAATCCGTTGGTGACGATGGTGGCTTCGGTGCTCATTCTCCACGAACAAATCACATGGATTACGTTAATGGGGGCGGCTTGCATCATATTAGGGGTTTATCTGGCGGAAAAGAAGTAGGATCATTCCATCTTTATCTGCCGGGAAACTTAGAACAAATATTGATATTGTGTACCCAAGAACTTCCGGATTTGTTTCAGCGCTTTTGTGATTTGTGCCTCTACTGTCTTGACAGATATATCCATTGACTCCGCGATTTCCTGGTTTGTCAGATTCTTCGTGCGGCTTTGCAGAAATACCTCACGACATTTTTCGGGAAGTGACAGGATAGCCTCCTGAATTAAATTATTCAGTTCTTCTGTTTCCAGTGAATCGGTGATGCTTACTTGCGGAGTGTCCTGTCCGTTGATGTCGTCCAGTGAGATAGTAGCCTTTCTGTCCCGTATAGCGTTCAGACACCTGTTTTTGGCAGCCTGAAAAAGATAAGCTTTGAAAGTAAGCCTGATTTCAAGTTTTTTTCTGTTTTCCCATACGGACGCAAAGATGTCACTTGCTATATCTTCCGCTTCTTGTGTATCTCCTAAATACAAATACATAAAGCGGCAAAGAACAGTGAAATAAGTATCGAAGACGTACTTGAACGCCTGCTTATCACCATTCTTTATCAATTGCAAAAGGAACATATCGTCCATAGTGTTTGTAATTAGGTTAGTGAGACGTTGCAAAGTTAAAGAATATTTTTTTAGTAGAAACTAAAAAAATGCTTTTCTGAATAAGGGTATGATTCGTTTTTTGTGTCTTAGTATCGGTAACAGTTAAAAACGACAGCGAAGCATGAAAAAAGAAATACCTTGGGAGTTAATCATTTCCGACCTGAAACAAGACATCTCCGATGCTGATAAAAAGCACTTGGAGGAGTGGGTGTCTATCGATGAGAACCGGAAGGTGTATGAAGAACTTCGGGGAGTTTGGGAAAAGGTGCGTGCTAAAGTTATCAATTATACGCCGGACGTAGATTTCTACTGGAAAGAGTTGATGCAGCGTATGGAGGAGTGTGAGGAGGCTGAACGGAGACAAGCTGAAGATATGGAAAGGTCTGAAGATAAAGTTGAAGTGAATCTCAAAGATAAGGAACAACCTGTTCGTTTGTGGGCTTTCCCCCGTTTTCAACGCTATGTTGCGGCTGCCTGCGTAGTTGTGGCTGTCTTCCTTTCCGTTTCTTTATATATAGGTATAAAGATCGGTCAGCCGGAAATGGCGCAACAAACCTATTCCAATTGGGGAGGTAAATCGGAAGTAGCTCTGCCGGACGGGTCGAATGTATGGATTCATTCGGCTACTTCGCTTACTTATAATACGAATTATTATTCGAAAAACAGAAATGTCCGGTTGAATGGAGAGGCTTACTTTGATGTGGCCCACGATAAAGATCATCCTTTCGTCGTTGAAACCGAAGGAATGAAAATCACCGTACACGGTACAAAATTCAATGTAGAATCCTTTCCCGGTTCGGAAAATACATTTGTCAGCCTGAAAGAAGGTTCGGTGTCGTTGGAGACGAAAGCGGAAACCCGTTTTCTGCATCCGGGAGAAGTCGGTACTTTCAACAAGCGTAACGGACGGCTTCAAATAGAAAAAGGAGATATCGAGTTGGCTGTCTCGTGGGCAAGCAATCAGATTGTATTTAAAAACAGGCCGTTGGATGAGATTTGCCCTCTTCTGTCCAAATGGTATAATGTGAAGATAAATTTGTCTCCGGAATTGCAGGAACAGTACAGATACACATTCACCTTGCGGCACGAACCGTTGGAAGAAATCATGCGAATCATGTCGCGCATTCATCCTATCAACTATGAATTTAATGATGAGAATATGTTGACAATTTTACCGAAGCAGAAACAATAAGTGGTAACACACAATGCAAATATCCGAGTTCAATATCGGTAAAATGATTTTTTTGACAAATAAGTAAGAGAGAAAGGCGAGCCTATGATATAATGAAGATATAGAATAAATAAGGGGGAAGTTCCGCTTCCGGCTTTCCCCCCTACCAAATCAAGTTTTTTATTAACCGAAGAAAGTGAGTGAACATTAAAATCTGACCCATTTTAATGCAGCCTCCTTACAGTTAACTTTTAATATCGCAAAAATATGAATTTAAAAAAGCATTTTGCACTTTTAACGCTATTATTTTTTAGCGTTGTACTTTCTGCACAAGTAAAAGAGAAGATGATAACGATAAGCTTCTCGAAAATTCCATTGTCCGAAGCTATGGCACGCATTGAGAAAACCAGCGGCTATACCTTCTTTTATGACGCAACACAAGTAAATGTGAAACAGGAAGTCAGCCTGAACGTGAAACAGGTTCCTGTATCCAAAGCGGTAGGAGAGATGCTGAAAGGCATTGACCTGTCATTTGAAGTGACCAGCACACAGATTGCCTTGTTCCCCAAAAAGAGTACTCCGGCACAAACGGGCAAGGCGACTACAATCATCGGTAAAGTTGTAGACGAGAACGGAGAGCCCATTATCGGAGCTAATGTTTTGGTAGCCGGCACAACGACCGGTGTGATTACCGATATTGACGGTAACTACAAACTGGAAGCGCCTTTCGGATCTTCGCTTCAGATCTCGTATATCGGTTATACGACTCAGACGGTGAAAGCCGGGCAGAAGTCTATCATCAAAATGAAGGAAGACTCCAAGACACTGGAGGAGGTCGTAGTGGTAGGTTACGGTGTAATGAAGAAGAAAGACCTGACCGGAGCCGTGGCATCCTTGAAAGCCAGCGACCTTGAAAAAGAACAACCGAAAACTGTTCAGGATATGCTCCGCACGGGTGTGGCCGGACTTTCGGTAGGTATCGAAACCGATACGAAGGGTAACACCAGCATGATGGTACGTGGTAAAAACAACCTGCGTGCAACGAGTACGGATAAATCTTCCCTTGAACCTCTGATTGTATTGGACGGAGTAATCTATTCGGGACAGATGACCGACATCAATCCTAACGACATTGAGCAGATAGACGTATTGAAAGACGCCAGTTCCACAGCCGTTTATGGTGCGAAGGCAGCCAATGGCGTTGTGCTGATTACTACCAAGAAAGGAACAAGTTCAACGAAACCGATTATCAATTTCAGTGGTACATGGGGACTTTCAATGGTGAACTCTTTGCCGGAAGTATACGAAGGAGAGGATTTCATCAATTTCCGCCGGGATGTGGAAGTTAGCAAGAATCCTTCAAAAGCAGCTACCGGATATTTCGACAATCCGGCACACATGTCCAATGCGGACTTGGCAAACTGGATGGGAAACGATAAAGGCGACCCGACAAGTATCTGGCTGACACGTCTCGAATTTACCAATACGGAGGTCAACAACTATTTGGCCGGACGTCTTGTAGACTGGCGCGATGTCATTTATCAGGATGTAGCGTTACGTCAGGATTACACGGTCAGCGTGGCAGGAAAGAAAGACGAAATGTCTTATTATTCATCTATCAACTACCTGAAAAACGAGAGTAACGTGCGTGGCGGAGGATACAGTGCTATCCGTGCACGTATCAACTTGGAGAATAAGATACAGAGCTTCCTTACTTACGGTGTGAACGCACAGTTTACTTCACGTGATGAGGGATATATCAGTAGTTCATCCGGCAATTACACTACTCTTTCACCTTTCGGAAGCCTTTACGAAGACGATGGAGTGACTTTGAAACAATACCCTACCGGTAACAATAACCAGAGCAACCCGTTGCTTGCTCCGGCTTTCCAGAATAAACGCAATGACATCGAGAACTTGAATGCAGCTCTTTATCTGAAAATCACCCTCCCTTTGGGCTTTTCTATCCAGACTACTTATTCTCCGCGTTTTGAATGGACAAACTATCTTTTCCATAAGGCAGCCGCTTCTCCCGACTCCGGTTCGCAGAACGGCCGTGTGGAACGTACGCATACGAAGGATTTCTATTGGCAATGGGATAATATGCTGAAGTGGAACAAGACATTCGGCAAGCACGCTTTTGACTTTACTTTCCTTGCCAACTGGGAGAAGTTCCAGCGTTGGCATGATGAAATGACGAATGAAAACTTCCTGCCTACCGACGAACTGGGTTATGGAGGTATCGGTTTCGGTACCAGCCCTAACGTATCCAGTGATGATGTCTACCGTACAGGAGACGCCTTTATGGGACGTCTGCACTATGTATACGACCAGCGTTACCTGATTACCGCCACTGTACGTCGTGACGGATATTCGGCTTTCGGTCTTGCCAACCCGCGTGCCACTTTTCCGGCTATCGCATTGGGTTGGGTGTTCTCTGAAGAGAAATTCCTGCACCGTCCGGATTGGTTCGAATATGGTAAACTGCGTCTCTCATGGGGTAAGAACGGTAACCGTGCCGTAGGTACTTATGCTGCATTCATGCAGTTGGCCCCGCGCAAATACATTTATGTGGATCCGGCAACCGGCAGTCTGGTGACCGCCAACACTTTCTACGCTTCTACTATGGCTAATCCCAACCTGAAATGGGAATCAACGACTTCATGGAATATCGGTACGGACCTGACTTTCCTGAAAGGCAGACTGAGCGCGAACCTGGATGTATATAATATCTTAGTCCTGCGAAATGCGTTTGAAAAGGCAAGAAAACAAATAAAAGTAAATGCGCTAAGTATCAATGCTTTAAACGATAATTTGAATTTTCCGATGTTTGCTAAACTCACTCTTAAAAAGACATAAAAGACTGTTTCTTGTTTCCGTTTTGTTTCTCGTTTCTCGGTTTGTTTTCTTATCTTTACATCAGTTTTCCGAAGTAAGGGAAGAGAAAGAAAAGCAAATGTCAGCATAGGAAACCATATCTGACATGAACTTTCAACAAGAGGGAGAAAGACCCTCCAATGTAGCAGAATACAAAAACAAAATAACACTTCATACATTATGGCAAGACCAAAGAAACAAGTAAAGCTGAAAGAGCCGATTAAAATTCGGTTGAAGTCGCTCGCAGATGGCAACAAGAGTATCTATCTTGACATCTACTATAAGGGAGTGAGGAAGTATGAATACCTCAAACTCTACCTCGTCCCCGAAATCAACCCTGTCTGCAAGGAACAGAACAAGCAGACTATGGCGGTTGCAGAACGCATCAAGGCAGAGCGTATCAAAGCCCTGCAAGGTCATGGCATACAGGACTGGGAGACAGTAAAACAAGGCTCGATGCTTCTCACTACTTGGATAAAGAAGTATTGTGAAGGTGGTGTCGGCATCAAGAAGTCAACGCTCCATTGCCGTGTGGAAATGCTGCACACCGTGGAGAAGTATCTTGACGAGACAAACAAAGGCTTCATTGCGCTTGAAGAGGTCAATGCGGAGTTCTGCCGTGATTATGTGAAGTTCTTGCGTAACTTCCCAAACTCCCATATCAAGTATGGCGAGCCAAGACCTATCAGCGAGAATACGGCAAGCCGATACCTCGGAATGTTCTCTACCGTACTCAACAACGCTGTGCGACAAGGCATTATCCGCAACAACCCTATGAAGGAACTTGATGCACGTGAGCGCATCCAACCCAAGGATGGCAAGAAAGAGTATCTGACCATTGAGGAACTTCGCACCCTCATGGCTACGGACAGTTACCGTCCAGAGGTCAAGGAGGCTTTCATCTTCGCCTGTTTTACCGGATTGCGATTAAGTGACATGTACCGTCTTGCTCCGATGCACATCTTCAAGACCGCTGACGGAAAGGGCGAATACATAGATATAGAAATGCAAAAGACGGAGAAGCCAGTTATAATACCTCTCTCGGAAGAGGCAAAGCGGTGGTTGCCAAAGCAAAGAGGTAATGATATTCCTTTCTTTGACATTCCAACCACACAGACCGTTATAGGCAGGGCTCTCCGCAAATGGGCGGAAGCGGCAGGGATTGAGAAGCATATCTCATTCCATTGCTCACGGCACACGTTCGGAACGATGATGCTCACGCTCGGTGCAGACCTTTTTACCACAAGCAAGCTGATGGGACATTCCAACATTCAGACCACGGAAATCTATGCTAAAATCGTGGATAAGAAAAAGGAGGAAGCCATCAACCTCATTGACGGTATGTTCACATAAATCATTGACAACGAAAATATAGAGACATGACAATAACTATCAGACAAAAGGCACTTGCCAACGACAACATAAGCTTGTATCTTGACATCTACGATGGTGGCAAGCGCAAGTTTGAATTTTTATCCCTTTATTTGTTGCCAGAGGTTGATGCAGAGACCAAAGCAAGGAACGAAGAAACATTGCAACGTGCTCACCAGATAAGGGCAGAGCGTATTCTTCATCCAGAGACCATCCCAGAGGTAGGTCACTTGATGATTGTGAAGGAAATCCCCAATGACGAGTCTCCCGAAGTCATTGACTGGATCCAGACTTACATCGACTGGATGAGCGACAACACAGACTATTCCAAGGCTATTGTTGACCAATCAAAATATCTGAAATACCTAATGAGCGAGTTCCTTGCCAACAAGCGCAGACCTCACATCACTCTGAGGAAGTTCGACAAGGAATGGTTCAAGGCTTTCTTCCTTTGGTTGAAGAACGACTATGTACCACAGAAGTATGTACGAGTTGAAGCCAAGCCTTTGTGTGAAGGCTCGCTTCACAATGTTCAACAGCGCATAGTGGCGGTATTCAACAAGGCTGTCAAGTTCGGCAAGTTGAAGGCTAACCCTTTCTACCAGTTGGAGAAGTCAGACATATTTCCCAAGCCAAAGACATCACATAAGCAGTATCTCACTCCCGAGGAACTGAAAAGGTTCATGGCTTCAGACGAGAGAAGTCCAGGAGTTGCAGAAGCGCAGAGAGCTTTCGGTTTTGCCTGTCTAACAGGACTTCGTATCAGCGACATCAAGGCTTTAAGGTGGAACGACATCAAAAGAAACGAGGAAACGAACACGCTTGTAATCGTCCAAAAGAAAACCAAGACTCTCAATGCCGTACCAATCGGCAATACCGCCTTGTCATGGATGCCACCCAAAGGCAATGATGATTTTGTGTTTCACCTTCCTGCCAAGGCTAATGTGGATGCAGCCCTTAAAAGGATAGCTAAAAAGGTGGGCATTGAGAAGAATATCTCTTTTCACTGCGCCCGACATACATTCGGAATTTTGGTACAGGCGGTTACTGGCAACATTGAGACTACCAAGAAGCTGATGGGACACAAGTCGCTGAAATCCACCGCCATCTATGCAGATGTGCTGACGAATGAAAAGGTCAAGGCTGTTGACAATATGAAGAAAGCCTTTCGAGGTCGCAAACAGCGTGAGGAGAACAAGCAAATACCGAGGACAAAGCGGACAGCAGCCACCAACACCCATCCACGCAGAATAACTTTTATACAGGATAACAAGTAAACGGAACTTTTCAGGATAACAACCAGTTTATTTCACTTTTGTAGTCCCCATATTTCGGGCAGGGATTTCTCTCTGCCTTGGGGGACTACACTTTCAAAACAAGCAGTACAACGAATCACAAACAATTAAATTACAGGATAATGAACAAAACTATCGACACCGATACTCTTCTCTTGAAGGTAGAGTCACATGAGCACCGCATTGGGATAATGGAGAACCTTCTCCGTGATGCCAAGCAAGTATTGACACTGGAGGAAGCTGCCTTATTCATGGGTATATCAAAGAGCAGTCTCTACAAGATGACACACAAGCATGAACTTCCGTTCTTCCGTCCCAACGGCAAGATTATCTACTTTGAGAAGTCCGAACTTTTGAACTGGATGCGCCAGAACCGCAGTATGTCCGAGGCTGAGACCAAGGCTGCAGCGACCAAGCACATGAGTGAACTTTGTAAATAGACATGGCGATGATGAAGGACGATATTTCCCATGAGGAATACAGAAGCAAGTTAGCAAATGTTGCTGACCTTGCCGTGAGCTACATCAATACTAGCAACGGCTACTTTCGGATGCGTGATGCTTTCAATGGACTTGCCGAGCAATGCGGAGCCAACAAGGGCATCAACGATGATGCAACTATCGGCAGAAGAAAACTTCTTGCCCAGTCTGTTTGCATTGAGTGCATTTCACGATTAAGCAGCCATTCTAATGACAGGTTGCAAGGCGAACTCTATGTTATTGCAGAGGACATTTCCCCAAGGAGAGGACGGCACAGATGATTTTCTCTTTACTGAGAAAAACAGTCTTGCCAGTTATGGTTATAATATTCAAAATTCACAGAACATGGATAAACAAAAGATACATTACTGCTTCACGCTGTCCGATGTACAGATGGAGTATCTTCGCTGCAAGAAGTACAAGATTGACCGCATGGAATGCTTCATGTCTCTTGCCTCTCTTGCTGAACGTGAAACAACACTTGTTTCTATCAGCAAGACTCAACAAGTGGAAATCTTGTGTGGGCAATGTCTGGTTGACAATACCCAACTTGCCAAACTCTGGGATAAAGACCGCAAGACCGTACCCAAACTTTTACAAGCTATGGAGGCTGTGGGGATTTCCTCTTCACAAAAAGTCGGAGACAACCGCATCATTACCCTGCATTCCCTCTCTGGTTGGTATGTGGACGGAAGATTTGTCAAGAACGGCTTTTCATTGAAGCGCAATGCGGATGGCTCTGCAATCGTCCATACGGAAGTTCCACAAGCAAGAGTAATTGTTACGACAACAGAGGATGATACAAAGTCGGACAAGGAAGATGGGCATTCTGCCAATGGAATATCCGATACTGACAAAAAGGGCAATTCTTCCACAGCAGAGATTTCTTCTTCCCTAAATTTGACTTCATCTAATGACAACAGAAGCGTGGGTAAGGTCGGAACAAATGGCAATCTTTCCGATGCTGTTACTGGTGGAATTTCCCCACAACAAAACTACACCAGACAGTCTGTTGGCAATCCTTCTTCCCTGCAAGAAGTAGATGCCAAACAGAATAAGGGAGAACACAACACATATCCACAGCATCTGGCAGGAGGACAAACACAACAGTCTAACGGTTCTAATGACAATGGTTACAAGCCTAACGACTCCAATAACGACAATCAATAGGCATACAGAGGCTAATGAGCCACCATACCGATAAATCATCCCAAAGGACGATTTACAGCCATAGGCTACCGCCAAATTGTTATATGTTTAAGCAGCCTGGGGACGGACGCTGTTAAAAGTGCCGTCATTTTATAGGTACTTTTCGAGAAATCCTTTTGTAATACAGAAGCCGTGTCCGTCTTTCTGTATTCCTAAAAGTTTCTCGGACTACTCGCAAGCTCGCAGTCGTGACCACCTTTGTAAGATGCTTGTAATCATCCCTTTTTAATCAGAGACAAGGACAAATGAGAAAGAAAAACATCATAAGAAAACCGCCTACGGAAGTCCATACCTACCGATGCACGAAAGAGGAGTTGATGCAGCTCCAGACGCTTGCCAAGGAGTGTGGGTTAAGCCTGAGTCGCTATGTCGTTGAGACTGGCTTAAAGCACCGTCCACGCATGAGGCTTACCAAGGATGAGGTGGACGCTCTCAACTCTCTCGCCATCGCAAGGACGGATTTGATAAAAATCAGCAACGTGCTATCCAAGAAAACGGCTGAGGAAAAGGCTCGGTTCTTCAAGAATGAGAAGTTCATGCGTTGGTGGATTGATGCCGTTGCAGGACTTATCCAACATTGGTACAGCATTGAAGAGAATATCGCAACAAACGTACAGACCAAATCAAAGGAATAATTTATGATTATGCTCGCAAAGGTCGTATCGTACGGAGGCAATTCCGTAAGGTACGCATTGGAAAAGGAGAATGCAAAAACGGTCAAGGTGAACAATATGCCCGATGGTCTTGACCCTACCGCCATCTGGTACATGATGAAGCATCATTGCCAGTATCATCAAGCGGAAAGGACGGTTGGCAGAAAGTTGGAAAGGTTCATGACCACTTTTGTACTTTCCCCATCAAAGGAGGAATCTGCCAACTTCACGATGGAAGATTGGTCTAACCTCCAAGACGAAGCATTGGGAGTTTTGGATTCTGTTGGACTTATGCCCAACGGTTTCTCCAATGAAATAAAGACCAACTTCACCAATTCTATGAATGTGGGCGGACTGCACTCTGATTCTAAGTCTGGAACGCTGCACCTTCACATTGATTGTTGTCGTGTGGATATGGATGGTAAGACTAATGATGTACACGATATTCACCTTCGGGCAATGAAGGCTGCGGAAATCATCAATATGCGCCATGGATGGGAACAACCGCAGGAGATTCGGAATATGCGAAAGGCTGAACTTGCGGAGGATTGCGAACATATCCTCAAAGATATGCAGCAGTTCAACATAGACAGATACTTCAATCTGTTGCGCATGAAAGGCTATGAGGTAAAACCTCGTTACGACAAGCAACGGAAACTTGTCGGCTACACTGTCGGCAAGAACGCTTCCGTGTTCAAGGCTTCAGAGATTGGCAGAAAGTTTATGGCATCAAAGATTGAAGACACCTGGAAGAAACTGCACCCACAACCTACACAAGTCAAGACAAAGCCTGTTTCTCCATCCGTTGCTTCTACGCCTCGCCCAGTTCGTCCTGTCGTTCAGACTCAAACAGCATCACAACCAAAGGCGCAACCTCAAATTACACAAACTGCATTCACAATCAACATTGGCGATGAAGTCAAAAAGGTGTGGATTCCGAACGCTGTCAAAGATGTCTTTACTAATGAGGTTCAGATTCCAGAGGATAATAATATAGCGACAACAGAGAATGTCGCTCATGTAGCGATGCTGTTGTTTGTAGGGTACATTGACGCAGCCACTTCCATGTCAGAGAATTGTGGCGGTGGCGGTTCTGCTCCTTCTTCTTCTGGTTGGGGTAAGAAGGATGATGAAGATGATTGGAAGTTTGCCCACCGTTGCGCACAGATGGCTCATGCCATGTGCAAGCCTAAACCACGCAAAAGAAGTTTCCACCGATAAATCAATGACAATATGGCAATCAGAAAAAGCAAGATATACATAGATACAGAAGAAAGATCCGACTTCGACAACATGATGAATGATGTCGAAAACGAGGTTGAGGAGCAGCAAGCCGAGGATGGGCTTGTAAACCGTGTTCCTGAGTTGAAGCAGTTGAGTGAGGACATTGACAAAGCGACAACCGCTGTTATCAATGCCCAACTCACTTTAGAGTCTGCAATCCGTCAGACTCATCGTGAGGAAGGGAAACTGGGTGAAGCTGTTCTCAAAATCAGCAACAAGGTTGATTCAATCAATCAAAACATTGACAAGGTTCTGGATGATGCACCGACTAAGCTAAAAGTGTCGGTTACTGTTTCAGATGCAGACTGGCAGAAGATAAATCAACTGTTTGCAGAGCAGCGTGAATGGACTATCAATGCGAACAGAAAGCATTTCCGTGAAGTCCACAGTATGCTTACGGAGGAACGTAGGGATGTGCAAAAACGATATAAGGAATATGACGGCTGCTACCTTGGGTACTATGCACAGTGGTTCTTCTGGTTCTTCTTTGTTCTTGGTATCGTCATTTTCGGCTTGATTATCTTCCTGCTACTCGATAGCCATTACCACTGGTCAAATTAATATAATGTTCCCAATATGGCTTGTGGGATTCATTTGGGGAACAACAAACCCACTGACAATCGGCATTTCTGCTGAAAATCAGCGGGTCTGCTTATTCTGTTGTCAATCTTGATAAGATGTTTAATGCCTATCCATCAATTTCTTCATGCGTTGGATTAACCCCAAAGCATGGGATGCTGAATAGAAAACACATAGGTCATCACCTCCAGCATGAAGTATGCCATAAACTATTTCGCCATCATATAATGGACTGCCACTACTTCTTCGGGATGGGTGGACTGGTGACATCCTTGAACCGTAAAAGTTACCTATAAAGTAGTTTGCATCAGACTCAACTATACCTGTCGTTTTCCATATAAATAATGGAACAGGATATTTACTTTCACGAAATTGTGAAGGATTAGTAGAAGCCTTAATCCGATGAAAGAAGTCGCAGTTCAATTGCTGTCCTAATGAAGGCAAGTTTTCGGATAGTCTAAGTGGACTATTTATTTTAATATTATCAAATCTGTAAATAACAAAGTCGGTCTTGCTATTATCCTCATGCCCGAATGGATGACCATCAGCATCATATGATATACTATTGTAGTTGAGCTGTATTCTAAACTTCTCTTCAAGATTGTATTGTGTACCATTTATAATGATGAATGGCGTAAAATAGGAGTCAGAAACCACATGGTCTGCTGTAATGAATAAATTACCAACAAAGAAGCCGTTCCCAATTAAATCTATGCCCTCTTTTCCCCCAGCATCCTCAAATATGGGAAAAATATAATCAATTGCTTTCATTACCTATACGAATTAACGGAATCATTATATGCTTGTATAAGTTCTACTTTCATGCAATTGGGGCAAAAAGAAATTGTACCCCTATAATTGGCCATATCTTCCCAGTGATAGAATGTGCCAAAATGGGAGTTTTTACATCTTTTGGCCGAATGAAGTATCAAACCGTTATGCTCTTTTACAAACGAACAGCCATTAGTCGCTTTATATTCATGTATTATTAATCCCGAAGAGTCATCATTAATGTTATATCTAAACTGTATCGGGGTTGGATTACATTTAACATAAAGCCATAAAGCAAGTGCTATTATAGCAATTGACAGGAACGCAATGAAAGGGTTTCCTACTCTTACAAATTTAATTCTACCCATATTCAAATTACATGTTTATATATTTCACGGGATTCTGGCTCTTACCATAGAAGGCTGAGACATCTTTCCCAATGTATGTTGTATGTTCATCTTCAACGCCCAGAAATTCACACCGTCCAATGTGTTGTGGGTCTTCTGTGTATTTCCAATCGACAGGATTATAGACTTCTTCCACAATACCATTAACAATGGCGAGAACGTGAGTAGCCTTTCTTGCTCTGGTTATATCTACCTTCCAATACTTACGGGTCATCTCATAAAGATTCTCCCTTTTCACTTTCCCTACTTTTACACATATAATGCGGTCTTCGGGATTGGGTATAAGTGCTTCCTGATTCATATTATTCCCTGTCATAGTGGTTTTCGATATAGTTCTCATTCTTGCCAATAGCCAAAAGTATGACAATCATCAACAGTGGTGTAGCCAGAAGACTCAGAAGAACCCAAACTACCACACTGCGGTTTCGCTTTTGCGCCATGACTGCAACCAGTACATACAAGCCAACAGTTATGCCGATGACGAATAAAAGACCTATGATGAAAGCAATCATAAATAGTCCTTCATTCCCACTTGAACGGTCATAGTCGTATGTGCTAAATGTATTGTCATCTATAGACTCCACGGCTTCTTCTTCGACATTATAATCTTTTAGTTGGAACTTTATCTTGAATGCAGGATGCCCATAATCATCTTTAGTCTTGTAATAATGATAGTTGCGACTATGTTCGTAAGCAGGGATATCCAGCTTTTTAGTCATTCCAGAGGCAATACTCACCCGTCTGGTAAACTCTTGATAATCCAGTTCGTTGCCTGACATATCAAGATAGGTTATCAGGAATATAACATTCTTGATTTCTTCACTTGAATTGTTTTTCAAAGCCAGTGTGCCGCTGCTATCTAACCAACTTTGTTCATATGACACCATTGTGATGTCCTTTTCTAAATCCTTGTTGGCTGCAAATGATACTACAGCCATAAATATGCCCAAAAGAGCTAATGCAAATCTTCTTGTTGCCATATCTTTGAAATTTATTGTATTTACCTATAATGATGCTTATTGGGAATATATCTTCGACCGCTACCTTGCTGACTTATGGAGTATATTGGAGTGCCTGATTGTTTTGCATGTCGGCGGTTCTCTCACATACGTTCAATGTCTTGGGCTGTCATATCTTCTGTAACAAGAGTGCCGGGAGGTGTGAGGTCTCCGAAACGAGTTTCAAAGAAGTCACATCCAGCCTCATTGTTATTGCTTAATTTCTGTATCGTTAAGAAGTTCTTTCACGTTCACTTCCAGAAGCTTTGCTATTTTGTCTAACGTCTGCAAGTCTGGTTGAATGCTGTTACTGCACCATTTGCTAATTGTTACAGGTGTCTTGCCGAGTTCATCTGCAAGCCATCTGCCAGTTTTACCTCTCTCGACAAGCACAACTTTTATTCGATTCAAGTTTACCATGATGTTTTAATTGATTATAATTTGATGCAAAAGTATTATAATTTGGCGAGTTACACGAAGGTTTCTCTGTAAACTTCGGCTTCCGCATCATTTTTTTTGCAAATTTTATACAACTGTAATCTTTGACTATCGTATTTGACACGAATTTGCGGACGTTTTTAAGTAACGACGCACTCTCCAAATGCCAAAATCGGAAAATTGCCGTTGTTTTCCGTGTTAATAAATGTTATCTCCACTTTACAATCGTTGGTATCTTGGATTTTTTGTTTCCATTTTGTTCCTTCTGCCTAATCCTTTAAAGAAACTATACTGAATATCAATCACTTGCAGAGTATCAGCAGGATTTCAAGAAGAAGATTACGACCGACCTGCTTGTCAGCCGTGAGTTGCCCAGCCTGATCGGTTATAGTTCCGTGATGTCTAATATCGGTGAGGTACAGAATACCGGTGTCGAGTTTTCACTGAACTCTACCAACATCAGAATGGATAAGCTTACATGGCGTACTTCTTTCAGCCTGGCTTATAACAAGAACAAGATAACTCACCTGTACGGAATCATGGAAGATGTGAAAGATGCGGACGGTAACGTTATCGGCCAACGTGAAGCGGACGATATCAAGAACAAGCGTTTCATCGGACACGATATTGATGAAATCTGGGATTACAAGGTAGTGGGAATCTGGCAGGAAGAAGAACGTGAAGAAGCTGCCAAATACGGTCAGCAGCCGGGTGACGTTCATCTGCTGGATAAAGACATGAACTACAAATATGACAATACGGATAAGGAATTCCAGGGAACTACGATGCCGCGTCTGCGTTGGAGTATGCGTAATGATTTCACGTTGTTCAAGAACTTCAATATCTCGTTCAATATGTACTCCTATATCGGACATAAAAAGACATTGGGACGTTTTACCAACGACAATGCTTTGCTGAACGTGACGAACCAGATTAAACGTGACTACTGGACGCCGGAAAACCGTAACAATGAATATCCGCGTCTGGCCAACAAGAAGCCTGCCGGCGTTTCGTATGCCATTTACAAGAACGCTTCTTTCCTGCGTTTTGATAATATCTCAATCGGATATACTTTCCCGAAGAAGCTGATAGAGCCGCTGCGGATTCAGAACCTGAACGTCAATGCTACGATGAAGAATGCAGGTTATATCTCCGGTTGGCCCGGTTACGACCCGGAAAACAGTGATGCAAATACCCCGAGAGTAATTTATTTTGGTATTAACTTGACTTTATAATATCTACAGACTGATGAAACTAAATAATAAGAAAACAGGCATTGCCTGCATGATTGGAGTAGCTGTATTAGCAAGTAGTTGTTCGGATTGGCTGGACCCGAAGCCACTTTCATTCTATACGCCGGAGATCTCTTTTGCGGATTACAACGGCCTGAAGACCGGAACGGATATGTTGAACCGTGACGTCCGTTACTTTGATTTTTATCCCACATCGGGTTCTGCCGACCCTTGTATCCTTTCCGAATATTTCTTTTCGGATATAAGTGTCAACGGACGTACTGACGCGGCAAACTCTCCACAGGATCTTGTTCGACAGATTACTCCCAGTGCTTCTCTGACAGGAAATGCAAGTCAGATTAATAACTATTGGACCTATCTGTATAAAGGTATTAAAGACGCCAATACATTGCTGACCCGTTCGGAAACGGCAGAGTTTGACAATGAAGACCAACGTAAGGAAATTGAAGGATTGGCATGTTTCCATCGTGCTTATCGTTATTACCGTCTGGTGAATCAGTATGGGGATATACCGTTCATCACAGAAGAAATCACCGGGCCACGTTATGATTTTTATTCAACGAAGCGTGAAGCAATCTTGCGGTATCTGAAAAACGATTTGGACCGTACGGCTCCTTATCTGAAAAACAACGTTTATATCGGTATGGTGACTCAGGCTGCGGCTTATCACTTACTGACAAAGATCAATCTTGCATTGGGCGAATTTGACGATGCAATCGAATCAGCCAATAACGTCATTAATGACGGAGTGCACTATCTAATGACAGAGCGTTTCGGTGTTGACAAGAATGACGCTACCAAGAATGTGATTTGGGACTTGCATCAGTCTGAGAATAAATCCTTGCCTGAAAACAAAGAAGTACTTTACATGGTGCTCGACCGTTATGATGCCGGTGAGGATATTCGTTCGGCAGCCGGACTGGAAATCAAACGGCAGGTGCTTCCCTGGTTTGCAAAAGACGGCGAGATTAAAACTCCCGACGGCAAAAACGGATTTACCGATAACGATGCAAAGAAAAATCCCTATCTTGAGCAATATGGTCGTGGAGTATGTACAGCACGTTCTACCTGGTATCATACGCACATGATCTGGACACTGGATGACACAGATCTTCGTCATGCTCCGGGCAACTGGATAGAAATGACCGACCTGACCTACAATAATCCTGAACTCAAAGGTACGGAATGGTACGGACAGCCGGTTCGCTTTAAAGACGATAAAGGAAACATCCTGGTAAACGATACAATTCGTGACTGGGTGGGGTGGCCGCATTATAAGACCAACGTTGCCGACCAGAAAGATAAATGGTGGCGCGGTGGTTGGGCCGACTGGTATATTTTCCGTATTGCCGAAACGTATCTGTTACGTGCTGAGGCATACATTTGGAAGGGTGATGCAACCAGCCTCCAGAAAGCTGCCGATGACGTGAACAAGGTACGCCGCAGAGCGGGAGCCGATGAACTTGATGCTGACCAGATGACTATCCGTACGATTCTGGACGAACGTGCCCGCGAACTGTATTACGAAGAACCGCGTAAGACGGAGTTGACCCGTATCGCATTTATCTATGCTAAAACCGGCAAGGCGGACGATAAGGGACGTACCTACCGTATGGATAATTTCTCCGAGAAAAACTTCTTCTACGACCACATTATGGATGTAACGGATTTCTATAACAAAGGGGTGAAAACGCCGATTGGAAATGAATATACCATTGCTCCCCACAATGTATTGTGGCCGATTGCATTGAATGCTATTTCGACAAATGTGCAGGGACATATCAATCAGACACCGGGATATGCCGGTTCGGAAAACAATATCGAGCCGTTGGACATTGACTTCAGTAAGTAACGTTTTCTTGATGGTATAACGTACCATTAACTTCCTGTTTATTGGGCATATATATCCACCACGCTGGGCATATATGCCCAATATGTTGAATCTATATATCCACCATGGTGGATATATATTTCCAATAAATCCCTCAATTATATCCGATATTTGGCGTATATTTGTACTTTGTCGGGTATTGGAACCAAAAAACTACCGAACTTTCATAATTTTTTAAACGATAAACGAATGAATCTAAGAACAAAAATCGGGGTCGTAGCAGTGCTGCTGTCTACCCTCACCGTGCAAGCACAAAACATTCCTTTCCGTAAAGCGGAAATAAAAGAAACGATGAAGAAAGTTGCCGACTGGCAAATAGCTAACCCCAACAAGGGCGCCGAACATGGTGACCTGAGCTGGACAAACGCCGTACTATATGTCGGTATGCTCGACTGGGCGGAATTGGCGGAACGTGAAGACGGTAACAAGGATTATTTTAAATGGCTCACCCGTATCGGAAGCCGTAACGGCTGGCAGCCGGACAAGCGGATGTATCATGCCGACGACATCGCTGTTTCACAACTCTTTATCGACCTTTACCGGAAATATAAGAACAAATATATGCTCAATCCTACCATTGCCCGCACGGATTGGGTGATGAAGAACCCGCCGACGGACGATTTCAAGCTGGATTATCGCAAACCTGAGACACTGGAACGCTGGACTTGGTGTGACGCCCTCTTTATGGCTCCTCCGGTCTACACTAAATTATACGTCCTGACGGGTGATAAAAAGTATATCAAATTCATGAACCGCGAATACAAAGCTACGTATGACCACCTTTTCGACAAGGAAGAGAATCTTTTCTATCGCGACTGGCGGTATTTTGACCAACGCGAGGCCAACGGCCGGAAGGTTTTCTGGGGACGCGGCAACGGCTGGGTACTCGGCGGGCTGGCGGAGATATTGAAAGAACTGCCTGCAAAGGACAAGAACCGGAAGTTTTACGAAGAACTGTTCGTGAAGCTCTGTACCCGTGTCGCTAAATTGCAGAATGCGGACGGATTCTGGCATGCAAGTCTGCTCGATCCGGCTTCTTACCCGTCACCCGAAACAAGCTGTACCACGTTTATTGTCTATGCTTTGGCTTACGGAATCAACGAGGGACTGCTGGACAAGGATACTTTCCTTCCTATACTGGTAAAAGGCTGGAATGCACAGGTTTCTGCTGTCGATGCAGACGGTAAATTAGGTTATGTACAGCCTATCGGGGCCGATCCGAAGAAGGTGACGCGGAATATGACTGAAGTATATGGCGTGGGTGCTTTTTAATGGGCGGATGTGAGATTTATAAAATGGCCAGATAAACAAGAACTCATAATCTAATGGTAAAAAATATGATTGTATTTCTGCTCCTGTTACTGGGAGCAGTTATGAATGATACGTCCGCACGTGATGTCATTTCTTTCAATACCGGCTGGCAATTTAAGAAAGGGCCGTTTTCTACGGACCCTATGCGTGCTTCCGCACAATGGGACGGCAAGTGGGAGGAAGTGACAATTCCCCATACCTGGAATGCGAAAGATATGCAAGTGAAAGCTGATGCATTCTACGAAGGTGTAGGTTATTACAGAAAGAAACAGTTTTTCGGAAATGAGTTGGCGGGTAAACGTGTATTCTTGCGTTTTGAAGGAGTAGGGGCTTGCACAGAAGTCTATGTCAACGGAAAGTTGGTGGGAACGCATAAAGGCGGGTATAGTGCCTTCGCTTTCGAGATAGGCACTGCCTTGAAACTGGGGGCTGAGAACGAGATTATCGTGAAGGCTGACAATACGGCCCGTCCTGATGTGATTCCTGTCAATCACAGTTTGTTTGGGGTGTATGGCGGTATTTACCGTCCCGTATGGTTGATTACTACGGAGCAGAATAATATCACAGTGACCGATTGCGCCTCTCCCGGTGTGTACATCACTCAGAAGAATGTATCAAGACGTTCGGCGGATATAACTGTTAAAGTAAAGCTGGATAATGGTAGTCTGGCTCCTGCGCAGCTTGTTCTGGAGAACAGTATTTATACGCAGGAAGGGAAAAAGGTGGTTTCCCAACGTCTGCCGCTTGAGTTGACTCCGCAAGGAACACAAAGCTATGTATCAACATTCAAACTAAAGAATCCTCATCTCTGGCAAGGTAGGGAGGACCCTTATCTTTACAAAGTAGTCTCCCGTCTGTTGGCAAATGGTGAGGTGATTGACGAGGTCACGCAGCCTTTGGGTGTTCGTCATTACGAAATTGTTGCCGGAAAAGGTTTCTATCTTAATGGAGAGAAATATCCGATGTATGGTGTTACCCGTCATCAGGACTGGTGGGGCCTGGGGAGTGCGCTGACCAACCGTGAACATGATTTTGACCTGGCTCAAATTATGGATGTCGGTGCCACGACCGTGCGTTTTGCTCATTATCAGCAGTCGGAATATCTTTATTCGCGTTGTGATACATTGGGCTTGATTATCTGGGCGGAAATCCCCTTTGTCAACCGGGTGACAGGCTACGAATCGGAGAATGCGCAGACACAACTCCGCGAACTGATTCGTCAGAGTTTCAATCATCCCTCCATTTATGTGTGGGGGTTGCACAATGAGGTTTATCAGCCTCACGAATACACAGCGTCATTGACTCAATCTCTTCACGATCTGGCGAAGACGGTCCTGACCGCTACACGGTTGCCGTGAACGGTTACGGTCACGCCAATCATCCGGTGAATCAGAATACAGATATACAAGGCATGAACCGTTATTTCGGCTGGTACGAAAAGAAAGTGCAGGACATCAAACCGTGGGTGGAAGGACTCGAAAAAGACTATCCCTGGCAGAAATTGATGTTGACCGAATATGGAGCCGACGCCAACCTTGACCATCAGACGGAGTATCTGGGCGATGCGTTGAACTGGGGAAAGCCTTACTATCCGGAAACTTTCCAGACCAAGACGCATGAATATCAGTGGAGTGTGATAGCTGAGCATCCCTATATTATTGCTTCTTATCTATGGAATATGTTCGACTTTGCCGTGCCTATGTGGAGCCGTGGCGGTGTGCCTGCCCGGAACCTGAAAGGGCTGATGACCTTCGACCGGAAAATAAAGAAGGACTCTTACTACTGGTATAAAGCGAACTGGAGCAAGTCTCCCGTACTCTATCTGACGCAACGACGTAACACGGACCGCGAACGGAAGCAGACTTCCGTCACTGTTTATTCAAATATCGGAACTCCCAAAGTTTACTTGAACGGTAAAGAACTGACAGGCATTCGTAAGGGATATACTGATGTACATTATATCTTCGACCAGGTGACACTTGAAAAAGGAAAAAACAAAATCAAGGCTGTTGCGGTATATAATGGAAAAGAATACGTTGACGAGATCGAATGGGATTATCAGAGTGAAAAGAAACGTGATGCAGATGCGCACGAAAACAAAAATGAACATGCCGGGTGGTAAAACCCGGCTTATGGACATAAAAAAAGGAGCAACGCCTTGCTCCAACCTTTGTTAACCTTAAATCTAATACTATGAAAAACACATTG
>ENA-UESG01000951-UESG01000951.1-human-gut-metagenome-genome-assembly--contig:-NODE-951-length-22458-cov-3.548814_pt1 | contig 22458 bp, 19 predicted proteins | sample MGYA00243002_ERZ508003 | MGnify/ENA primary metagenome ERZ508003 (study PRJEB26167, sample SAMN06115514) | human gut metagenome | host: Homo sapiens | place: China:Shanxi | collected 2015-12-02... | reverse complement strand
ATATGAACTTGAACTGACTCGATTTTAATTTAAAATCGTTTGTTTTAACCCTTTAAGATAGGTTATTTTGTCGTACTCCTGTCGTACCATACAAGTCGGAAGTCCGCAAACTCTTGATTTTACTGGTCTTTTTTATCCAGTGACTTCATCGTCGGGAAGAGCAGAACATCACGGATCGCAGGAGAGTTGGTCAGCAGCATTACCAGACGGTCGATACCGTAACCGATACCGCCGGTAGGAGGCATACCGATCTCCAGTGCGTTCATGAAATCTTCATCGGTCGTATTGGCTTCCTCATCGCCTGCTGCCAGGGCAGCTTCCTGCGCCTTGAAACGCTCTCTCTGGTCGATGGGATCATTTAATTCGGAATAAGCGTTACACATCTCACGTCCGTAGATGAACAGTTCGAAACGCTCTACGTAATCGGGCTTGTCCGGCTTTCTCTTGGTCAGAGGAGAGATCTCTACCGGATGATCCATGATGAATACGGGCTGGATCAGATGCTCTTCTACGAACTCTTCGAAGAACAGGTTCAGGATATCGCCCTTGGCATGACGCTCTTCGTAGTGTACACCCTTCTCGTCTGCCAGTTTCTTCGCAGCAGCGGTATCGGGAATCTGGTCGAAGTCAACGCCTGCGTATTTCTTGACAGCATCTACCATGGTCAGTCTCTCGAAAGGCTTGCCCAGGTCGATGGTCTCTTCTGCGTAAGGGATCACGGTGGTACCGCATACTTCCTGTGCCACATAGCGGAACATGTTCTCAGTCAGATCCATCATTCCGTAATAGTCGGTGTATGCCTGGTACAGCTCCATCAGTGTGAATTCCGGATTGTGTCTGGTGTCCAGACCTTCGTTACGGAATACACGGCCGATCTCGAAGACACGCTCCATGCCGCCGACGATCAGTCTCTTCAGGTACAGCTCCAAGGAGATACGCAGCTTCACGTCCTCATCCAGCGCATTGTAATGGGTCTCGAAAGGTCTTGCAGCTGCACCGCCGGCATTGGATACCAGCATGGGAGTCTCTACTTCCAGGAAACCCTGTCCGTCCAGATAACGGCGGATGGCACTGATAATTCTGGAACGCTTTACGAAAGTATCCTTAACGTCCTGATTCATGATCAGGTCGGTATAACGCTGACGATAACGGATATCGGTATTGGTCAGGCCGTGGAACTTCTCAGGCAGGATCTGTAAGCTCTTGGACAGCAGTGTTACCTTTGCCGCATGTATGGAGGTCTCGCCGGTCTTGGTCTTGAAGACTTCACCCTCGATACCTACGATATCGCCCACATCGTACTTCTTGAAATCCGCATAGGACTCTTCACCGATGCTGTCTCTAGCCACATATACCTGGATATTGCCGGGCAGATCCTGTACATTACAGAAGGATGCCTTACCCATGACACGTTTGGACATCACACGTCCGGCGATGCGGACGGTCTTGCCTTCCAGTTCCTCGAAATTGTTCTTGATATCGGTGCTGTGATGGGTCACATCATATTTGGTGATCTGAAAAGGATCCTTGCCTGCTTCCTGCAGGTTCGCCAGCTTCTCGCGCTTTACCTTCAACAGCTGGTGAATGTCCTGTTCCTGTACCTTTGTGTTCTGTGTATCTGCCACTTTTTTCCACTCCTTACTCTATCTTACTTAGTCAACATTACTTCTCTGGATCTCCAGAATCTTATATGCGAATACACCTGCGGGTGTCTCTACTTCTACGGTATCGCCGACCTTATGACCGATCAGTGCCTTACCTACGGGGCTTTCGTTGGAAATCTTACCCTTTAAGCTGTTGGCCTCGGTGGAACCTACGATCTTGTAATCCAGTTCTTCACTATACTCCACATCCAGAATCTTAACGATACATCCGATGTTGATCTTGTCCAGATCTACCTCATCCTCTACAACGACTTCTGCGTTCTTTAGGATCTTCTCCAGTTCTTCGATACGGGCTTCGATGTCTCTCTGCTCATCCTTCGCTGCATCGTACTCAGCGTTCTCGGACAGGTCTCCCTGCTCTCTTGCTTCCTTAATCTTCTGAGCAACTTCCTGACGTTTTACCACTTTCAGATCATGTAACTCATCCTCATATTTTCTGAGGCCTTCGTAGGTCAAAATGTTTTTCTTTTCCTGCATGATACCGCACCTTCCTGTTTTCTATATTTTGCGCTACCGACACTCCCGGCAACTATACTAGCCTAATCAACCGAGTTATTATACCCATTTTTACTGATGGTGTCAAGGTATTCCAAGGCTTTTCGCGGGTCTTTCCACTCTTTTTTCATGGAAAAATAACGGATCTGCGGACATCCGGACGCGACACGGCGTTCCTTTTCCTCCGATGCCGGAAAATCCAGCCAGATGCTGCCCGCTGCCAGCCCGCCGCCGTAGACCTTTTCATTGTCGCAAAAATCCAGTACCACGCAGGGTTTCGTCCCCTGCAGCCGCACTCGTCCGTAGTCCGCATTTTCCGCAAGCAGCCGGATCTCCGGGATCAGACCGTACTCATCCTCCAGTTCCCCGGTCAGCCACTCTTCCTCCTCCCGGTATTCTCTTTCCGTAAGATACCATTTCATGCTCTGCAATCTGGCAGCATAGCGGAGCACGACATAAGGCAGATACGGATTTCTCCCCAGCAGGACCAGATCCGGCCACGCCGGATAGCCGCCCGGTCTCTCCCCGTAGCGCAACAGATGTTCGATCCACTCCTGTTGCAGATAATCCCGGAATTCCCTTCCGAAATAAAAAGAAAGAGGCTCACGGCACACCACATAGGTGTGATCCGGATCCTCTGTCAGTTCCTGTAATTGTTCCCGGAGCTTTAGCTCCGTGAGCTTTAGCTCCGTGAGTGCCAGCTCCGCCTGTTTTTCTTCCATACCTTCCGTTCTGGCTACCGACACTCTGACCAGATGATAGTCCGGGAAAAAATATTCCGTCCGGCTCACAGTCACCACAGGGCGCCGGTCTTCTCCCTTTTTCCACAGGAAGGGCAAAAATTTCTTCAGTTTTCCCCGGCGCAGTTCCGCTTTTTCCTCCGGCGGTGTTCCGCACATCGCTGTCCGTCGCGCCGGATAGAGATACAAAATAGTGTCCATGCTTCATTGTATGCAGTCATCCCAATTATATGCACCACACCGCGCACAACATCATATCATGCAAGGTCTGCCTCATAATGCATTGCTGTATCCAAAATCCGCACTACACTTCGTCCGGAAAGATTTCCTGCACTCCCCGGATCAGTTCGTCCATTTTCTCCATGGTATTGATGGTCTGGCGGAAATGAGCGGAATGGGGCATTCCCACCGTATACCAGGACAGGTGCTTGCGCATCTCCCGGACACCGGTGTATTCTCCCTTGTATTCCAGCTGCAATGCCGCATGGCGCAGGATCATTTCCCGCTTCTCCCGGTTCGTGGGTCTTGCCGGGATCGTGCCGTTTTCCAGATAGGATACCACCTCCCGGAAAATCCAGGGATTTCCTTCTGCCGCCCGGCCGATCATGACACCATCGCAGCCGGTCTGTTCCAGAATGGCTTTTGCTTTTTCCGGGCTGTCCACATCCCCGTTGCCGATCACTGGAATCTTCACTGCATCCTTCACCTGTGCGATGATATCCCAGTCTGCCTGTCCGCTGTAGTACTGGGCTCTCGTCCGTCCGTGCACCGCCACTGCCGCCACACCGCAGGCTTCCGCAATCTTTGCGATCTCCACGGCATTGACATGGTCATCGTCGAAGCCTTTTCGGATCTTCACTGTCACCGGCTTATCGATGGCTTTTACCAGTGCGGTCAGAATCTGCTCCACCAGCTTCGGATCCTTCATCAGCGCGGAGCCTTCGCCGTTGTTCACGACCTTCGGCACCGGGCAGCCCATATTCAGATCCAGTATGGAAAAAGGACGTTCCTCGATCCGTTTTGCCATCTCCGCAAGGATCTGGGGATCTGAGCCGAACAGCTGCAGGGAAGCCGGCACTTCCTCGGGATGGATCTCCATGAGACTGTCCGTATTTTTATTGTTATAATATATGGCTTTGGCACTGACCATTTCCATGCACACCAGCGCCGCTCCCATCTCCCTGCAAAGCAGGCGGAACGGCAGGTCGGATACTCCCGCCATGGGTGCCAGGATCACCGGGTTGTCCAGGGTCACATTACCAATCTGTAATTTTTTCATGCTGTCCTTCCTATTTCTTTTTGTTTCTGTTTCCTTTCCCTACTACTCGCAATACCGCCTGCGATCCTCCCGATGCCACCCGCCAGCAGGTGGCCGTAATACTCCATACTGCATGCCGCGCTGGGAAGGATCATGACGATATAGGGATACACATAACGGCTCTTGGCCTCCCAGAGGATCGTAATGAAAAAGCCGCCCAGAAAAATAATCCCCGGAAGTACCTGTACACCTTTCAGTTTTCCCAGCAGGATCCTCAAATAATATCCGAAAACCGCCAGATATACCATTCCCTGAAAACGGTTCAGGAATGCCAGTGCTCTTTCATTGGCCTGTCCGGTATAGAGGTCTTCCACCCAGCCTTGCGGCCGGTACTGGTATCTGGTCTGGTTAAAGCTGCAATAAGTAGGCTCGATCCACTGGATCAGCAGTTTCTCCTTGAGAAACGTAACGGCTGCCACGGGATCCTCCTGCCATTTTGCCAGACACTGCCTGATATCTCCTTTGGCCACTTCTGCTGCCTCTATGCTGTCATACCCGGCCTGCAGATAAGTGTCCAGATTATAATCATTGTAGGTTCCCGGCCCCTTCAGGGCGTCGGGATTCTCCTGCATTCCCATGGCAACCCACAGAACATACGGAGCACCGGAACCATATTCCCGGTCAAGCTGTCCTTCCGCCATGTGACAGAGAGTCGTTTTCCCCAGCAGCATGACTGCCAGCACCACGCAGAGCGCCGGCAGTCCCTGCCATTTTTTACTGCGAAGCAGCACCAGGATCTGCATGATGACCATGGCGATCCATACCACCAGCAATACATTTCTGGTCGCATACGCCAGTCCTATGAACAACGCGACGGCACTCCACAGCAGTCCCTTCTGCCACACCTTTCCCTCCGGCCGGTTGGCCATCAGGTAACACCAGATGGCACACAGGACGCTGCAGGTTCCGATACTCTCACCATAGATAAACAAAGCATAGCAATACACCGGCAGGAACAAAAGCTCCGCCACAAGATATAGCAGTTCCGCTGCCCGGCTTCCCGACAGTTCCCGCACGATCCTAAATCCCACATACAGCGTGATGCCTCCGCAGACCGCCTGTACCTGTTGGATCACGAGCCGTTCCGTGGAGCCTGCCACACGGAAGATTAAGGCGAAGATCTCCGCCAGTCCCAGCTGGAACGGATAGATACCATAGTAATCCTGTGCCAGCACCCATTCCGCATCACCGTCCGCCAGTGCCATAGCTGCTCTTTGCACATAATACTGGTCCGCAATGCTCTCCGCTCCGGCGGCCCTCGCAAGCCTTATCCCCAGAATCACTGCTGTCACAGCTCCCAGAACTGCCAGCAGATGCAGTGCCCACGCCGGGATCTTTTTCATCACTCCGGACAGAGCCCCGCATACCGCCACCAGCACTACGCCGACAAGAGCATTCCAGAGAATACTGTCTTTTTCATCCAGATAATATTCCGGTTCCACCAGCCTCTTCGTATATTTCCAGGAATAAAACAGCAGGAACAGCATTACTGCTGTTCCGATGGCTGCCATAATCTTTGTTGCTGCTTTTTCCAGCTTTATCATGTCATTCCCCTATCAACGTCTGTTCTTGTCGTAGATGATCCGCAGTCCATCCAAGGTCAGAGAACTGTCATAGATATCAATGCTGTCGGTCTCGTCCGCAATGGCACGGCCTAAGCCTCCGGTGGCCACGACCTTCAGCTCCGCAAGCCCGCTCTCTTCCTTTACCTTGCGGATAATGTATTCCGTCTGGCCGATCTGACCGTACATGAGTCCTGCCTGCATACTGGTAATGGTCTCCTGTGCCAGGATGGTCTTCGGCTTACGGATCTCAATATTCGGCAGCTTCGCCGTCTCTTTCCACAGAGCCTCCGAACTGATCCGGATACCGGGAGCCGTGATTCCTGCAGTAAAACGTCCGTCCTCCGTGATCAGATCATAGGTGGTCGCCGTACCGAAATCCAGTACCAGCACCGGTCCGCCGTATTTCACATAAGCTGCCACCGCATCCACGATACGGTCTGCACCGATGGCCCGGGGATCCTCGGTAGCGACCTTGATGCCGCTCTTCACACCGGGGCCCACGATCAGTGGTTTTGTCTTGAGATAACGGATGATGGAACTGGTCAGGGAATGCATCACATCCGGCACTACGCTGGCAATGATGGCTCCCTCGATGTCCGTCACTTCGATACCGTTATTTTTTAGCAGCTGGGTGATCATGATCCCGTATTCATCTGAGGTTCTGGGGGTCTTCGTCATGATCCGGAAGGTGGCTTCCATCTTTTTCCCCTGAAAGACACCCATGGTCATATTCGTGTTGCCTACATCAATGACAAAAATCATTCATCGTCCTCCTCATCCAGCAATGCGGATACATCTTCTTTTTTGATAAACACACGGTAATACAGACTCAGGGACTCGAAAAGCTCCTGTCTGCTCCTACGGATCTCAGAGATCAACAGTCCGGAAGAGATCTCATCATAATAGATGTCATCATCATCCGCATTGGTCTCCATGACCACATTTCCATCCTCTTCAAAGGCAATGGTAAAGACACCGCCCACTTCCTCGGTGAAGAGCACGCAGATCACATGCAGCTCCTGCTTGATGGAATCCGGATTCATCTTAAATTGTTCTTCGTTAAAATAATATTTCTTCTCATAGGCGTTGGCGCCGCAGAGTACGATCTTGTTCTCGTCCATAGTTCTATATCCTGTTCTGTCTCAATTCTGTCACGGACTATCTGTTCCGGTCTTTTTATTCCGGTCTTTCCATCCGGCTGTCCGTCCTGCCTTCTGCCATCCCGGAAAATGCTGTACATACCTAAACGTACCCATAAATGCCGCGGACCGATACTTCTCCGGCATAGACTTCCTCCACGGTGCCGTCCGGTCTCTCCACCAGAAGCTCTCCCTGGTCGTTGATGCCTCTGGCAATGCCACGGTATTCGCCCTTGGGATCCAGCACGCAGACTTCCCTATCCTGATTTACCAGAAGTTCCGCATAGGATGCCCGCAGGCCTTTCAGATCATGGGTCCGTAAAAAGATCTCATAATCTTCCTCGAAGGCTTCCATAATATCCGCAATCAGCTGACTGCGGGAAATGCGGAAGCCGCATTGTTCATCAATGGCTGCTGCCCGGTCCCGGATCTCCTCGGGAAATTCCTGCTTACGCACATTGATGCCCACACCGATGACGATGTGCTGGATATACCCCTGCTCCATGCTCATCTCCGTGAGAATGCCGCAGACTTTTTTCCCGTCCACCACAATGTCGTTGGGCCATTTGATCCCGACTTTGGCTGCTGCCTCTTCGCTGTCGCGGCGCAGTGTCTGCCGGATGCCCTTCGCCACCGCCAGTGCCATGACTAACGTCAGCATCGGTGCACAGTCCGATGAAAAATCCGGTTTTAACATCAGGGTGTAATAAATATTTGTCCCTGCGGGGCTCTCCCAGCTCCGGCCTCTTCTGCCGCGTCCGGCGCTCTGCATATCCGACACCACCAACAGGCCGCTCTTCGCGCCCTGTTCCGCTTCCAGTTTGGCACGGATATTGGTGGAATCGATACTGTCAAAAAACTGTAAAGGATGTGCCACCCATTTCGTCTTTAATCTGCTCTGGATATCCGCCTGGTTGTAGACTTCCTCCGTCTGATCCAGCAGACGGTAGCCGCGGTTCTGTACCGCTTCAATGACATAGCCTTCTTTTTTCAGTTGTCCGATGGCTTTCCATACCGCAGTTCTCGATACACCGAACTGCTCGCAGAGCTCCTGCCCGGAGACATAGGCCTCGCTTTCCGGTGCCCCTGCTGCCACCCGATCCTTCTTTTCCCGAAGAAGCTCTAAAATCTTTGCTTTCATACTCATAAAGTCGCCGCCATCACTGCCTTAATCGTATGCATACGGTTCTCAGCCTCTTCAAACACCAGAGACTGGCCGGATTCAAATACTTCATCGGTCACTTCCATCTCGGTGATGCCGAAACGCTCACCCATCTGGGCACCGATCTTGGTCTTCAGATCATGGAATGCAGGAAGACAGTGCATGAAAATGGCCTGCTCGCCGGCATTGTCCATGACTGCTTTATTCACCTGATAAGGAGACAGCTCCTTAATACGCTCGGTCCATACTTCGTCGGGCTCGCCCATGGATACCCACACGTCAGTGTAGATCACGTCCACATCCTTCGTGCCCGCCTTCACATCCTCGGTCAGGGTAATACTGCCGCCGGTCTGTGCCGCAATGGCCTCACACTCCGCTACCAGCTCCTTCGCCGGGAAATATTTTGCGGTGGTACATGCGGTAAAGTGCATGCCCATCTTCGCGCAGGCTACCATCAGAGAGTTACCCATGTTGTAACGTGCGTCTCCCATGTAAGTCATACGGATTCCCTTCAGATGTCCGAAATGTTCACGGATGGTCAGAAGGTCTGCCAGCATCTGGGTGGGATGGAATTCGTTGGTCAGGCCGTTCCATACGGGCACCTTGGAATATTTTGCCAGTTCCTCCACAATATCCTGTCCGAAGCCACGATATTCGATACCCTCGAACATGCCTGCCAGTACTCTGGCAGTATCGGCAATGCTTTCCTTTTTGCCGATCTGGGATCCGGTGGGATCCAGATAAGTCGTTCCCATTCCCAGATCATGGGCTGCCACTTCAAAAGCACATCTGGTACGGGTACTGGTCTTCTCAAAGATCAGCGCTACATTCTTGCCTCGGAGAGTATCTACGGGGATTCCTTTTTTCTTCTTATCCTTCAGGTCTGCCGCCAGATCCAGCAGATATTCGATCTCTTCCGGTGTAAAGTCCAGTAATTTCAAAAAATCGCGTCCCTTTAAATCCATAATACTCCTCTTTTCCGAAGCTTTCCGGCCTTGCGCCCGCAGCCTCTGTTTTCTGATTTTGTCCATTGATATCCCTGTTACAAACGTTGCCTGTAACAAGCTATATGTAATCAATATACTTCATTATTCTGTGTTTTTCAACCCCTCGCGTTTATCCCCCGTCATTGTTTTTTGTGAATCCGACATAAAAAAGCCACCCTCCTTATTTCCCGGAAAGTGGCTTTGGTTTATCGTTTTTTAGTTTACTTATTCTGCCTTTTTGCCTGCGGCTGCCTTGAAGGTCTCTGCCACGCTGGCAATGCCCTGCAGCTCTGCGGGCAGCAGGATGGTGGTGGCCTGGCCGTCAGCTACCTTTTCGAAAGCTTCCAGGCTCTTTAACTTCAGGACTGCTGCATCTGCGCCTGCTTCCTTCAGCATCTTGATACCGTCGGCATTTGCCTGCTGTACCTTGAGGATGGCTTCGGCTTCACCTTCTGCCTCGCGGATCATCTTCTCCTTCTCAGCTTCCGCACGAAGGATGGCTGCCTGCTTATCTGCTTCTGCACGAAGAATTGCGGACTCCTTGGCACCTTCTGCCTCCAGGATCTTAGCCTTCTTCTCACCTTCTGCACGGGTAACGGCTTCACGTCTCTCGCGCTCTGCCTTCATCTGCTTCTCCATGGCATTCTGGATCTCTGCGGGAGGGATGATGTTCTTCAGCTCCACACGGTTGACCTTGATACCCCAGGGATCGGTGGCGATATCCAGTGCCGCACGCATCTTGGTGTTGATGGTCTCACGGGAAGTCAGGGTCTGGTCCAGTTCCAGGTCACCGATGATATTACGCAGGGTGGTGGCGGTCAGATTCTCAATAGCCATCATGGGATTCTCTACACCGTAGGTGAACAGCTTGGGATCTGTGATCTGGTAAAAGACTACGGTATCGATCCGCATGGTTACGTTATCCTTGGTGATTACGGGCTGGGGTGGGAAATCCGCTACCTGCTCTTTTAAATTGACTTTTCTGGCTACCTTATCGATGAACGGGATCTACAGATTGAATCCTACATTCCAGGTGGACTGATAAGCACCCAGACGTTCGATCACGTAGGCCTGTGCCTGAGGCACGATCTTGATACAGGATACACAGATCCATAATACTAAAACGACAATAATGATTAATGCTACCATTTTTCCTCCTTCTGCGTACATTCGTGTACGCTGCGTACCTCTGTACGCGCTTTTCCCTCATGTATCCGTGTTACACGATTCTTAATTCTGTGACTGCGGTACTTCCCCGATGACCTTCGTCATCTGCGGATCCACCTTGACGATCAGCTTGACACCACTGACTGCCACGATGTCTACCACCGTTCCGGGCTGTAGATTCAGTCCGTCTTTTTCGGTTCTGGCGCTCCACTCCTGGCCGCCCACCGTTACCTGTCCGATGCCCTGCAGATTGTCGATCTCACTGGTCACGATCGCCTGTCTGCCGATCATACTTTCCACATTCGTCCTTACGCGGTCTTTGTTGAAATATCTGACTGCGACAGGTCTGGTGAAAAATAACAGCAGCAGAGACACTGCAAAAAATAGCAGGATCTGCAACCAGATCGGTGCCTGCAATGCGGCGGCAATCACTGCCACAACGGCGCCTCCGGCGAACCAGATGCTCGTCAGTCCCAGAGTGGCGACCTCCACACCGATCGATACGATCAATACCACAAGCCACAAGGTTACCATTTCACTCATGTGATCACTCCTTTGGTTTTGTAGTTGTATCCAGTGTACTACAAATAGTCTTCTGTGACAACCTCTATTGGTGCACGATACAGGATTCTATTGTGCTCTTCTCATTCCTCATTCCATCCGGCGGATCGGCTCCTGCCTGTACGTTAAAAGACGGTACCCCTGTTCCGGGATACCGTCTCTGTTGTATGCGCTGTTCTTTTGTGTGCCACTTAGTAGAAGACGTGGTTACCGATGACCAGTCCGTCACGGCCATTGTTACGTCTGAAGTGGGTCATGTCTCCTACATTGGAGACACCGGAGATGGCTTCCTGGGCTGCCTGAACACAGCTTGCGGAGATCCTGCCGGATTCGTATACGGTATTTACCTTACCGTTCAGTGCTGGAGTAAACTGTCCGGAGGCATAGATAACACCGTGAATACTATTGGGATATGCTCCGCTTCTTACACGGTTCATAACTACGGACGCTACCGCCAGCTGGCCTTCGTAGCTTTCACAGCCTGCTTCACACTGTACCAGTGCGGCCAGCAGCTGCGTGGTATCCGCATCGGTGGTATATTCGCCGTAGTTGACGTGACGCTTTGCTTCACGCTCTGCGGCTTCTCTTGCCTTGATCTCCTCCAGTGTCTCACCGGAGTCGATCTGGAAATCTACAGTTACATATTCCGCAGCCACATAACCGTCTGCGCCTTCGTAGTCAATACAGACCCATTCCGGGTTGCTGTTGTCTACTACATCTGCGATGTCTCCCTTGGGAAGAAGTCCCAGGACACCGGCTTCCTGATCCGCTTCCGTTCTCACACGGAGGGTCTCCGTATTGATCTGTGCGATCATCCTGCCTACATCGTTGGCCAGTGCTCTGGCGTCATCTCCGAACAGGAGATATTCGTCCTTTGCCCAGCCGATCAGAGTGCCGGACTGGATCTTGGTCCAGCCGTCCTTACGCTCCAGGATGGTACCTCCACAGTCCTTGTAGAGTTTACCGACCTTGGATGCTTCCTCGCTGGCATCGCTTCTTACATTCACGGCATCCTTTACGTTCGCCATGACCAGACCGGAACTGATCTCTTCCTCTGCCGGGAAGGCCAGGTTCAGTTCCTTCACCGTAGCGTTGATCACCTCAGTGCTGTTCCTGGAACCGGGATCCAGGATGGATGCGATACCACCGTTCAGATCATTTACATAATTTTTTGTATTGCCCGCCTGTGCGGTCATGCTCATCTGCATGCTCAGGAAGAGAGAACAGAGCAGTCCTACGCATACAACCAGCATTCTTCTGCTTTTTGTCATCTTGATACACGCCTTTCCCACAGGAAGATTCCCCGATGGGTGTGATACCTGTGGATCTCACCAGTGAATAGTATATGCTGAAATTATTAAGATTTTCACCGGTTTGTTACAAAAATATTAAATTTGTTACGCGAGATATCATAACAGATGACAAAATTTTTGTCAAGTTTTGGGACTTTGGACGCTATTTAGCCATGACAGCTCGGCTTGCGCCATTCGCAAAGTTGCGTTATCACGCTTTTCGTCACTGCGTGACTACCTTTGCTCATGAACCGGCGCTCAACTCATGAACAGAGTCGAGCTGTCACTACATGCTTTTGGACTTCTCAATGCAGGCATCCATGGCATCCATGACAGCGGCGCGCATGCCTTTTTCCTCCAGTACCTTGACTGCCTGGATCGTGGTTCCACCGGGGGAGCACACCATGTCCTTCAGTTCTCCGGGATGTCTGCCGGTCTCCAGCACCATCCTGGCACTGCCAAGGACGGATTGTGACGCGAATTCATAAGCCTGTTTTCTGGGCATTCCGGCGGCTACTGCCTCGTCTGCCATGGCTTCAATGAACATGAACACATAGGCCGGGGAGCTACCGCTGACACCTACGACTACATCCATCAGCCGTTCCGGTACCACACTGGCAATGCCGAAGGAACGTAACAGTGCCAGTACCTGCTCCATGTCTTCCTCCGTGACGTTTTCTTCCGCACAGACACCGGTGCAGCCTTCCAGTACCAGTGCCGGAGTATTGGGCATGCAGCGGATCAGCTTCAATTCCGGTCTGCCGAAAGCCTCTTTCAGATAGTCCAGAGTTCTTCCTGCCGCAATGCTGACGATCAGGTTATCCTCTGCCACGACATCTTTGATCTGGTCGATCACCTCCGGGAAAAAGATGGGTTTCACTGCCAGGAACAGAATGTCTGCCTGTGCCGCTACGATTTTGTTATCCGTTGTTGTGTTAATATTAAATTTTGTTTTAACTTTTTCTACTGTTGTTTCTGTTCTGGCTGAACCAATGATGTCCTCCGGAGCTGCAATTCCTTTTTGCAACATTCCTCCGATCATGGCAGTGGCCATATTTCCCAGTCCGATAAATCCGATCTTCATGATATCTTTCCTCCTGTTCTGTCTTTCTTCTATTATTATGGTGTCGGGTGCTTTTGACCCCGACATCATAATTATTCAGAGCCATGTAAATATTATCGGCTGCGCATCGAATGCCTGGCATTTGATAATATCTATAAAGCAAATGGGTCCGGGATAGTTACAGTCTTGCGCTTCGCTGTCTGTGGGCCTCGTACATCAGAAGGGCCGCTGCAATGGAGGCATTCAGGGATTCCACCCTGCCCTCCATGGGGATCTTGAGATACTGTCCTGCCTGGTCGGAGATTTCCTTGGATAAGCCGTTTCCTTCGTTACCGATGAGGAACGCCGTAGGCTCCCGGAAAGAAAAGGAATCGTAGTATTCCTGTCCTTTCAAGTGTGCCGCATAGGTGTAGATACCTTTTGCATGCATCTGTTCCAGCACCAGTGCCAGATCCGGCACGTAGACAAAGGGTACCCGGAAAATAGACCCCATGGTGGCACGGATGGTCTTGGGATTAAAGATATCAACCGTCTGGTTGTTCATGATAACACCCGTTATCCCTGCTCCTTCTCCGGTACGGATCATGGTTCCCAGATTGCCCGGATCCTGCAGATTTTCCAGCATCAGAAATAAAGGATCCGGCTGTTCCAACAGCTGTGTCAGGTCATAGACCGGCTGTTCCAGCACTGTCAGAATGCCCTGGGGGGTCTGGGTATCCGCCATTTTGGCAAAGACTTCCGGGGATACGGTCTCGTAACCGGTCTGCTGCAATTTGTCCCAGAATGCTGTGTCTCCGTTCTGGGCATTCTGCCGGATCTTTTGCTCCAGTTCTTCCGTAAGGTAGACCTCCCGCACGTTTTTTACCGGAGCCTCCTCACACATTCTGATACCTTCTGCCAGAAATACGTGATCCTTGCGGCGCTCCTTTGCCTTGGTCTGCCACTGCACCACCTGTTTTACTTTTGCATTGTTGTTGCTTGTGATCATATCTGTCTGCTAACCGCTCCTAAACATCATAATAATATGGTTTCTCCGTTCTGCAAACTTTCGAAACCATAACAAACATGCGTAATCCGGGCTAATCACCCTACTTACTTATGTTTGTTTACTCCTCTCATAGAATGATCCCCTGCCTGCAAGCAGTCGGGATGCATTCTATGGATGAGTTTATTATAGTCAAAAAGGCGTTTCCACGCAATGGGAAACGCCTTTGTCTTCATATCCGTTTAGACACTCTTATTTATAAAAGTGCCTGCTTCGCAGTCTGAACTGTTAAATTAAATTAGATGGACAGCAGATGAGATACCTCGAACTGGTACTCATTGATGCCCTTCTGCATCTGCAAAGCCTCTTCGATATCGAAATCGATGAACTCACCATGCTGATAACCTACGACACGGTTGGTCTTGCCTTCCAGCATGATATCTACTGCGTAAGCACCCATGATAGATGCATAGTAACGATCCTTGGCAGTAGGGCTTCCGCCACGCTGCATGTAACCTAAGATCGTAGCACGGGTCTCAATACCGGTAGCAGCCTCGATACGCCGGGCCATGGAAGTGGAATGTCCGATTCCCTCGGCATTGATGATGATATGATGGGTCTTACCATGCTTACGGTTGGTAATGATATTATTGATAATATTCTGTTCGTTGTAATCGTACTTCTCGGGAAGCAGGATATCCTCGGCACCGTTGGCAATACCGCACCACAGAGCGATATAACCGGCATTTCTGCCCATTACCTCGATGATACTGCATCTCTCATGAGAGGAAGAAGTATCCTTAACCTTGTCGATTGCCTGCATTGCTGTGTTGACAGCAGTATCGAAACCGATTGTGTACTCGGTACATGCAATATCCAGGTCGATGGTTCCGGGAAGACCGATAGTATTAATACCAAGTCTGGACAGTGCCTGTGCACCACGGTAAGAACCGTCACCGCCGATGACAACGATACCGTCGATACCGTGCTTTCTGCAGATCTCAGCACCCTTCTTCTGTCCTTCCGCTTCCTTGAACTCCAGACAACGTGCGGTTCCTAAGATCGTACCACCGCGCTGAATGATATCGGATACGTCCTTGGCTTCCATATCTATGATCTCTTCATTCAAAAGACCCTGATAGCCTTTTTTGATTCCCCTAACCTTCAGTCCTCTTGCAATGGCTGTACGAACAACTGCACGAATAGCAGCGTTCATTCCCGGTGCATCACCGCCGCTGGTCAATACGCCGATCGTCTTAATCTCTTTTGCCATGACTGTTACCTCCTAAGTAAACGAACGAATAGTTTTCTCTTCTCGATTCCTTATTTTAATCTATTTTTGAGCGGTTTTCAATAGGTTTCGTTATAAATTTAACATTTTCTTTTCCGAACAGCACTGTAAGCTTTTCCATTAATGCCCCGTCAGCTTTTACCTGGAGATTTTGGGGCAGGATCTTAATATTTTTAATGTCCCGCAGATAGATCACCACATCGTCATCCCCGTCGGAATCCGCAATGGCCTGCAGCAGTTCCTGCTCTCTGGTCTTATAGGCCTCCATATTGGGGAACTGGATCCAGGCTCCCGCCGGCATGCCTTTTTTCTGAGGGGTTCCATTTGCCTGTGTACGCTGCCCGGACTGCATTTGTCCTGCTGCCTGACCGGTCTGTCCCACCGACATACTGCTGCTGTTCATACCGTCATTTTGGTATTGTCCGTAGCCGTTCCCGGCATTCCGGTATCCACCGGCACCGCCATTTCCACTTCCGTTTCCGTAGGATCCGCCGCGGCTGCTGCCGCCCCGGCCTCCGTAATTTCTGGGGAACAGGGGCTGGTTCGCCGCTCTCGCAGCCTGCGCATCCTCGAAACTGATAATCTGGTCGCAGATCAGCTTGCCGTCCTTGTCTTCTTCCAGGGATACTCTGCCCCGGATAAACACCTTCGCATCCTCCACAAGCAAGGTACTGTAGCGCTCGTACACCTGTGGAAATACCACGACTTCCACATTACCGATCAGATCCTCCACATTCAAAAATGCCATGATCTTGTCATTCTTAGTGTATTTTACTGTCTTGTCCGCGATCAATCCTCCGATGACTGCATTGGCCTGGTCCCTGACTAACTGCACCTCTCCGGTCTCTTCATCCAGGGCAAAATCCCCGGCAGTATTGCTGATGCAGTTCTGCCACAGCTCCTGATATTCCTCCAGGGGATGACCGCTGACGTAGACACCCAGCACCTCTTTTTCGAAGCCCAACAGCATCTCCTTATTGTATTCGCCCACATCCGGCATCCGGATATCGAATTCTTCCTTATCTTCTTCCCCTGCAATGTCAAACAGGGAGATCTGTCCGGCCAGATTGTTCTTTTTATCATGGGCAATATGGTCCGCGATCTGCACATAGACACTCATGAACTGTTTTCTCGTACCGCCCAGTCCGTCCATGGCTCCTGCTTTGATCAGGTTCTCAATAGCCCGCTTATTCATCTCTTTTTTATCGGACATGCGGGTAATAAAGTCCTTCAGATTCGTGAAAGGGCCTCTTTCCTTACGCTCCTGTACCAGGCTGTCAATGATGGGACGTCCCACACCCTTGATAGCTGTCAGGGCATAGCGGATCTTGCCGTCTGTCACAGAGAATCCGGCTTCTCCCGCATTTACATCCGGCGGCAGAATGGCGATATTCATGTTCCGGCAGTTCAAAATATACTCCGATACTTTTTTCGGGTTATCGATGACGGAAGTCATCAACGCCGCCATGAATTCTACGGGATAATAGTATTTCAAATACGCTGTCTGGTAAGCCACTACCGCATAACAGGCCGCATGGGACTTGTTGAACGCATATTTGGCAAAATCCATCATCATATCGTAGATCTGCCCTGCTGTCTGCTCGTCAATGCCGTTGGCAATACAGCCGGGGACATTTTCCTCCGGGTTGCCGTAGATGAAGTTGGCCCGCTCTTTTTCCATGACGGACTGTTTCTTCTTACTCATGGCACGGCGCACCAGATCGCTTCGTCCCAGTGTATAGCCCGCCAGATCACGAACGATCTGCATTACCTGTTCCTGATATACAATACAGCCGTAGGTGGGCTTTAAGATCGGCTCCAGCTGGGGACAGGCATAAGTTACCGCATCCGGATGATTTTTACCCTGAATGTATTTCGGAATAAAATCCATAGGACCCGGACGATACAGGGAAATACCAGCCACCACATCTTCCAGATTCTGGGGGCGCAGTTCCTTCATGAAGCTCTTCATCCCGGCACTTTCCAGCTGGAACACACCTTCCGTTCTGCCGGTGCCGATGGAAGCCAGTACTTTCGGATCGTTATAGTCAATGACATCCACATCAATGTGTCTGCCGGTGGTATTCTCGATGAATTTTACCGCATCATGGATCACAGTCAGTGTACGCAGTCCCAGGAAATCCATTTTCAGCAGTCCCAGTTCTTCCAATGTCGTCATGGTAAACTGGGTGACGATGGAACCGTCGGAGCCTCTGGACAGCGGCACGAATTCATCCGCCGCCTTCTGACAGATGACCACCCCCGCCGCGTGCATGGAGGTATGTCTGGGCAGTCCTTCCAGGCGCTTACACATATCGATCAGATGATGCACCTGCTCATCCTCCTGATAAAGCTTGCGGAATTCCGGATTCATTTCCAATGCCTTGTTCAAAGTAATATTCAGTTCGTTGGGTACCATCTTGGCAATGGAATCCACGAACGCATAGGGCAGATCCATAACACGTCCCACATCACGGATGACACCCTTGGCTGCCAGAGTACCGAACGTAACGATCTGCACCACCTTGTCGTTGCCGTATTTTCTGCCCACATAATCGATGACTTCCTGTCTCCGTTCGAAGCAGAAGTCCACATCAATATCGGGCATGGACACACGTTCCGGATTCAGGAAACGTTCAAACAGCAGATTATAATGAATGGGATCAATGTTGGTGATCTTCAGGCAATATGCCACGATACTTCCCGCAGCGGAACCTCGTCCCGGTCCCACTGGAATCCCGTGCTCTTTCGCATAGTTGATGAAATCCCATACGATCAGGAAATAGTCCACATATCCCATTCTGCGGATGACACCCAGCTCGTAATCCAGACGTTCCCGCAGGGTCTGTCCGGTCTCCCCGGCAGGCTGGTCACCGTCACCGTAACGCTCTGCCAGTCCGTCATCGCAGAGCTTATTCAGGTAGCTCCAGGAATCGTACCCCTCCGGCACATCGTATTTCGGCAGCTTCGTCACGCCAAACTCTATCTCCACATTACAACGGTCTGCAATCCTCTGGGTATTCTCCACGGCCTCCCATGCATAGGGGAACAGTCCCTTCATTTCCTCTTCGCTCTTGACGTAATACTGACCGCCCTCATAACGCATGCGATCCTCGTCCGCCAGCTTTTTGCCGGTCTGCAGACACAGCAGAATATCGTGGGGAATCGCATCCTCAGCATAGGTGTAATGCACATCGTTGGTGGTTACCAGCGGAATGTCCAGTTCTCTGCTCATCTGGAGCAGTTCCATATTCACGGTACGCTGCTCCGGGATACCGTGATCCTGCAGTTCCAGAAAATAATTGCCCTTGCCGAAGCAGGCCTCGTATTTGCGGGCTGCTTTTCTCGCTTCGTCCTTCATTCCCTTCAGAATAAACCGGGGCACTTCACCTGCAAGGCAGGCAGACAATGCGATAATTCCCTCGTGGAACTCCTGCAGCACTTCCATGTCCACACGGGGTTTATAATAATATCCTTCCGTAAAGCCACGGCTGACGATTTTCATCAGATTCGCATAACCGGTATTATTCTCTGCCAGCAGCACCAGATGATGATAGCGATCCTCTCCGCCGGTCAGTTCTTTGTCAAAACGGGAATTCGGCGCCACATACACCTCGCAGCCCAGGATTGGCTTGATGCCGGCTTCCCTCGCGGCACGGTAAAAATCGATTACACCGTACATGACACCATGGTCGGTAATTGCCGCACTGTTCATTCCCAGCTCTTTGACTCTGGCCACATACTCTTTGATCTTATTGGATCCATCCAGCAGCGAATATTCTGTATGAACATGAAGATGTGTAAATGCCATTTTGCCATTCCCTTTCTAGTGCAGTTCTTTTGCTCTTCTGACGCATTCCTCGTAGACCGGTCCCACCTGTTCTCTATGATAACCGGGGGCCAGCATTGCCGCAAAATGCAATGTCTCCAACGTCTCTTCCTGTGCCGGTGTCGGGTGTGACGGCACCACTACACGGGTACTCCATATTAACATACAGCCGGTATACTCCACCATGAAAAATATAGGCTCCATATTTTTCTCCATACGGCTGTTCAGTGTCAGTTTATCTTCGCCGGAGATTTCCTCCAGCTTTTTGATATGAGAAGGCTGTGGCTCTTCCACACTGCCGTCCGGCAGGATCACACACTCACAGGGTTCCATATCCTCCCTGTGTGCATTGATAAATTCCATAACAGTCATTCCCACACCTCCTTTGTTCCATCTGTCAGTCTATGCTTCTGCCCGGATTGCCCAGCGCATCTTCGTGGAACGGGCCCTGCCGTTCTGTACGCATTCTTCCGCAGAAGGGCGGATCACGTCTTTCGCATAATCGGCATAAATGCCGTTCCGGTAGCCTTCCTTCAATGCCTGCTTCACCAGCTTGTCTTCGCCGGAATGGAAAGTCAGGATAGCTACTCTTCCGCCGGGTTTCAAGGCTCCCGGCAGCTTTTCCATGAACTCATACAATACTTCAAATTCACGGTTCACATCAATACGCAGAGCCTGGAACGTCCTCTGACAGGTCTTCTTGATGGTATCTTTTTTCTCCTTTTCCGGGAGAAAATCCAGAGTCTTCTCAATGACTTCCCGCAGTTTCGTCGTGGTATCGATCCGATGTCCCTTACGTATCTCATCGGTAATGGCCCTCGCTAGCTCCTCGCAGTAGGGCTCGTCTGAATTCTCATAAAGCATTCCCGCCAGTTCTTCTCTTGTGATGGTATCCAGTCGTTCTGCCGCACTGATGCCCTGCTGTTGGTTCAGTCTGAGGTCTAACGGTCCGTCCACCTTGAAGGAAAAACCTCTGCTGGGGTTATCGATCTGCATGGAGGATACTCCCAGATCTGCCAGAATAAAATCAAATCCTCCGACCTCTTTTGCAATCTCATCTATAGTGCAGAAATTCTGTAATTTGATGGTCAGAATCTCTTCTCCGTAACCGGCCTCTGCCAGTCGTTTCTTCGTCTTGGCAGACTCCTCCGGATCTACGTCTGTGGCATAGATATGCCCACGCCCCTGCAGCTGATCCAACATGGCTTTCGTATGCCCACCGTAGCCCAGTGTTGCATCAAATCCGGTCTCTCCCGGCTGGATCTTCAGGAAATCCAGAATCTCCTTTACCATAATGGAGATATGCATGCCTGCGGGAGTGTTTCCCTTCTGAATCACATGGGCTATGGTATCCCCGTATTTTTCCGGCTGTAATTCTTTATATTTTTCCTCGAATTTTCTGGGATATTTTCCTTTATAACGCACCCGGCGCTTGTGGGGTGTCTGCTCCTGATCCATTCCTATGCTTACCTCATTTCATTATTTCATTCTCTGTGTCCGCAATTCTGTTTCCCTGTAATTATATCCCATTCCGGGCAGCCTTGTCCACTTCCTGTCAGAGAAAAAAAGCAGGCATCGTTGCCGATACCTGCTTTTCCAGCTGTACTATATTTTTCTCAATGTCTCAGCCGTTCTTATTCCTGAGGAAGAATAAACTTGCTGATCAGCTCATCCAGAGAGATTGCCTGTGCAGACAATTCCTGGCTGGTAGCGGAAGATTCTTCTGCGGTAGCGGAGTTGGACTGTACTACCTCGGAGATCTGGTTGACACCCTGCTCTGCCTGATCCATGGCATTGGCCTGGTCCTTGGAGATCTCGCTGATACTGCGGGAAGACTCTGCAATCTTGCCGATACCGTCTACGACGATCTCGATGGAAGCAGCAGCGCTGTCTGCAGCCTGGTTGCCTTCCTTGATCTCCTGCATGGAACCTTCAATCAGGTCTCTGGTATCTACAGCAGACTTGGTACTCTGCTCTGCCAGCTGACGGATCTGGTCAGCAACCACAGCGAATCCACGGCCTGCCTCACCTGCTCTGGCTGCCTCGATGGAAGCATTCAGGGACAACAGGTTGGTCTGGGATGCAATATCCTCGATTTCAGAAATGATATTGCCGATCTTGTTGGAAGTATCACTGATTCTGGCCATAGCATCCACCATAGCCTTCATCTCTGCTCTGCTGTTATCTGCTTCGTTCGCATATTTTCTGGCCTGCTCATAGGACTCCTGTGCCTGTTCAGCAGCCTGCTCAATATTGGAAGTAATGTTGGTAATGGTAGCCTGCAGTTCTTCTACGGCACCTGCCTGCTCGGTAGCGCCCTCTGCCAGGTTCTGGGAAGCATCTGCCAGGTTAGCTGCACCTGCGGATACCTGCCTGGAAGACTCCTCGATGGAACGCAGTGTCTGAACCATCTGTGTCTTCATGTTACGGATAGACAGAAACAACTGTTCAAAATCACCCTGATACATATCCGGGTTCTTGGAAGTGATGTTGTAATTGCCGTTTGCCATCTGGCTCATAACTTCTCCGGTGTCGGCAATGACAAAACTCAGCTTTTCTGCCATTTCATTTGCAGAATGAATCATGTCAGCGATCTCATCCTTACTGTTCAGTGTCGGGAACGGATCGGACAGGTTACCCTGTGCAAAAGTCTCCAGACGCTTTGCCAATGCATCCAGCGGTGCTGCGATTCCCTGAGAGATTGCATGTTCCATTCTCGTTGCAATGATAATTGCCAGCACGATCACACCAACAATGATAAGCAGGAAGATAAATCCCATGATATTCAGTATGGAAGAAAGGGAATCTCCTTCACGGACATTCTCGTTCATAAGTTCACGCATGGTATCATAAATTTCATTATAAAGCGGTGCTACCTGATTCTGCATCAGCTCCTGTGCCTGCATACGCTTCTCTTCCATATCCACCTTACCGGTATTAATGGCCTGCTGATCCAGCTCCCAGTACTGCTGAATCTGCTCATTTACCTGATCATACAGTTCCTTCTCCTTTGAAGAAACAACAGTCTCGCCGACAACTTCCCAGTATTCAAGAAAAGCCTGCTTCTTCTCATCGTGAGTCGTGATCAGACCGTCCACCAGATCCGGGTCGTTATATCCTATGATTCCACGGGTTGCGGATCTTACATCCGTGAATACAGTCATGGCCTTACCGATATCTCCCTGTGAAAAACCGTAAATG
>ENA-UESG01000944-UESG01000944.1-human-gut-metagenome-genome-assembly--contig:-NODE-944-length-22539-cov-6.270724_pt1 | contig 22539 bp, 31 predicted proteins | sample MGYA00243002_ERZ508003 | MGnify/ENA primary metagenome ERZ508003 (study PRJEB26167, sample SAMN06115514) | human gut metagenome | host: Homo sapiens | place: China:Shanxi | collected 2015-12-02... | reverse complement strand
AGACCGCAAAACTGGTGCGGGCCTATCCGCCGGCAGTGTACGGCAATGCAGGTACTACGATATCGCTCTTATACAAGAGCGATGCGAACTACGCGGTCCTATCTAATATCGGTAGTGCGGACGCGGGGCTGTGCGGATGGCGGATGTTCAAGCAACGGTATCCCTCATCGTCGAGTCCAGCAGTTTGGATGCCGTTTGAATGGGAACATCCGCCCATGCGAACCGGCATCGAGTACCGCACCACTGAGCGCCACAATAACAAACCAGTCTACAAGAAAGCCGTAAATACCGGGGCTCTCTCTGCGGGAACATCCAAGTCTGTAGCGCATGGAGTACAAGACATTGGGCTACGGTTATCCGCACTGTACGGATTAAACAACGATGGAGATAATCTGGTTGGCAATCCGGGTATCACTGGTATTTTAGTTGACGGATCGAACATCACCATAACGACAGCGGCGGGATTCAGCACGAGCAATTCCTGGGTTGTTATCGCCTACACCAAAACTACGGATTAGGAGGGCACATGAAGATCATCAAATATCAGTTGGAAACAGAGATCAACTATGGCACTCCCGAGGAGCCGGACATTGAGACGCTACTTTCTCCTGTTACTGTGACCTATACGGAGGAAGCCTATGCTATCGCCCAGGATGAAGCCTATCAAGGGCAGATTACCGTGGAGGATGATGGAGTCCCTGTGCCGCCTCCCACAGCTCAGGAACAACTGCGGGCAGATGTGGATTTCTTGGCAGCTATGCAGGGGGTGGCGTTGTGACAGTGTATGATATGGCGAGGGCCTACTATCCCCGCCTTTGGGACGATGGCCGTTTGGATCAGCTGGTAGCCGCCGGGCGGCTGTCTGCCGAGGAAGCCACACAAATCAGGGCTGATTTGCAAGCTCCGGCATCTGCGGCCAAGTAATGGCACTGGGAAAACGCTCCTGTTGGGGCACATCCCGCAGGGCCTGCCGGTATGTTTTGACCGCCTCCAGCGACTGCGCGTCCAACGGGGAATCCGGCAGTACCGCCCAGTCCGTGGCCGCCAATAGCCGGTCACGCCGCGCCCGGATTTCGTCCGTGGTATCCGCCACCTCCTCCACGGTGACCTCACCCTGCCATGCCTCAGACAAGGCCAGCTGGTAGTCGGCCTCCGTGGCGTAAGGCATGGAGACGTCGGATAGTACGGTTTCCATCATCGGCTTCTCCGGCGTTCCGTGGTTGGTCTCCGTAGCCAGCTTATATTTCAGGATCTTCATGCGCTCCTCCTCAATCGGTTGTTTTTGTGTAACGCAAAACCAGATATACATAGTTTGCGGACACATCCGTATTTGTCGTGATTCGGATATTGGAGGCATTGATCTGAATATTATCAACCCCAGAGGCTTCGATCAAATTAGCGCCTCCCATCATCCCTGTGTATGAGACGAGCTGGCTGAAATTCTCTATCCCATGAGAGACGTCTTTGTATGTGGCATTCGGTGCTTGGCCGAAACTAATTGCTTTGGCATACACAGGTTTGCTGTTGTATTGCTCCACGGTGCGGTACTCGACGCCCAACTGCATGGGGGGATTTACGTATTCCCACGGAGTCCACACACCATCTACAGCATATCTGACAAAATGATCCGGTTGACCTAATGCGTTCCAAGCGTCTTGGCGGATCATGCCACCCGCCCCAGTGCGGGATGATACGAGTAGCCAGCCATAAAAGTTGGATGAAGGTCCATTTGATGAGCCTGCGCAACTATACCAGCCCGAGAGCACAGCTTGATTGAGGTCAGTCACAGGAGCTGCTGCGGCCCCCAGCCCATATCCCGCGGGCGCCTTATTAGACAAAGCCGCCGCAACGGTCTCCGCCTTCGGCTCTCCGCTCACCGGGATCTGTGTGGCGTTGTAGTCCCCAGCCTGAGGCTTCACCGCACCGGTCCGGCCATTGAAGGAGGACACACCTCCGACTATGCCGTCATTTACTTTTTTAATTGCTGCGTCGATGTCCTCTCCGCTGAAGATGCTTGTGTAATACTCGGTGGGCGGGACCGTGATTGCTGCCATCTGCTGTTCGAGTCCAGCAACTTTTGCAGCGAGTTCTTCAATCGTTGCCATTTGTACCTCCTCAAGTGATAAATCTTCGGCCATACTTGTCCAAAAACCATTTTGCGTCCGAAGTCACCAGCGGGCCGCTCTCCTGCGGGATAGCGCGGCTGATGTACAGAATGATACAGCCGTCTCCGCCAGGGCCCCCAGGACCGCCATTACCGCCGATTCCTCCGGTTCCGGCAGTGATTGAAACCGTGTAATCCGAGGAATCTGTGGAGCCGATGGCAAGGCCTCCTGAGCTGGCACCACCGCCGCCATAACCGCCGCGGCCGCCTTTGCCATACTGGGCAGGCTTTTTGGGCGTCAGGGCCGGCGTCGCTCCATCCAGGCCAGATGCAGCAGTTGCTACAATCGAAGACGAGCGCACAGAGACGGATGCCTCTGGCCCCGGCCCGCTGCCGTTTGCACCAGCGGCCGCGCCTGCCCCTAAGCCCCGGCTATACCAAATGCGGGCCCCATCATTCTCCCGCATCTCCATAGCCACACGATCCGGAGCATCCGCTTCAGTTTCGGTCAAGCCACCGCTCCAGGTATTGCCGTCCTCGTCGGTGACACTTTCCGCAGGATCAAAAAGCTGGACTGTTTCATCGTCAACGGTTGTGACTTCGGCCGCCTTCCCCGCGCCTTTGCCTCCGGGGATTCCCTGGTCACCGATTCCTCCGTATTTTTCCCCGGTGATGGGATCTGTGTATCCAGCCTCCGGGGCTTGTGCTCCAGCTGTGGTTGCAGCGCCGAGTTCTGTGTCGCTGCCGGCAGAGCCATCCGGATCATCCGGGTCATAGGCAGCACCCAGGCCACCTAAGCCGCAGCTGTACGGGATGGATGCTATATCAGAGATATCCAGGGTCCCTTCGAGGATCCTGGCGCCTGCACCCGGAGCGCCGCCTTCTCCGCCCACACCGCCGTCAGCCAGTCCGCAGCCTCGGTATTGGTCACCCCACGTAGGATCAGACCAGGATACGGACGGCGACGTGCCGACATCCCCGCCTTTTTGTCCGCAATGTCCTCCCTGGGCCCCGCTAATCAAAACATAGCGGATCAAAGTAGTCCCAGCCGGGATTTGGTAAGTTCCCGACCCGGTGAGCACGATGCGCTCATCCAGCGTCTGGGAGTCATCCACCTGCGGCGGCTTGAATCCCACCAGTGCAGATACGGTGGCCTTGAGCGTTCCGGATATTTTGATGTCCAGGCTCTTGAGGCACGCCTGGACCATCTGTCGGTCAAACGGATCATAGATGCCGACCACATTGCCATCCAGCTGTTGTCCCGGCAGGATGTCTCCGTCAAAAGTAGCCAGGCAGGCGTAATACTGCGCCAGACGCTGGGCCACATCGGATGAGTTGACCAGGGACACCAGAGTGGCGTCCGATACAGTCACCACATTGGGCTCTGCTGCCTGGGAGACATCAGCTGAGACCTGGCGGGTATTGTGGATATAGGCCGAGCCTATAAGTGTGCCATTTCCAGCCGTGATCTTGGCATAGTTGGCATTGCTCTCCAAAATGCTGAACCCAGAGGCACGAAGGTTGTACGCGGGCTCGGAGAATGTGATGATATCGCCCTGCTGGGACTGTCCCTCAAAGAGCGTGACCTCCTCTCCCCCCTGAACGTACTGGTGCTCTGTGACAACCACTTGCGTGACCTTTGCCCCGTAGGACATACTGGGACCCTGGTAGATCTGCGCCTGCGTGATATTGGCGGTATACCCGTCCCAAAGCCGCTCAATGTGGAGGACTCCATCCAGATCATCCCTGATCCATGCGCCGACGGCAAACAGGATCTGCGCCAGATTGTCCCGGCGGGATGCGATTGGCAGCCAACCATATATCTGTACGTCTTGCAGATTTGTTTTGACGACGCAGGGCACCGGGCCGCAGATTTCTGGGATAACCTGTCCCACGGTCTGTCCGGTGTAGATGCCGCCATAGTGCTGTTCCCCATGGATGAGCCGCCCAATGGCGGACATCGCGGATATTGCGTACTCGTCCGGACCGGTACGGGTGATGTCCTGGATGTAAAAATAGGCCGGCAGATCTGTGCTGTGGACATAAGTCAGCCGGGTATCTTGCTCGAATTCGAGGATACTGCTGTCACTGCACCGGACTGTGGCGTTTAAGGTGTTGGGCTCCAAGCTGTCCGCGATCAGGGACGTGGCGCGGTAGATTTGCGCGGAGCGGATGTCGTCATCCTCAAACACCCATTTACTGTAAATAATCTGATTCATGTAGGCGTCCTCTGCGGCTTTTTGGCCGTGAACTGTACCTGCAGGCCTCCCCAACGTGTGCGGTTGGCCACTTTCCCCCGATAGAGGTCTGTACCTTCGGAGACCATTGCGTCAAAGGTGATGGTGCTCTGCCCATACGGCAGGGTAAGGCTGTGGCTGGAGACTGGGGCTGAGATTGCCTCGTAAAAGGCATCGTAGTCGGCCGGAAACCGGGGATCCGGCTCCACCTCCATGGAATAGTCGTAATAGGTGCCCATGAGGTCTCTGGTGTAGTCTCCGGAAAGCATTGTTCCGGCGTTTTGGCCTTCGTCCAGCCGGAAAGAGCGCCCCAGGGTCTCATAGCGCACATTGAGCCGGTAAGATACACCATCCATGATAACCTGCACGCTCATACCCCCTTTGTGCTGACCAGGTGCACGCCTTGCCGGGCGGACTCCTGATCCAGCGAATAGGAAAGGTTCCGCGTAAATCCATCGGCTGCCCGCAGCACAATGGTGATCTGCCCAGTCCACCCACGCCCGGCCATGGCATCCCGGGCGGCCTGCTTGATGGTGGAATAGGGAGCAACCACCTCCGGCTCCTGCCGGTTATCGCCCAGGACGGCCAGGAAAGGATTGTTTGGCGGAATCACGCCGCCGGACGCAAATGCGGGGATGCTGTAAGTCGAAGCGTCCGCCATGGTACGGCTCCCGGAACCGGATGTTGTGACCTCAATATCTCCGCCTTTCCCGCCAAGGCCCAGCAGATCAAGAAACCATGCTTGTGCGTCTGCCAGCAGATTAATCAATTCCGCCAGTAGGTTCAGAAGAGTTGAAACAGCACCGGAAACGATTCCGATTGCAGTGGCGAACAGCTTCATTATAGGCTCCGCTGTCCTCATGGAGTTTGAAAAAGCGTTTATTATGGATTCCGCTACATTGCCCAGTGCCTCTAGAGGTTCTTTTAATGCTTCGGCTACTATGCCGATGAATTCTAATACTGGGCCAAGCTTGGCTCCTATGTTCTCTGCTATTGCCTGGATGATAGGGCCTAATGCTTCAAAAACAACAGAAAGCGTTTCCACCAGGTCTTGCAATGTGGGGCCAAACGCCTCCAGCAGCTGCGTTTTGAGGTCCGCCACGGACTGCCCCAGCGTGGCCAGGGTATCGTCCATCTCCAGTTGGGCCTGCCGGGATTCAAGAATAGCATCGCTGTTTTCGTAGAAGGAATCGCTGGCGGTCTTGTATGTGTTAGATAGTGTGTCCATCAACAGCCGAGCGCGGAGGCTCTCGTCATTCAGCATAGATAGCTGGCTATTTACTTCCTCCTCACTCAACCCGACCCAATTCAAGGCGTCCGCCAGGGTTCCGGTGACTTGTCCGGTTTTGGCCGTTTCATTGGCCGCTTCAATCAGCGATTCAATTGGGATGGATTCTCCAAAGGTGCCATAGACGCCTGCGGCAATGTCGATCCACTCTGCCACATCCTGCTCGTTTGTGGCAAGCTGGGATAGCAGCTGGGACGCCTCTGTGGCTTGCCCCGTATCTCCGAGAATCGTGTAAAAGCCCTCATAGGCCTGCTTCGCCGTGTCCGCCCCGAATCCCGCGGTCTCAAACGCGGTATTCAGCAGGGCCATGGATTCCCGGTACTCCTCCGTGGCTTCGTCTAGATTCCAGATGGCCTCAGCGGCCTGAAGCGCAATATCCAGCAGCTTGGTCATTGCGCCGCCCACAAAGTTGGAAATGACCCCGTCCGCCAGGGAAAAGCCATCGTCCATCCCGTCTGCGGCATCGCCCACATCGTTCAGACTGTCCGAGGAGTCCTCTGCGGAGTCATCCACATCGTTCAGCCTCTGCTCAAAATCCCGGAGTTCCTGCTCCGCGAGGGACGCCCGGGCCCGCGTCAAATCCAGCTCCAGATTGAAATCATCCAGCTGGCTCTGACTGAGAGAGCTGTCGAGATGATTCGCAGCATCCTCCATCTGCGCCAGCCGATCCGCCGCGAGGGCGGACTGCTCCGCCAGAAGCCGCTGCTTCTGGGCAAGCAGCTCTGTATTGGTGGGGTCCAGTTTTAGAAGCCGCTCCACATCCCGCAGGTTCTTCTGCACAGTAGTAAGCTGTGTGTCGGTCTCGCGCAGCGCCTGGCTGAGTTTTGTGGTGTCGCCGTTGATCTCAATGGTGATGCCTTTGATTCTGCTTGCCATAGTGCGACACCTCCTTAAAAGCTGTCAAAATCGTCCTGTGTCGGGAGCTGCTCATACGTACAGTGGTCATTGGCGGCTTCCGTCATCATGTCCCATATCATTCCAATTGTGAGCAAGTCCAGGTCTGACATGGATAAGCCCATCTGTGCTGCCCGTAGCAAGAACAGGGCGGTTGTCATTGGCCGGTCTATCGGCCTTGTTTTTTTTTAGCGTCCACAAGGGTCCGGACATTTTCCAGCCAAAGCTCAGAAATCACAGGGAATACTGTGTAGATGCTGAAGGAGCTGAAGGTCTCCAGCCATTCCTCCACAGTATTTGCCTCCAGGCTGGGATCCGCGTGCTTGGTCATCAGGAACGCCACATTCTCAAAGAGCGTGAGGATGTCCACAGGGACGCTCTTTTTCTCCTTCTGAGCCTTGAGAATCTCTTTGCGCATGAAGGCCATGTCCTGCATGATATCCCGATGGAAGCGCAGCCTGTATAATCGGGGGATTGCGGCAGTCGCCCGGAATGTCACTGGGCGGCCGTCGATCTCAATCGTTTTCTCCATAATCAGCCTCCAGCATTAGCGGTGACTTTGGCAACGCCGCCGGCCATTGCCTGTTTGTCGGCATTGACCTCCACCACAGCGATCTGCTGGCCGGTGGTTGCGGTGATCTCCTCGCTGCCGTCCCAGTCGGTCCATCCCTCGCTGAGTACCTGCCCATAGGCGGGGAGCGCCACAAGGGCGGAAGTCTGATACTTATAGCTGTTCCCTCTGGTCAGCTCGGGAGCGACTGTCAGGGCTGTCTTGCCAGACGTCGCGCCGGCGGCGCTGATCACCACCAACTTCCCAAGCGGCTGCCATACCGCGTCATACCAGCCGGCGTACTGGGCGGCCGGCGTGTCCACCGTTGTCCGGGCCTTTGTATTGCCGTTGGGCAGTGGCGAGGCCGTCAGGTTCATAGTCTCGGTGGAGGGTTCCTTAGTGTTGTTCGTGGTGCCGCCCGATACGCTGGGGCGGGTGCATGTACAGTTGTACAGCACATGGCGGATTGCCTTCTTATCGCCGTCAAATTCAAAAAGCAGCGCAAAGGGACTTGTCTGGTTGTTGATATTCTCCACCAGCACCTGTGCGGCCTCGTCCATGGTCTCATGAAGCACATCCTGGCGGAACTGATCGGGGATCAGCGCGACCTCGAAAGTGCCGGAGTAACCATCATTCGCAGCGGTCACAAAATACGCCATGTTATCAGCGTAGAATGTCGATGTGTCGCCCTGGGCGTCCATGGTCAGGCTGACAGAGCCGGGAATGGGGATGGGTTTCCCGTATGTAACCGTTCCGTCCTCGCCGATGGTAAGGAGCGCGTAATGGGCATTTTTGAGGCCGTATTTGACCTTGTTAGGAGTATTGGTAGGCATTGTCACACCTCAATTTCGTATATGATCTCATAGCATTGCTCGTCATCCAGGTATTCCTCAGACTTTTCCCAGCACAGGTCCTTCAAAGCAGCCTCTACCGCGTTTTCTGCTTCCGGGGCCTTGCTTTCCGTGTACAGTTCAATGGTGATGCGGTTGATGACCTGATACACCACATCATCGGCATTAAAATTGTTCGTGCTGGAGAACAGATAGCAAATAAAGGGGAGCGGCGGGGCATTTCCCACAGGGAACGCCCGGTAAGCCACCGGGAGGCCGGTTGTTTCCAGCAGCTTTTTGATTTCCTCCAGGCTCATGGACTTCCTTCCCCCAATTTCCTCCGAAGCTCTTGTTCCAGTTCACGCTCTGCGAATTCTTCCGCAGGGGCGATATGCGGGAAAGCTCGTGTCCGTCCCCCGTTCGTTTTGGCGTGACCGTTCTCCAGCAGGTGTGTCAGCTGATAGTGCTTGCGGTTGTATACAGTGATCTGGATGCTGCCGGCGTTGTCATAGGTTTTCTTCTGGGCCCATGACTTCTTATAGGCGCCGGATGCCGAGGGGCTTTTTTCTTTGACCACCTTCACGGTTTCCTTTGCCACGGCGGTTACGGTTTTTTTGACCGTATCAGCGACCTCGCTGGCATATATATCAAGCTCCTCGGTAACGGCATCCACCAAGTCCTCAGCTCTGATGTTCACTTTGCACCCCCACCTTTCGCTCCAGATACAGCTCCATCTCATCGGACCCCTGGCGGAGATAGGTGCGGTAAATGCTATATCGCGTCCCGTGGTAATCCGCCTCCGGCTGACCGCTGTAATTGATGATCGGGGTGGTAAAGACCAGCTCAGGCTTTCGGCCTTCCTGGCCGGCGCTGTACCACTCCGCACGGTTGACGGAGTTGATGGAGCCGAATATCTGCTGTTTCAGAGGAGGCCCGGCCGGCACAAAATCGCCGATGTCATTCTGGACCAGCCGTGGCTGCACCAGGACCAACACGTCATCCATCAGGTCCCCCTCGCTTTCTGTGAAAACAGGCGGTTATTCAGCGCCCACCGCAACATCCGGGGCATCTGCACGTTCTCCTCACGCCGGCGGCGATAGAGATACGCCGCATACATCTCCACCAGCATCCCGTCATCGACGCTCTCAGTAAGCGTGATACCCTCTTCGGAGATATAGGACCGGGCGGCAGTGACCAGCTGCCCCAGATATGTATCCATTGCAGATGATGAGATCTGCAAATCCACCTTTAAGGCGGTCAAGATCGCCTGCTCGCCCATATCCAATGTCTCCTTTCGCTTTGCTGAATTTCATGTCATGCCACGTGTCCGATTCGGACACGTGGCCGGCTTAGCCGCCGATGGTAGCGGTGATGGTCACCGTATACACCCGGACGGCGTTGCCCTGGGTCACCGTCACGGTTACCACATTTCCCGCACCGTTGGTCAGCTTCACGGTGCCGCCGTTGCGGACGTTTTCACCGTTAAATGCGACAGCCACCTTGGCGCCCGCCTGGGCCGACGTGGCCTCGATTTTGGCGGAGGCAGTGGAACTGGTACCGGTGTAAGAGAATGTATCAGGATCGAAGGTCCCAGGATTGAGGGCCACGCCGGAAATAGCTAGGTCCGTCAGCGCCGCGTCGTTGGCAATGTCCGCCGCAAAGGTCATCGTGGTCGTAACTTCCACGTTGTTGATGTTGATGGCCACGAAGGCACCGGGAATGATGGGCTGGCCGTCCGCCCGCTGCTTGCCCTTGAATACCGTGTTGTCCTGAATGAACTGGACCTCACGGCTCTGCTCAATGGTCATGCCAGATCGCTGGGACCACAGGTACAGGTCGCCGTAGCCGCCCACGATGTCGCCATCCGGCATAAACTCCAGGATATCCACGTCGCCGGTGATGATGGGCAGCACGCCGAAGATATTGGAGGCGATATCGCCGGTAGCGGTGAAGGTGATCACCTTGGATTTCAGGGTGGTATAGGTCTTGGAGTTCATGGCCCAGAACAAATTGCCGCGGCTGTATTTTGTGTGGGTGGCGCCGGTGGCCGCCATCAGCTGCGCCCAAAACTCCGCCCCGGTGACACCGCTGCCGCCGATCTTCAGAATGTTGGTGGTGTGCAGGTCTACCCACGCCGGGGCGTTGGCGGGATAGTCACTGGGCTGAGAAGTCTGGGCCAGGCGGGTCACGATACCAAGAGGCATTTTGGAGGCGGCGCCTTTGCCATACAGGATAGCCTTGTCCTCCGCCAGGCCGACGGACTCAGAGAGCATCTCAACGATGGAGCTGGCAAGCTCGATGTCGCTGTCCTCCAGCATACTGTTGCACACCGGGATAAATCCGGCCACCTTGTAGCTGTCCAGGGTCACCTGTCCAAAGACGAATGTCAGCTCATTGATGGCACCGCACATCTCCGTCCATACAGCCTCCGGCACGATGCCGGCAATGGTCTGCCGGGCCTCGCCCCGGACATTGCGGACCCGCACACGGTTCAACAGTTTGCTGTACCGGTACATATTCTCGGAAATCAGGTCCAGGAACACCACAGGGATGGTCAGCTCCGCGCCGGTCACTGCCCGGTTCTGGCCCTTCATGCCTCGCATTTTGCTCAGGAACTCCTGGACCTCCGGCTGGGCTACGATGGCCTGCCGCCGCTCCATGGGCAGGGCGTCAAAGGCCCGGCGGCCCATGGGCAGGGAACGAATGTTGATCTGGGTCTCCATGTGTACGTCACCTCTCACTTTCTCCCGCTTTTCCGGGGTCTTGGCAGCCGGGGCCTGGCGCTCCAGGTCCGCCAGCTCGGTCTCCAGGTGTTCAATGTCCGCAGACAGGGTCTGCTTGGCAGTCTCGTGGGCAGTCTTGTCCGCCTCAAAGGCGTCCACCTCAGCGGTGACGGCGGCTTCCTGCTCGGCGTTGCCGGGCTCCACCTCGCCGATGGCTGTCTCCAGATCCGCCTCCCTGGTCTGGAACTCTGCGTCCTTTTCCTCCAAGGCTTTCAGCTCGCTCCGCTTGGCATCCAGCTGCCGCTTCAGAATCAGGATCTTCAGCATGATTTTTCTCCTTTCGCTCCAAAAAATCGTTGTCTATCAGGCATCCACATGGACGCCTCGCAGTCTCGCCAGCGTCTTGGCTTTCCAGGCCTCGCTGCGCCGCTTCTTCAGGTCGGCGAACTCAGTGCGCCGGACCTCTACGGAGGTGTCCGTGTAGGCCGGGAAGGTCACCACGCTTACCTCGTACAGCCGGACCTTTCGGATGATCCACACCGTGGGTTCGCCGTCCTGATACTGCACATCCTGGTCCAGGATGTCAAAGCCGAAGGAGCACTGGGACACGTCACCCCGCTTGACCCGCTCGTACAGGTTCATCGCGTCCTGGTCTGCCTGGTTGACGATGATGGAGCCCCACAGTCCCGTCTCGTCGGTCCGCAGGGTCAGGGTCCCCGCCGTGGTCCTGCCCAGCACCAGCGTTGTGTCGTGGTTGGTCAGAGCCCGGATATCGCCTTCCGTCTCCCCGTCAAAGGCGCCCGGTGCGATGGTCTCATAGACACCAGCCCACAGGTCATAGCGGGAATTGTAGACAGCGAAGTATCCCTCAATATAGAGATTGCCGTCCTCCGCCCGAGTCCGGAACTGCCCGTCCCGGGGGATTGAAAACCTTCTTTCCGTCTCACTCACCTCCGTTGAGTTTATTTTGGTCTCCCAGTTTTTCTACAGGGATGTAGTTCTCCAGGGCCAGCAGCTGGTTCATCTCCGGATCCGGCGGCAGGTTGACCCAGCCGCGCCACTCGTTCCGCCGCAGGGCCATCCGGTCCACCATCTCCGCACCGGCGCTCACCAGCTCGTTGATGGAGTAGGAAAACAGGCTCCAGGAGTTGAACCGGAAAAACCAGCCGGGCGAATACAGCAGCTTTTTCGTCAGCTCCTGCTCCATGTTCCGGGCCAGGGGCATGATCGTTGTGTTGATGAAGTTGTTCCAGGCGTCCCGATTGAAGTCTCCCACGCCCAGCACGAAAGCCGGGATTCCCAGCACCGCCGCCACGGTCCGCTTGTCCAGCGTCACCATGGCGTCCAGGGCCAGATCACTCAGGGTCAGGGGCTTCACCTGCTCCACCTCAAACTGCTCCGCCGGGATCATCCAGGGCTCTCCGGCTCGGGCGGTGTCAATGTAGCTCTCCAGCAGTACCCGGCGTCCCTCCGGGCTGGAAAATTCCTCCGTCAGAGCATCCACCTTGACGATCAGGGACGGTTTCCACTTGGATTCCATGAACCCTTTCTGGGTGGTCGCTGCCTGTTTTAAGTTCTGGGCCACGTCCGCCAGGGAGATCCGATACCCCGTCCCAAGCCAGGGATACAACGGATCCGGATTAAGGGTGAAGTGGAGCACGTCGTCCGGATCATACTCTTTGCCGTTGACGATTACCCGGTAGCCCCAGCCGTCCGGGATAAATGCAACAAAGGCCGACGGGATGGGCTGCAGGTCCTGGATGATGCCCGCACGAGTACGTGGCCACACCACAGCGTTGCCGTTTCCCTCCAGGTACATGGTCCGCACAATCCAGTGAACGAAGTCCGCTCGTGTCATGTAGGCATTGGGCTCGATGTCGATCTTGCGGCTCAGCTCATTGAGGATGCGGACGTCCCCGTCCTCCCGGTTCTCCATCAGGTGGATGGTCATGGACCCCACCAGCCGGGCGATGGTATCAACACCGGCGCAGATCTCCGGATTTGCCGCCAGGCTCACATAGCCCTGGCAGCAAAGGCTGTCGTATGTATCCGGGGCACACAGCCACGCCATGCTCCGGGTCTGCTTGGGGCGCTCTCTGGGCGCCGGCCGCGCCCGCCGTCTCTTACTCACTTTCCAAGCCACTCCTTTGCCTTCTGGGATTTCTCCATGTTCTCCAGGTACCGGATACAGGCGAACACGGAGGCGTCAAACAGGTCGATCCGCTGCTCCGGCCGGATCTTGTCATATTGGACCATGTCGTCCGTCTTTTCCACGGCGGTCACATTGGCCACGCAGTATTCATAGGCCTCGCTGTGGAGGTAGTAGAGATTCCCGTTCTTGGCTGCTGCCTCGATATGTCGGAAGCCCTCGGACTTTTTGTAGTAATACTGCGGCTGGTCGATGATTTTGAACCGGGCATTTTTCATCGCCACGAAGTATTCCCGGCAGAATTTCCGGTCATGGCCCACCTGGCGGATTTTGAAGCCCCGCCGCCGCATGTCGATGAACCAGTTGACCACATCGGCGTGATTGACCGTCGGGGAGTTGCACAGCGTCAGCCATCCATCATCCGCCCAGCCGAACAGCGGGATTTGATCCTGATCCGCCTTGACATGGGCCGCCACCACCGGGAAAAATGCGTGGGTGATGATAATATCCACATCCTTGTAGTGGCCGAACAGGGCCGCCGCCGTCAGGTCGTGGAGCTTGGAGAGGTCCGCGCCTCCATACCAGTCAATGGGCAGCTTGGCCAGCTGCTCCAGCGTCCAGTCGTAGCCCGCATCGCTCTTGCGGAACTCATCGATGTCGAACCAGGCCCGCATAGCGTTGGTGTAGACATTCAGCGATTTTGCGAAAAAGTCCTTTCGCTGCTGCGGGTCGTTGACCGCCTGCAGAGCATCGTTGAGGATGTCCGCCGGCCGGATGCTGACACCGTACGCCGGGTTGGCCATCTCCTGGATCTTGGGATCCGTGAAGTCCACGGTCCCGTCCTTGACGCCTTCTGGTGCGCAGCACATGAAGATAAAATACTGGTCATCCCTGATGGTCCCGTCCAGGACCTTGCGGCAGTATTTCAGCCGCTGCCCCAGGAAGCCCTGCTCATTGTCACCAGCCGTAGAGATGCCGATCATCAACTTGTTGGTGTAGGCCTTCATGGCCTCCCGGATGATGTTGTACTGCTTCGGGGTCTTGTAGGCGTGCATTTCGTCTGCGATAGCCACGTTGCAGTTCAGGGAATCCTGGCGGTCCGGGTTGGCCGCCAGGGCCTGGATGAAGATGGACCCGTCCCCCAGGTCGCCTTGAATGCTGTGCTCCTGGTTGTTGTCGATCACCCGGAAGTTATCCTTCTCCCCCATCTGCTCCAAGTTGAAATTGATGAAGTTGAAAGACTCCAGGCTCTGCTTCAGGGCCGCAGCCACAATGTAGACCTTGGACCCGCTCCGCCGGTTCAGCAGCGCCAGGCCCCAGGCCAGCGCCGCAGCAAACGACGTCTTGATATTTTTCCGGGGGATATAGATCAGGGCCTCCTTGTACCGCCGCTCCTTGGTCCCCGTCAGAAAGAATCCCAGCAGGTTGTACACAATGAACTTGTGGAATGGCTCCAGCAGGAACGGCTGCCCCCGCAGCGGGGTCCCGTCCAGGCGCTCCCCCTGCTGATGCACGAAGGTGGTTTCGATGATCCGGATCACAAACTCCGCATCCCGGGGATTGAAGTCCCAGGCAGGATTCTCCAAATCCTGCTTGAACCGCCTGCACGCCTGGACCAACTCCGGGCAGGCGATCTTCCGACCCTCCAGGATGGAGTCCACGTACTCCATGACCGTTGCCCAGCTGGGAAAACGCTCCGCCTTCCTACGGGCCATCCTTCAGCGCCTCCGCCAGTCTGGATTTTTTGGGCTTCCCCTTGCCGGCATCGGCCCGGGCCTTGGGGTTGAGCATCAGCCGGTCCGAATACAACAGGATGTCCTTGCGCAGGCTCTCAATGGTCATGGAGAGAGGGGATTTTTTGGCGCCGCCGTCCGCTGTCGGGGTCGCGTAATGGTAGCTTTTTCCGTCCGAATACTCGGCGGAAAGCCGGTTGTATTGTTCACGGAGTCCGGCGTAAATCTCGATTATCGGCTCATATTCCGGCGCAAAAGTCCCCATTTTTTTCATGGCCGTTACGGTCTGCGCCTTAATGGTTTCACGCGTGATTGCAATTCGCCCCAAAAGCCTCGCCTCCTCCCCGAAAAAGTCTCATACGGGGGCTCTATTGGAAAAAGTCCCACCCGCCGGTCTCCAAGGCCCCCCGGCTGGGGGTCCTTGGGTGGGGGGGATCAGTACCTGCGGCCGTACGTTGCCGCCCGTGCCTTCTCCGGGTGTGCCTTGTTGTGACACCCCTGGCACAGGCTCACCAGGTTGCTGTCCTCGTAGGCCAGCTCCGGATACTCATCCACGTGCTTGATGTGATGGACCACCACCGCCGGGCGGTTGCGGCCATAGCGCCGGCACCACACGCAGCGATAGCAGTCTCTCCGCAGGATGGCCACTCTCTTACGCTTCCATCGCCTGTCGGTATAGTCAAAGCCCATGATCTCCCTCCGTGTCCGAATCTGACACGCCCAGGCGCCTGACCCGGGCTATCACCTCCGGGCAAACAAAAAAACGCCAGAGCCACGATCCATCCCCGTCTGAGGTAGATCATGGGCTCTGGCGCTTGACGCTCTGGCCTCTCTCGATATTCAGGACGATTTCCCGCCGGCATGTCCGGCAGTATACTGGCAGTCCGTGGGCCTCCGTCTCCGGAGTAATCCGCAGCAGCCGATGGTTCCGTCCGCACTCCGGGCAGGTTATCCATCCGTCCTTTACGACAATGCTATCACATTTCCGTGTGCTTTGCAACGGCTTTCCCTCACTTTCTTTTGTGTGTGCCTATCGTTCCACTAGATTTCAAGATTGATCGCGCGCACGCGCGACAGATTCTAAATAAAGAACCGTCCTCCAAACTGCGGCCCGTCCGGCAGGATATAGCTGGCGTAGTAGTACGCCCCGAAGTCATTCTCATGGGCACCCTTCCGGCACCAAATCACATTGTCTGGAACCTCAATCAGCCCGCTATCATCCCGCCACCGTTCCGGCTCCGGGATCTGTGCCTTCAGTCCCCGGCTGCAACTCCACGGGTGCTTGCCCAGCGGTATCACAAATCCGTCCGGCCGCTCCTTGTTGAAATACTTGGCCAGCCGCCGGTAGCCGCCCTCCCGCATCAGGACCGGCTCGTCATCCACGTCGCCAGCCGTCCACAGGTGCCGCACCTCTGCCGGGGAGAAGTCCTCGTCCCGCAGCACTAAGTGTACGTGGAGCCGGTGGTCCCCGTGCTTGCCCTCGATGCAGCCGATCCAGTCGAATGGCCCGCCGTGCCATCGCTGCATCCGCGTCCGGGCTGCCCGGAACATCTTTCGCATCCCATCATATCTGTCCGGCAGGTGGAAGTCGTCACAGGTCATCGTATAATGGCTGCCCCGAAAGCCAAACTCCGCCAGCCGCAGCTCCAACCGATCCACCTGAGTCCTGCACACTGCGGTGTGCTTGGACCGGACGATCTCATTCTTGTCCCGCCGGTCTTCTCGGGAGTCGTACCGGCTCAGCCGTGGCCGCAGTGCCCTGCACTCCTTGACAAGAGGGCCTGCCCGCTGGCGTACACAATACCACAAGGACTGATCATCTCCCCGCAAACTGCTGTGCCTCCTCTCTTACCGCCTTCAGCTCGTCCCGCAGCTTCTCGTTTTCGGCCTGGAGCGTGGAGAGTGTTTTGAAGATATCCGGCTTTTTAGGGGAGAAATCCGAACAACTCCTATCAATATCTGGGTCTGGGCAAGATGTATGTTTCCGGCACCACCCCCAAACAGGGGTCCCTTCATCATCTCCCCATCCCCATTTCTCACAATCTCTGCATTTCATCAGGTGTCCTCCTCCGCTGGCTGCTGGAGCCAGTCTAACCAGCAATCCTTGCAACCGCCCGCATATCCACAGGTCACATAGTTTCTCCCTGCGGGGCATCCGAATTTCTTCCAGATATGTTCTGCCAGTTCTTGATCGCTCATGGCCCGGATACGGTCGGCATTGGTCAAAATTCGCCCCGGTTTGTACTGTGAGCAATCCACAATTCTGGAGGTTGTCCCGGCGTTATGGCAATCAGCTTTGCAAGTAATACAAATCGGTTTCATGCGTCCTCCTCTCCCTCCGGCGGGCGGCGGTAGGCGAGCCAGTTCTCGCCGTATCTGTAATCCTCGATATGCTTTGCATAAAACGGATCAAGGATATTCCAATGTGGCGGAGGACTTTCTTCCCGTAACCCAACATGCCAATACGGTTGTCCTCCCATCTCCCGCAGCTGCTCGATGGTTAGCGGCTCGTTCGGCGGGGACAGTGCGGTGATTGCCATATCAAGCGCCTGAACATCAAGGTCAAAAACATAGCTTCCAGATTCGTCGCATTCCGCCATCCCTTCACAATATTTCTTCAGTCCTGTAAGTTGAGTGATTGCCTCTTTCACGTCCATCCTCACCCCTCCTTTCCTGGCGGCTCCGGAAGGGGCATCCAGAAAAGCGTTTTCTGCTCGTCCTGAACCAAACCATCCCACTGCCAATGCGGATTTGCGTCAAAGCAAAAATAGGACGAAGTGGTAATAAATCCCGTCATGGTGTCTGCATAACCGATGAATACCAAAACCGGCCGCTCATCCGTCGGCAACCTTTCCTCCACGCTCACCCACTCGTTCGGCAGGGTGAGGGTGGGTACCTCCGCAAGTTTGCGAATTGAAAAATCCACTCCCGCGGCATAGCCATAGGCCCATTGCCGATCATCAAGATCATCGTCCTCCCGGCCAAACTCTGCCTCCAAGGTGCCTCTTATGTAATCAGCATCAACCGGTCTCACCTTATCCCTCCTCTTTTTTCCAATATTGGTCGGCGCACCGCTGTCCGGTGACACACGCCGTGCTGATCTGTGCAGGGTTGACGCCCACGATCCGGGCCGCCTCCTTGATGGACACATAGCGGGTCCAGCTGCCGTCTGGTGCTACAGCAATCACCGGCTTACAATGGCCCCTAGCACCTCGGTAGCGTTTTTCCAACCGGTCCGCCGCCTCCTTGATGACAGCACAGCCGTGGACACTGCAGCCGTGCTCATGCCCGCATCTAAGACAGGGCAGGCCTCCGGTCTCTGGAGCCATCCGCCGCAGGGCATTGATCAAGTCAACTGTCTCCATAGCCGCCTCCTATCCTGCCGTGTCCATGCACAGCACTAGGGCCAGCACGATGATCCAAACGACGATGGCCAGCCGGTACAGCGCCCGCTGGCGGCGCTCCCGGCCCGTATAGCGGCCCATCTCACGCCGCCTCCCGGAACACCGCCAGCACGGCGTCCAGGGTGGCCGGCAGGTCCAGCCCCGTCACGTCTACCCGCCGGGAGTAGCCCCCGGCCAGGTAGATCATGGCGGTCTCCCGCAAACCCTCGTCGGTGTCCCGGGTGTGGTAGGCCACCCGGCACACGTTGGGGTACATGGACGCCACGCAGCGGCTTAAAGCATGGTTCACAAAGTCCTTTTTTCGCTCATATCCCTGCTCACTCATATTCTTCTCCTTTCTCCGCTGCACCCGCAGCGATGTCAATGCCAAAGCGATCCAACATCTGCGCGATGGCCGTCAACTGGTCCAACGTTTCCCGGTCCTCTGCGGTCACCGGGCGGCCGCAGAGTGGACAGGGGTCTCCGGTTTTGACGATCCGCATCAGGCGATCCTCCCTGCTTTCTGTTTTTTCTTGGCTGGCCGCTCTGCCCCTGTACGTTGTGCCGCAAACCAGGGTGTCAGGACCTCCCGCTCCCAGCGGTCGCAGAACTCCCGGACCTTCCGCGGGATTTTGTGGGCATACTGCTTGTGGTCTCCGTGGCGCTCATTGCCGTATCCGTGGAGCTGGATTTCCTTTGGGATCGTCCCGTTCATATTGATCTGCAGGGTATAATAGCTCCGCTCCGGCCTGCGGCGGTGCCGCACGAAAAACACAGGTTTCCCAGAGCAGTGTGCACTGCCGTAGGTGCCGACACAGTGCCGCAGGACCTTTCCTTCGGAGACCAGGTCCTCCTCCACACGAGGAAGGACGATGCACAGATCTCCGTCCGTCCATTCCAGATCCCGAAACCGGATGAATGTGCTGGTGAATCCCAGCTGATACGATGCCTTGAAATGGTTGGCCCAGAATTTGGTGATCCGCTCATGGGCGGCCAGCAAATCGCGCGGCCACCGGGTTTCTTCCGTTTCCGCCATCTCCGCGTCCCGCAGCATCTTGCGGTAGTCAATCAGCATCTGTACGCCATCTTTAACGGCTTCCCGTTTCTCCAGATAGCGGACCACAGGCAGGGGGAGCAAATCTTCCCATCCGGCGGCCACCATCTCCAGGAGCTGCCCCACGGCCTTGCTGCCGATGCGCTTCCGGCAGTATTCAAAGTCCATTGCGTCAGCACTGGGGAGCTGGCGCCGGTATCTGTCCCAGCACTCCACATCCTCGGCCCCCCAATGATTTCGGGAGATTTCCCGGAACGCCGGTTTGCTCATGTGCAGCATCCGGTGTGGCTTGACTTCCCTCCAGTCCACCCACGGGATGGACGGCGCGTCGCAGAGGTCGTGGACAGTGGCGGCAAGGTCCAACGTGTCATCCATCGTGCTGACTACCGCTTCGGAGAGCCCCTGCCGCATCAGGTTCTCCACCTGCGGATGCTGCTCCCATACGTGGAGGTACGCTCCGGGCCAGCAGCCGCCGGCAACTATGTATTCCTTCAGCGCCGTCTTTTCGCCGGTGTGCCGGTCCAGATCCGGGACATAGGCCAGCGTCCACCCGCCGATCTTGCGGTGGTGGGCTGCCTCCCAGGAATAGTACGGCATCTGCATCGGGTCCCGGGTGGAGCTGCACGGCAGCCAGACCACATCCCGTACATCATTCCCGGTCCGCTTGGCGCGGAACCGCCGCAGCCGCCCGTCGCCGTCAACCAGCAAAGCGGCGTGGGACAGGAACAGGATGTGATCGCCTCCGGTGTTGTCAAAACGCCGGCTGACCAGCCAGTACATGACGGCGGTATAGGTCTCCACGTTGACCACCTCCGCCTGAAGCACCTGGTAGGTGCGTCCCCGGCGCAGGTCCGCCCGGCGTGTCACCTCAACAGCGGCCCAGCACTTGGGGCAGAGGACTGTCTCGCCCTCCAGATACACGTTGGAGACCGGCCCCGGCTCCGCATAGCCGGCGCGGGTTGCGTCATCCGGCCCCGTCTCCAGCACGATCCCGCCGTCGGAATATCCTGCCTCGAAGTCCTCTCCGCAGTTGGTGCAGGTACACCAGGCGCCCCAGCGGTGCTTTGCCGTCCGCCGGCGCCGTTCCCAGGCCTCCGGGCACATGATCTCGTCGAGTGGTTCTGCAAGCGTGAAAGGTTCACGATGGAACAAGAGCATTGGGGTTCCCAGTGCATCCCCGTTATCGTAGATATCACTGAGCACATCGTTTACCAGGTCACTGCGGGGCTCTACCGGCAATTTCTCCGCGACTTTCTTCCAGTCTTTGTCCATATCGCACCTCACAGGAAATCCGCCAGATTGAGGATCTTCGGAGAGCCGCTTTCCGTGGCCGTGTCCCTAGGGGCGCCAAGACCGTAGAACTCCCGCAGGATGGCGTCAGCCTCCCCGGGCAGCACGCAGCCAAAGCCGTCGCTCCTGTGCCCATCCGCAAAAGCCTTGATTTTCTTCTCCGCCTCCGTAATGGACATGGAGGCGTTTTCCAGGTCCTGCGCCAGGATCTTTGCGCTGTGCGGCTCCCGGCGGCAGATATCTTTCAGCTGCTCCGCCACCAGCCAAGGTGCGGAACGCTCCTTCACTTTTCGCTGCTGCTCTTCCAGCAGTTCGATTGCCCGGTCCATCATTCCTCCGCGCACCTCCTCGTCACATCCGCTAGAGCCAGCAGGGCCTTCTGGAGCTTTCCGGCAAGTTCGATATCTCCCCGTCCCCGGACCTTGAGCAGCAGCCCGTGGAGCTTGTTCACGGCCTCGTTCCCCTGACTGAACAGCAATTCAAACAGGGCAAGGTCCTTGTCGCCCGAGATCGCGGCCTGACGTTCCGCCTGCTGGGCTGCCTCCAGCTGCTGCCGGATCGCGGCCAGCTCCTCTTCCGCTTTCTTCCGCTGCTCCTCTGCCTTTTTCTGAGCCTCCGCAGCTTTGTCCACTTTGGCCTGCATCCGGGTCTCCGCTTCCCGGCGGGCCTCTTGCAGAGCCTTCTGGTCTACCTCCACAGCAACCTCCACCGGTTTCTCACGCAGGGCCTTCAATTCAGCTTGGGCTTTGGCTAGAGCCTCCCGGGCCTGGGTCTCCCCGGCCTGTGCTGCCTGGTGCAGTTGCTTGAGGGCTGTCATGTCCGCTTCCATTTTGGCCCGGCTCTGGTCCGCTGTCTCCGCGGCCGCCCGGGCCGCCTCTGCCGCGTGCAGGGCCTCGTCCCGCTCCTTCACGGCCTTTTCCAGCTCCCGGGAAGTCATGTCGATGACGGACTTCTCCTCACCGTCCACGATGTGGTTTTCTGACAGAAATTTCTGACGTTCCTCCGGCGGTAAAGCCAGCAGCGCCAAGGCTTTGGTGGCGCCCAAATCCGACAGCGCCGTCGGATTTGCCCACTCCTGGGCCAGTTTCATAAACCGTTGTGCCTGACGTTCGGAAAACTCCACCTGCTCCGTCAGCCAGGGAAGCCATTCCCCATGCGGAAGTATGGCCTTGGCCTCCAGCAGCCTCTGACCGATGCCGAGAATGGCGTTGCCAGCATCATTTTTCAGCTGCAGGATCTCGCTGGTGATGGCCTCGATATTCCGCTCACTGGCAGGGGCCTGCGCTGCCTGGGCAAATCGAGAGATGTCAAACATACTCACACCTCCCCCATGAACTCACGGACCCACCGGCGGAAATCCACACCGGCGGAACTGCGGGGGCTGTAAATGGTCAGTGGGCTCCCAACCACGGTGCTCTCCGGAACCTTCTCACTTTTCCGAATGACCTGCCGGTAAACCGGGAACCCCATGTCCCGCAGTTGCTGCTCCACCTCGCTGACAAACTCCGTGGCCCGCCAGCGGTTGATCAGCACGGAGGCCTTGGGCACCCGCAAACCGCTCCGCTCCAGCAACGCCAACTGCTGCCGCATGGTCACCACGCCGGAGACCGAAAAGCCATCCAGCTCCATGGGGATGACCACCTCGTCGCTGGCCAGCAGCGCCGCCAGACTGGCCGCCGTGAAACCCGGTGGGCAGTCAAAGATCACGTAGTCCGCCCCGGCGTCCTCCCGGACACAGCTCACAAAGTCGGATACCCGGCTGGTCTTGGCCTGGTCCTGGCCCTCCATGACGGCCTCCAGGTCCTCCGTGTACAACTCCGGGCTCCCGGGGATCAGCCACAGGTCCTTGTTCACCGGCAGGAGGTTGTCGCTCCACAGCGCCTCCCCGTCTCCCTCCAGCAGGGACACCATAGTGTATGCCGTCTCCGGGTCCAGCTCCGGGAAAAAGAATTTTGACAAGTTCATCTGCCCGTCGCAGTCCGCCAGGACTACCCGCTGGCGGTAGTCCCGCACCAGGATGTCCGCCAGGTTGATGGCGGTGACGGTCTTGCCGACGCCGCCCTTGTTGTTCATAATCGCAATCGTTCTCACTCAAAACAGCTCCTTTTCGTTTGGTAAATACGGTGCGGACCGGTCCACAATGCCTGTGATCCGCCTTGTGTATGGGTAAAACGTCTCCCGCCAGGGAATGCCCAGGTCGCTCCGGAACTCCACCACGTAAAATCGGCCTTCGGGGTGTATGTAGATCACCTGGGCTTGGCGGGGCTGGTCATTGGCCCCCATGTACTCCGTGTAAAAATTGGG
>ENA-UESG01000942-UESG01000942.1-human-gut-metagenome-genome-assembly--contig:-NODE-942-length-22557-cov-3.107429_pt1 | contig 22557 bp, 16 predicted proteins | sample MGYA00243002_ERZ508003 | MGnify/ENA primary metagenome ERZ508003 (study PRJEB26167, sample SAMN06115514) | human gut metagenome | host: Homo sapiens | place: China:Shanxi | collected 2015-12-02... | reverse complement strand
TTCGCGCGCGCGCGGCGCACCGCCATCGCGCGCGACAACTTTCATTTCGAGCTGCCGAGCAGCAAAGGAACGCTATGATTACGATCATCGACTACGACACGGGCAACCTCCGTTCGGTGGCCAACGCCCTCGGACGGCTGGGAGCCGAATACCGGATTACGGCCGACCCGGCCGCGATCCGAGCGGCCGAGCGGGTCCTGCTTCCGGGCGTCGGCGAAGCCTCCAGCGCGATGGCCAAGCTGCGCGAGCGCGGACTTCCGGACGTGATCCGCTCGCTGAAATGCCCCGTACTGGGCATCTGCATCGGCGTGCAGCTGCTTTGCCGTCGCAGCGAAGAGGGCGACACCGAATGCCTCGGTATTTTCGACAACGAGGTCCGCAGACTCCGGACCGAAGGGCTGAAAGTGCCCCACATGGGCTGGGACAGTATCGAGGACCTGCGCGGGCCGCTGTTCGACGGCCTCGACGAAGGTGCATACGTCTACTACGTCCACTCCTACGCGCCGCAGACAAACGCCGACACGATCGCCCGGACGACCTACGGAGAGACGTTCAGCGCCGCGATCCGGCACGACAATTTCTTCGGAACGCAATTTCACCCGGAAAAGAGCGCTTCGGTCGGCGAGCGCATCCTGCAAAACTTTTTGAGACTATGATCGAAGTCATTCCCGCCATCGACCTGATCGGGGGCCAGTGCGTCCGGCTCACGCAGGGCGACTACGACCGAAAGACCACCTACTACAAAGACCCGCTCGACGCCGCCCTGCGGTACGAGGAGTGCGGCGCAGGACGTCTGCATCTGGTCGATCTGGACGGGGCGAAAGCCTCCCGTCCGGCCAATCTCGGCGTGCTGGAGCGGATCGCTGCGCGCACCTCGCTCGAAGTGCAATACGGCGGCGGCATCAAAAGCACCGAGGCGCTGTGCGACGTATTCGGCTCGGGAGCTTCGCGCGCGATCTGCGGAAGCATTGCCGTCGCCCGGCCTGACCTGCTGCGACAGTGGCTGACCGAGTTCGGCCCGGAGCGGATCGTGCTCGGGGCGGACACCCGCGACGGCCGCGTCGCCGTCAACGGCTGGCAGGAAGCCTCCGCAATCGGAGTCGAGGAACTGATCGAGCGGTTCGCAGACAGCGGTCTGCGGCAGGTAATCTGCACCGACATCGCTAAAGACGGCATGCTGTCGGGCCCGTCAGTCGACCTGTACCGGAAACTGCTCGAACGTTTTCCCCGGATCGAACTGACCGCCAGCGGCGGCATCGGTTCGTGGGACGACATCGAAGAGCTCGACCGAGCGGGCGTGCCGTGCGTCGTCGTCGGCAAGGCGATTTACGAGGGCCGGATCGGCTTCGACCGGCTGGAAACGCATTACGGCGCGGCCGAGCGGTAAAGCAAGGGGCGCAATACCCGAACTCCGCCGTCGGCCACCCGACCGAAAGCGTAACGGCAGGAGGCCGCGCCCGAAACGAAACCCTCCGGTATCGGAAAATCCGGTCCGGAACGAGATAACCCGAATAAAACGACAGAAACGTGTTAGCCAAACGCATCATACCCTGCCTCGACATCAAGGACGGACAAACCGTCAAGGGGATCAACTTTCTCGGTCTGAAGGACGTGGGCGACCCGGTCGAACTGGGGCGACGCTACGCCGAACAGGGAGCCGACGAGCTGGTCTACCTCGACATCAGCGCAACGCAGGAAGGCCGGCGCACATTCGCCGAGCTGGTCACCCGCATCGCCGAGCGCATCAATATTCCGTTCACCGTCGGCGGCGGCATCGCATCGGTCGAGGACGCAGGACGGCTGCTCGCCGCCGGAGCCGACAAGGTGACGGTCAACAGCGCCGCCGTGCGCAATCCGGAGCTCATCAGCGACATCGCCTCGAAATACGGCAGCCAGTTCGTCGTCGTGGCGATCGACGCCAAGCAGGCTGACGGCCGGTGGCGCGTGACGACGCACGGCGGCCGCCGGCTCACCGACCGGGAGCTTTTCTCCTGGGCCGCCGAGGCGCAACGGCGCGGAGCGGGCGAGATTCTGTTCACGTCGATGGACCACGACGGGACGAAAAACGGCTACCCGTGCGACACCTACGCCCGGCTGTCGGAGCGGTTGTCGATTCCCGTCATCGCCTCGGGCGGAGCCGGATCGGTACGGCACATCGCCGATGTGCTGACACTCGGCAAAGCCGACGCCGCGCTGGCAGCCAGCATTTTCCACTACGGCGAAATACCCATCCCATCGCTTAAGCGACAATTGTACGAACAGCATATAACCGTCAGATTATGATAAAATTCAGCGAACTGAACACAGCCAAGAGCTGCGAGGGACTGGTTCCCGCCATCATTCAGGACGACGACACGCGTCAGGTCCTGATGCTGGGCTACCTCAACGAAGAGGCATTCGACAAAACGGTGGCCGAAGGCCGCGTCACATTCTTCAGCCGCACGAAAGGCCGGCTGTGGACCAAAGGCGAAACGAGCGGCAACTATCTGCATGTCAAAAGCATCGCAAAGGACTGCGATGCGGATACGCTACTAATCCGCGTCGTTCCGGCAGGCCCGGTCTGCCACACGGGAAGCAAGACCTGCTTCGGCGGCCGCGAGAACGAGGGCTTCATCGGGCTGCTGCAGTCGGTGATCCGGCAACGTCACCGCGACATGCCCGAGGGCTCGTACACGACGAAGCTCTTTACGAAAGGAGCGGCCAAAATCGCGCAAAAGGTGGGCGAGGAAGCCGTCGAGACCGTCATCGAGGCCGTTGCGAACAACAATCCCGATCTGGTTTACGAGGCATCGGACCTGATCTACCACCTGCTCGTGCTGCTCGAAAATCAGGGCCTGTCGATCGCCGATCTGGAGGAGGAACTGGCCAAAAGGCACAAATAGGCACGCAAAATGCGGATATTTTGCTACCTTTAAGACCGTATTCAAACCATTCAGCTAACAACGAACGACATGGACGATAAGAAAATCGGTATCGCCAGCGACCACGCCGGCTACCAGCTCAAGGAATTCATCATCGGCTACCTCGACTCGAAAGGCTACGACGTGCACGATTTCGGCTGCCACAGCGAGGAGAGCTGCGACTACCCCGACTACGCGCACCCGCTGGCCGAGGCGATCGAAAAGGGAGAGCTTCCGCGCGGCATCGCGATGTGCGGCAGCGCCAACGGCATCACGATCACGCTGAACAAGCATCAGGGTATCCGCGCGGCGATCTGCTGGGAGCCCGAAATCGCGTCGCTCGCGCGCAAGCACAACGACGCGAACGTATGCTCCATGCCCGCCCGCTTCATCGACCGCGACACGGCGATCAGGATCGTCGACACCTTCCTCTCGACCGAGTTCGAGGGCGGCCGGCACCAGCGCCGGATCGACAAGATCCCGGTTTCGGGATGCGGCTGCGGGAAATAGCCGATCCGGCCCCAAACGCATGATCCCAAGCGCCCGCTCCGGCGGGCGCTTTTTTCGTCGCGCACCGTTGCGAAATTATCGCTACATTTGTCCCAAAATTCGGACAGGTTATGAAATACGTCTTCACGCTGCTGATTTTTCTCGCCGCCGCGACTTCCGGCAGGCTGCACGCCCAAATCAAGAAAAAAACGCCCAATGGATACTCGACGCTATACGACTACCGTACGAACAATCCCGACGGAAGCCGCATCTACTATGCCGACAAGCGGTCGGCGGCCCTGATGAAAGTGAGCCCGGGCAACGACTACAAGATCGAATGCAACGATGCTCTGGACAAGGACTACCTGACCGACAGCCTGTGGGGCATCGTCTATAAGGACACGGTCTATCTGAACTGCAAGCCGTTCTCGGGACTCGACTGGTACGCCAAGGCCGAATACGGGACAGGCAAGCGCTATCTGTACCTGAACATCGCCATCCCGCTGAACCCGAAATACAAGAGCATTCTGGGCGACTACTCGCAGGCCCCGGCCGTCAAGACCGGAGGTTCGATCCCGAAGATCGGCGGCCTGATCGGCGGAGCGGTCAAAGGCGCCGTCGACAGACTTTCGACGCGCATTCCCGTGATCTACGACACCGAAACCGGGCAGTGCCGATGCCTCACCACCGAACTGCTGTACAGCTTCTCGCAGAAATATCCCGAACTGAAAAGCCAGTTCGGACTGGTCAAGATCGAAATGCTGTCGGTCTACGCGTTCCGCGATTTCGCCGAAGCGCTCAACACCGCCGACGAGCAGGAAAAACTGAAAGCCAAGCAGGCCGAGCAGCAGGCGGCCGAAGCCGAGGCGAAAGCCCGCGCCGAGGCCGAACGCGCCGCAGCCGATTCGGCCGCGCATGCGATGGCTACTGTTTCGGCCGTCGATTCGACGAGCCGTTCCGGCGAAGGCGAATCGGTTTCTCCGACCGAAACGGCGGGCTCCGGGGAGGCCAGCCAGCCGGTTCCGGCGCAGGCTCCGGCTGCGACGGACGACCCGAACAAGGTGCAGGTCAAGATTCCGGTACAAGTTCCGGCTCAGTAATCCGTGAAAGTCCATTTCATTTGAAACGAGCCGGGCAACGGACCGCTCCGGACCGGATGCAGGTCCGACGGGTCCGTCCGGGAAACGACAAAGGATTCTTTCCGAAACGCTTTCCGCAATCTCCCTTCGCGGCACCCGGCAGAGAATCGGCTCGCAACCGACAGGGACGGAATCCCTGCCCCGAGAGACATACGCCCCGTCTTTCACCCCAGACCGGCCGGGTCGGCCGCACGGACTGCCCCGGCGACCGATACCGCGACGGCCACGCGGCATCGGGACCGAGGGAGAAAACCCGTCACACGATCCGCAGCCGGTTCGTCATAAAATACTGGAACACGCCGCGAAGTACCAGAAACAGCAGGAAAGCGAACCACAGCGCATCGTTTCCGGCCACGCCTCTCAATCCGTAATAAGCGGCGAAAAAACCGACGGTCGACAGAAAGACCGAATTGCGCATCACGGCCGTGCGCGTGGCGCCGATCAGCACGCCGTCGATCAGAAAGGGCGCAAAGGCCACCAAAGGAATCACGATCAGCCAGGCCACGTAATCGCCGGCTCCGACCAGAATCTCCCGGCTGTCGGTAAAGAGCGAGAGCACGCTCCGCCATCCCACCGCATACAGGCCGACATAAAGCGCGGCAACCGCCGCTCCCCACACGAGCAAAGCCCGGATGCACCGGCGCAGCATCGGCGCGTTGCGCGCTCCGACGTACCGTCCCGCCAGCGCCTCGCCGGCATAGGCGAATCCGTCCATCAGGTAGGAGAACAGCGTGAAAAGCTGCATCAGCAGCATGTTGACGGCCAGCAGCGTATCGCCCATGCCTGACGAGGCGGCCGTGAAGAACGTGTAGACGATCACGATGCAGGCCGTTCGCAGGAAAATATCGCCGTTGATCCGGAAGAAAGCCGTCATCGGCCGGAGCCTCAGGCTGTCGCGCAGATCGACATAGCGCCCGAAACGGCGGTAGTAGCGCAGCCAGAGCGCTACCGACAGCAGCAGCCCGGTATACTGCGCGACGACGGTCCCCCATGCGACGCCCGCGATACCCCACCCCAGCCCGAGCGCGAACCACAGACAGCATAGTATATTGACCAGATTGATCACGATCGAGACATACATCGGGAAGCGCGAGTTCTGCATGCCGATGAACCACCCCTGAAATGCGAACAGCGAAACGGTCGCCGGAGCGGCCCATATCCGCACATGAAAATACTCGGCCGCATAGCCCATCGTATGCGGCGTGCCGTCCATCATCCGAAAGGCCAGCCGTCCGACAGGCTCCCGAAAAAGGATCAGCAGCACGGCCGCCAGCAGAGAGACGCTCAGCGCGCGGACCAGCACAGCCGTAATCTCCGGGAAATTCCGAGCCCCGTACGACTGCGCGGTCAAACCGCTCGTCCCCATGCGCAGGAACGCGAAGTTCCAGTAGATGAAGTTGAAGACCGACGTACCGATGCCGATCCCTCCGATCAGCGCGTCGTCGCCCAGATGCCCGACGATGGCCATATCGACCATGCCCAGCAGCGGGATCGTGATGTTCGACACGATATTCGGAACGGCCAGAGAGAGTATCTTGCGGTTCATGGAGGCAAAGGTATCACATTTTCGCCATTCGTCCACCGGAGCGCAACGCCCGATCGAAAAGCACGTCTTCGGTTGCCGCGCCCCGGCACGGAACAAACGGCCAACCCGAAAGCGAGCGATCCCGATCGGGCTCCGCCGCGAGGCTCGCTGGATTCGGGCTGCGGAGACCTGTCCGAATCACGCCGAGACCGACCGATCCACTCGGGCATCCCTTGTAAGAATACATGGCGGAAGCGAACGATACAACGAAGCCCGATCATATATTTTATGTAGCGGTTTTCGAGTTTCCTGTTTCTCCGCATGAAATCGCTTGACGAAGAGGACTTCATGGTAGGGACCTGTCGGATAGACCGCAAGCCGCGGCTGACGGATATGGAAACTCCGGATGCGAGAACTTTGGTACATGGAAGCATATAATCGCCCGACGAAGATACCGTAATCGGCGAACGACGGCCGGACACGCGGCGCCCGGACTCGACCGGTCCGGAACACGCGCCGCGCACCGAAAAGACATGCGCCCGGGACCGCCGGACGGACGCCTCCGTTCCGCAAGCCGGCGGACGAATTAATCGGAAGCCGCGCACCGAATTCCGGGAAAAAGCGGTATCTTCGTAACGACAAGCGCAACACTTCCATGGAACACTACGAAGAGATACACGGCCGCGAGCATGACAGCGCGCTGGCGGTCAACAAGGGAATCGAACAACCGCCGATCGTCAATCCCCATTTCCGCAAAGTAAGGCGGCAGCGAATGACGACCGACCAGTACATGGAGGGCATCCGCTCGGGTAACATCACGGTCCTGTCCCAAGCGATCACGCTGGTCGAAAGCCTGTTGCCGGAACACTACGCTCAGGCTCAGGAGATCATCGAGCGTTGCCTGCCCTATTCGGGCGGTTCGGTGCGCATCGGCATCACCGGCGTGCCGGGCGCGGGCAAGTCGACGTTCATCGAGGCGATCGGCGACATGGTCACCGGTCTCGGGCACAAGCTGTCGGTACTGGCAATCGACCCGAGCTCGGAACGCAGCAAGGGCTCGATCCTCGGCGACAAGACCCGCATGGAAACGCTCGTGCACAACCCGAAAGTATTCATCCGGCCCTCGCCCTCGGCCGGATCGCTCGGCGGCGTGGCGCGCAAAACGCGCGAGAGCGTCATCCTGTGCGAAGCGGCCGGATTCGACGTGATCTTCATCGAAACGGTCGGCGTGGGCCAGTCCGAGACAGCCGTCCACTCGATGGTCGACCTGTTCCTGCTGCTGCAGATCGCCGGAGCCGGCGACGAGCTGCAGGGCATCAAGCGCGGCATCATGGAGATGGCCGACATGATCGCGATCAACAAGGCCGACGGCAACAACGTGCAACGGGCCGAAGTGGCCAAAAGCCACTTTGCGAACGCGCTGAACCTGTTCCCGATGCCCGATTCGGGCTGGCGTCCGAAAGTATACACTTGCTCCGCCGTCGAGAAAACGGGACTGAGGGAAATCTGGAGCGGCATCGAGGACTTTCTGAAATTCACGCGCGGCAACGGCTACTACCAGCGCAACCGCCACCGGCAAGCCAAATACTGGATGTACGAGACGATCCACGAGGCGCTGCGAGAGAGTTTCTATCGCAACGAGGCCGTCGAATCGCGGATCGCCCGGTACGAGGAACTGGTGCTGTCGGACAAAAAAAGCTCGTTCGTAGCGGCCCGCGAGCTGCTCAACAGCTATTTCGAAGACATCCGGAAATAAGGGACAAACCGGCCGGACTGTAGCTCGCCGCCACGACCGCACGTTCCGATACATCGATTCCGTTCCGAATGTCCGCGGTTCTCCGTTGAAAAGCCGCAGACCGGACGGGAAAGCGGGTCCGAAGACCGGCCCGGTTTCCGGCGCTTGCCGTAAACCGGAACCGACGAAGCGTACATTGCCCGAAACCGGGGACAGCCACCTCCACGTTATCGGGCATAACGGATCGCCGCCTCGATATTGATGCCGCTCTCCCACGGACGGCAGCCGCAACCGCTCGGCCGGCCGTCGACATAATACTCGACCCATGCTCCAGCACCGTCGCGCAGGCTCATCATCCGGTCGTATACCTCATCCCGCAACGGATGTCCCGTCTCGCACAACGCATAGAGGAACATGCCGAAGTCGTAGCCCAGTATGCGATCCTGTCCGGAAATTTTCCCGGTTCGTTCGTACAACGCGATCACATCGTCCAAAAACGCCCGCTTCTCGCTCTCCGAAAAAAGTTCCGAGCCGATATAAATGGGAAACAGATTGGCCGACGGAATACTGAAAAGTTCCGGTTCGGGAAGCTCAACGGCCGCATGGTCCTTGGTCATGCAATCTTTGCAAAAATAGAGGCATCCCTTGAAATGGTACGTCTCGGGAAAATAGTCGAAATGCCCGGGATACAGGCAGACGCCGGGCCGGGTCGGCGGATAAGCGACTTTCCGTTCCCGCCGGGGATTGTTAACGTACAGATGCCCGTCGCGGCAGAAATTATCGCGGAACCGCTCGCTGCACTCGTCCACGTCGTGCTCCAAGGCTCCGATCCGTGCAGCGCTCCACAGCCCCTGCTCGCGGACGAACCGGATCAGCCGGCGGCTTCCCTCGACGAATAGCAGCGTCGCCTCGGCCGAGCCGTGATACATCACCTGACGGGGAACCACGCCCCCGGCGATATAGGTTTCGTCGCCGTTGAACGGCAGCATACCGTCGATCAGATTCCGCTGCTGGGCCTCGGTCGCCCACTCGAGCATCGGCATGATTTCGCGCAGGAAAGCCGTATCGCGCGTCTTGCGATAGTAGTCGAACGCCTGCACGACCAGATAGCCCGTAATCTCCGTCTCGTCATTCTCGTGTCGGTGGAAAATGCCGGGGTAGCCGATCGCCTGAGCGTTATGGATCAGGCCGCTGCGCTGCCACACCCGCCAGTAGAAGTCGAGTATCATCCGCGCGCGCTCCCACTCGCCCAGCGCGAGCAGCGCCCGCGAAACGCCGTACTGGTCGCGGACGTAGCCCATATGATAGATGATGCCGGCCAGTACGGAGCCTTCGGACGACTGCTGGCTGCGGATCAGTGCGGCCGCGTCGTCGACGGCCTGCAGAAACTCGCGCCGCCGTTCGCCCGACAGAGCCGATACCGTGACATTCGGCCGGCTTGCGGACCGGGATGCCGTCTTCAACAAGGCAAGCCCGGAAACGGAGGCGATCCGGGCCGTCTCTCGGTCGAGTTCTTCCCGGGAGCGGGCGGCGATCACGTACAGCGCGCCCTCGCCCGGCGAGGCGGTCAGCGTCAGCTCGCGTCCGTTCTCCCCGGACCGCTCCAGACGGACCGTTCCGGTAGTCACGAGCCGGTAGCAATAGCCCGAAGGACTTCGGTACGTACTGTAGAACGGAACGCCGGCCCTCAGATCGACGCGAAAGACGCTCCGCGCGTCGGTCCACGAGACGGGAAGCCCGTCCTCCGCGCAGCTCAGGCTCTCCTCGAAAGGACGGTAGCGTTCCTCCAGCTCGACCCCGAGCCGGTAGCGGACCGGCCGCTTCTGCCGGAAAAGCCGCACGAATACCGGACTGCCGTCCGCGACGAAATCGGTATGCCGGCCCGCGACCCCGTGACCGTCCCGAAGCCGGTGATTCCATACGGAAGAGCCGACCTCGCGCTCCGAGGCTACCTGCAGTCCGTCGCACAGGCTCAGCGTAAGCAGGGAGGGGGAAGAATAGGGCGGTCCGAAAATTTGCAGGATGTCGGCGCCGCGACCGTAAACGCACAGTTCGCCGTTGCCGATCGCATGAATGCCCGGAACGTCCGCATTGCCGGAAGCGTCGCCGGAGGCTACCGCAGCCGCCTGTCCCAACAAGAGCAGGCAGACCGGCAACAGATGTCGGAAAAGTTTCATCGTATCGAAATTTAGGTCAGCAGTAGGGACGATTGTCCTTCAGGCGAATATACGAAAAAAACGGACAAAAGGAAAAGCCGCGGCAAGGATTCGTCTCCGGAATCGCAATGCTCCTCGAGAACCGGATACAAAACGACCGCCTAACGAGTAGGAGGGAAAGGTACGAAGGGGTGCGTCCGGAGAAAAGGTACGAGCGGATGAGTCCGGACGGAAAAGTCCGGCGGGAGGCACATGGCCGACCGATAGCCGGGCTTCCTCCCGAGTTCCATCGCACGGACAGAAAGCGCCGCAACGGTATGCGCTCCGGATGCGAAACGACAGACATCCCGCGATCCGCAAGAGCGATCCGAGTCCGATCGCGCATCCGTACGACCGTCTTTTCGGACACGCCCGCGCGAACAATCCCATACGAACCATACAGACCGCTTCCGACCATTTTCCGGAACCGTCCGACCTCTCTGCCTCCGAGCCGTGCCGTCCTGATACGAGATAGCCGCTCATCGGCGTTCGCGTCCGGAATTTACCTGCGGCCCGCGGCCGCACACCCGACACCGAGTCGCCTTTCCGGCGAAAAGAATTTCACGCCATGAAACCGAAAGCGCTGAAAATTCGACGGTCGGTACAGCAAAGCAGACAATGATTGCTTCGATGTATCAAGGTGCCGCACCCGGAGTTTCTATATTCCGCCAGTCGCGGCTTGCGGTCACAGGTTGCGTATCCGATCCAGTCTCTACCGCGAAGTTTCTTCCGACGGAAGCGATTTCATACGGAGAAACCGGAAACTCGAAAACCGGTACGATAAAACATACGATCGGGGCAAAATACATGAATCGGAAGCGCCGACGACAACACGCCTTTTCGACAGCTTTTACCGCCTCTCGATCTGCTCGACGCGGCGCCCCGCCTCCCGCGCCAGCGCGGTCGTATCGGTCCCGATCAGCTCTCCGCGCTCGACCAGAATCCTCCCGTCGACAAGCACGGTATCGACATCGGTCGATTTGGCGTTGTACACCAGACCGGCTATCGGATCGTTACCCGGCGCCCAATGCGTCCCGCCCATATCGACCAGAATCAGGTCGGCCCGGGCTCCAGGCGCGACAACGCCCAACTCGCCCTCCATGCCGACCGCGCACGCTCCGCCGACGGTCGCCATGCGCAGCGTCTCGTATGCCGGCAACACGCTCGCATCGCCGGTAGCGACTTTCTGCAACAGCGAGGCCGTGCGCATCTCGTCCCACATATCGAGGTCGTTGTTCGAGCAGGGGCCGTCGGTTCCGATGCCGACCGTCAGGCCGCGCCCGATCATCCGCGCGACCGGAGCGATCCCGCTGGCAAGCTTCATGTTGCTCTGCGGATTATATGCGACCGACACCCCGTAGCGAAGCAGGATGTCCATATCCTCCTCGGTCAGGTGCACGCAGTGCACGGCCAGCGTCGGACAGTCGAAAACGCCCAGATCGCGCAAATACTCGGCCGAGGTCTTGTCGTAACGCTGCCGGATCGTCTCGGTTTCGGAACGCGTCTCGCTCAGATGGACATGAATGCCCAAGCCGTATCTTTCACATAAGGACAAAGCCTTGCGAACGGATTCCGGCGAGCACGTATAGGGAGCGTGCGGCGCGATGCGCACGCCGAGGCGCCCCCCGTCCGCCCCGGCATAGCGTTCGACCAGACGGACGGTCTCCCGCTCGAACGCTTCGTAGTTCGTATCGATAAAGGCCGGGCACACGACAGCCCGCATACCGCTCTCGAGCACGGCCTCGGCCACGCGGTCGGCATGCCAGTACATATCGACGAAAGTCGTCGTCCCGCCCAACAGCATCTCGGCGATCCCGAGGCGGGCTCCCAGGTAGACGTCGTCGCCCGTCAGCTTCGCCTCGAACGGCCAGACCCTGTCGGCGAGCCACTCCATCAGCGGCAGGTCGTCGGCATAGTTCCGCATCAGCGACATCGCCACATGGTTGTGCAAATTGATCAGGCCCGGCATCAGCAACTTCCCTCCGGCATCGATCACGCGCCGCGAGCGGTTCTCCGACTCCGTTCCCCGATCATCGGACCCGTTGTCCGGAGTCGCCGGAAGAACCGACGATATGCGGCCTCCGGAAATGGCGACCGATCCCCTGAAAAATTTCCGGGGATCGTTTGCCGAAGCCGTCATAGGCAGAATCAACGCATTCCTTATCAGTATGTCCATATCTTTCCCGTATAAGATAGAGGCCTCCCTCCCGCCGACACGAGGGGAGAAGAACCGGCCATGCGCACGAGCAAAACCCGCTCCGCGCTACTTCGTCCCGACCGAGCCTTGCACCGTCAAAATGTGCATTTTTTCCGGCGTATTGGCGTATACCTTCAAGGCTCTCAGGTAGTCGCCCGATTGCTGTCCGCGCGGATTGAACGTAACGATCAGCACGGCCGTGTCGCCGGGCATGACGGGCCTCTTGGAGAATTTCGCCTGCACGCATTCGCAAGACTTGGCCACTTTCAACACGACCAACGGCTCGTCGCCCGCATTGACGAAAGCGACCGACTCTGCGACCGGCGCACCTTTCGGATCGGCCGGTCCCAAATCGACCGATTTTTTCAAAAACTTCAGGGACGGCTGTCCGCCGAGCGTTCCGGCAGCGAGCGCGAGCGAAATAAGAAGCAGAAAACGTCTCATAGAAATTGGTATCGAAAATTCGGCGAACGAACCGACAGACGATAGAACCGGACGTCCCCCCCTGCCGCTCTCCGGGCGGATTCCGCAAAAACGGTCCCTTCGCAATCGGGGCCCTTACGCCGGCAAGGATTTATTGCATCCGAAAATTATAGGTGATCGTACCGGTCTGCGACAACGGCGCGCTTTCGTCCACATTGAACCGCGCGCCCCTCGCGGCTTTCAGCGCCGCGTTGACGAGCACGCTGTTTTGCGTCGTGGATCCCTTGGCCCGGTAGGCGGCCGAGGTAACCCGTCCCTGCTGATCGACGACGATCTCGATCACGACGCGTCCCTGATCCTTCGCACGGTAGTCGGGACTCGGCAGACCGCCGACCAGCGAACGGCCCGAAAGACTGGCCGAATTGCCGTCCGTTCCCGTTCCGGTCCCCTCGTGACTGCCTTCCGGCGTTCCGGCCAAATCGCCCTGATTGCCTGTCCCGGTTCCGGTGCCTTCGCTGCGCGAAGAGCTGCCCTCGGTCCGACCGGGGAAAAGCGCCTTGCGATTCACCTCGCGCGGCTTCTCGGCCGGCTGCTGAGGCTTCGGCTGGGGCTTGGCCTGCACCTGTTCCTTTTTCGGTTTCTTCTCCGGCTTCTTTTCCTCTTTCACCACGGGCACGTCCTCGTCGGTCTGCTGCGTCATCTGCTCCTGCTCGTCGGGCTGAGCCTCCGAAGGTGCCTGCGTCTGCTGCGGAGCGTCGGCCGCCTCGTCGTTCATCGCCAGATCCTCGCCGGGCGCGGCCTCGGTCACGTTGCCGAAATTGATCATCAGCCCCTCGCCCGTATCGGGCGGCTCGGCCAGCGTGAAGCGAACGAGCAACAGCAGGAGCAGCACCAGCGCCGCGTAGGCGAACGTCGCCGCCGCGCCGATGACACGCTGCTGCGTGCGGTCCTCTTGCTGAAAGTCGATCATATGCCTTCTATTCGGGCCTCGTAGCCGCAAATATCTTGTACTTGTTCCGCATGGCGATGTTCATCACCTTGATGACCTCTCCGAACGGGACCGTCTCGTCGGTATGCAGCGAGATGACCGGGTCTTCCTGCCCTTGCAGACGCGCCTGCAGAGCCGCCTCCAGCTTGTCGAAAGCGATCGGCTCGGTCTCCAGATAATAGGTCAGATCGGCCGTAATGGAGACGGAGGTCGCAGCCTTGTCCTTGATCTGGTTCGAGCTCTTGGGCAAGGTCAGCTTCACCGCATTGGGGTTGATCAGCGTGGTCGAGAGCATCATGAAGAGCAGCAGCAGGAAGATCAGGTCCGTCATCGACGAGGCGCTGAATCCGACCTCTACTTTCGACCCCTTTCTCAATCAGGCGACTACTGCTCGATGGGCTGGTTCAGAATATCCATGAAAGCGATCGAGTTGGCCTCCATCTGGAACACCAGCTTCTCGATGCGCGCCACGAGGTAGTTGTAGCCGAAATAGGCCGGCACGCCGACGACCAGACCGCCGACGGTCGTCACCATCGCGACGTACATGCCGCTCGCCAGCACCGTCATGTCGACCGTTCCGCCCGCCTGCGACATATTCATGAACGCTTGCACCATACCGACCACCGTACCCAGAAATCCGATCATCGGCGCGCCGCCGGCGATCGTCGCCAAAATCGGAAGTCCCGTCTCGAGCTTCGACACCTCGAGGTTGGCGACGTTTTCGATCGAGCTCTGCACGTCGCTGAGCGGGCGACCGATGCGGCCGATTCCCTTCTCGATCATGTGAGCGATCGGCGTATTGGTCTGGCGGCAGAGCTGTACGGCGGCTCCGATCCGTCCCTCGCAGATATGCTCCCGAATCCGGTTCATGAAGTTCATATCGACGGCCGAAGCCTTGCGGATCGCCCAGAAGCGCTCGAAAAAGATGAAAACGGCCACGCCGCCCAGAATCAGCAGAGGCCACATCAGAAATCCGCCGGCCAGAAAGAGTTCGCCCAGCCCCATCGTCTTCGGAGCCTGCTCGGCGGCCACCGCCACCGCTTCGGTTGCTTGCAACAGGATCATCATATCTTCAATAAAGAGTTTTTTAGTTTTCCGGTCATTCCCTTCGCGGGCCCGGCAACGCCCACATACACATACCGCCGCTGCCGAATCACAAAAATACGCTTTTTCATCGAAATCGCATCGCGGACCGGCGATTTGTGGACATTTTTATTTCCCGTCCGCCGCTACCTTCAGACTATCGGCCGCAGCCTTACGCTCGGCCTGCCGCAGCTCGCGCGACAGACGCCGGCGCTGCCGGCGGTCCTTGATGTTCCGGATCAGATCGCCGAAGTTGTCGAAGCTTTGCCGGTAAGAAATTCCCAAACCGCTCTCCTGCAGGCCCTGATTTTCGTCGAACCGGTCGATCGTCCTCGTGAAAGCCTTGACTTTCAGATTGCCGGCTTCGTCGAGCAACAGACTGAGCGTCACGTCGCCGGTCAGGCTGTTGGCCGTCCGGTTGTTCATCGGCATGCCGTTGCCCGTATCGTAACTGACGTCGCCCTCGACGATCAGCCGGTCCTTGATCAGCTCGCCGTAGAACTCCGTGCCGAACTCGTCGGACGTCTCCTCGCTCTTGGGCCGGAACTTCGGCGCCAGCCGGAAACGATCCGTCGAGAGCAGATTGCTCAGTTGGGTCGACAGGAACTCGATGCCCGTCACGGTCGCGCCCATCGCGCCGATATTGAGGTTCTGGCTCGTACCCGAATTGTCGGCATAGAAGCTCTGCGTGGCGAGCAGCCAAAGAAACTGGGTCGACATCATCTCCTGCGTGTTCATCGCGTTCCGCACGAGCGACTGGGTTTCGGGATCGGTGTTCGGCACGCTGACGTCGAACGTCAGCGTAGGCTGCGTGAGCCGGTCCGACAGCCGGATAATACACTCTACGGGCACGTTGCGCCGCAGGTTCTGCCCTCCTCCGCTCCCGCTGAGCAGCGGAGCCAGCGATGCCTTCAGTTTGTACACGGCGGTGATGTTCACCAACGCGTCGGCCGGATCGCCCGTCCACTGAATGTTGCTTCCTTCCTGAATCAGAAAGTTGCGCGTGGCGAAATTCTGAAGCGAGAAACGATAGCTTCCCTCCGTAATATCGTAGTCGCCATAGATCGTAAACTCCTTGTCCACCGGATTGACATGCAGGTTCAGCGTTCCGTTGCCGCGCCCGCGCAGCACGTTGTCGCCGGCCTGATCGAGCGTCAGCTGCATCTCGGCGTTCGGCCGGATGTCGAGCGCCATCTTGATGTCCATATCCGACCGGAAACTCTCGCGGCCCATCCGGCGCGAAAGGAACTGTCTCCGGCGCGAAACGCTCCGAAGGCTGTCGTCGGCAGCCCGCTTGGCCGGATCCTCGAAAACGATGAAGTCGGCTGCCGAGATATCGGACCCGCCGTTGCCCAGCGGCAGGAAAAAGCGGGTATTCTCGGCCGAGGCCGCAACGATGTCCATGCTCACACCGTTCTTGTTCCCGCGGATCGTCGCGCTACCGGTAGCGTAGACGCTCCCGTAAAACAACTCGTTCTGCCGAGGGGTCGTGTTCAGTACGAGCGTGCGGTCGGGCCGCACATGCACCTCGTAGCTCAGATTGCGCGGATTGGCGAAGCTGAAGCTCATGTCGAATCCGGCCCGACCGCCCGACGGCCCGTACAACTCGGTAGGTCGCAGCGTCATCGTGTTCCGGCGGACATCGATCACGGCGTCCGACATCGTATAGGGAACGTTCGTGTAATCGACCGTCGAGCGGAACGTCCCGACGCCGATCGTCCCGTCGAGGGTCAGCTTCCCGCCGGGATTGGTAAGCCGCAGCGAAGCATCGGCCATGCCCTGCGTTTCGCGCAATACGCCTTTGAGCACCGGATCGAGCAGCGAAAGATCGATCCTACGCAGATGCACGTCGGCCTCCAGACGCTTGTCGGCGGGCGCATAGAATCCTTCGACGATCGAGCTGTCGGCCGCACGGTCGATCAGCCTGAAAAGCGCCCGGCGAGACTGCAGGTCCCACCGGCTCTCGAAGCGGCTGTCGACTAACGGAACTCCGTTGACGCGCACGCTGTCGAAATCGATGCCGGCGCGGAGCACTCCGCCTCCATAGGCCGATATCAGCTCGGCCGAGCCGTTGGTCACGCCCTCGAAAGCGTAGCCCTGACGCTCGGCGAAGCGGGAGAACGGTTTCAGGTCGAACCGGTGCAACTGCAAGCGCAGCGTATCCCGATCGCTACGCGAGGCCACGCCGTCGACGGACAGCCGCTGCTGTCCGCTGGAGATGCTGAACCGGTCGACGTCGATCCGCGTGGAGTCGAAAACGATCTGCCGGGCCCAGATTCTCCAGGTCCGCCCGTTGGTCGTGAAAGACGAGGGATTGAAACGGACGCGCACCTGAGGAACGCCGCTTTGCGGGTCCCGGCCGAGCGTGGAGGTCGTACCGAGCAGGGCATAGGTCCCGTTGTCGGAGTTGTTGAACCGCGCGGCCAGGTTGATCCGGTTCTCCTTAGCTCCGCCGATCACCGAAAAATCGGGCATGTACATTCCCTTGGCGAACAGGTCGGCGGCCGTCACGAAAAGCGAAATCGAATCGCCCTGATTGCGGCAGGAGGCCTTGAGGTCGGATACGAAAAACCGCTCGTTCTCGATCAGCTCCGAGTCGAGCGTCAGCGAGAAGACATCGCTCTCGGGATTGAACAGGAAGACCAGCTTGGTTCCCTGAGCGAGCCTGAGCCCCGGAGAGAAAATGCCCGCCACGTTGTTCGCGCGCTTCACGTTCACGTCGAGCAGGTAGTAACTGTCGATACGCGAGGCCCCGGCTACGGAAGGAACCGAATCCTCGGCCGTCCGGGGCCGCTCCGAGAGCGAAGGCAAATAGGAACGCAGCGTGTTGCTGAAATACGAGAACATGTTCTCGTAGCTGAGCTTGCCCCGCAGCTCGGCGTCGGCGAAAGGCGAGTACAGCCCGATCAGCTTGCGGTCGCTTCCGTTCTCGGCAAGCAAACGGATACGACCCGTCCGGACCGTATCGAGCTGGTTGACGTAGGTCATGTCGAAAATCTCGGCTTCCCCGTTGATGTTGTCGAGCGAAGTGCCCGATGCCTGCGCATGCAGTCCGCAGCGCACCCGCGACACCGTGTCGCGCCGGTTGAAATGCAGCTCGTGCAGATCGGCGTTGACCAGATTCAGGTCGAAATGATAGACGGGCTGCTCGCCGTTGAAATCGAGATCGCCGTCGAAATCGAACGTCATGTTCGGATCGTCCGACGCGATTTTCCCGGTAAACCGCCGGTTTTCGAAACGGCCGTCCAGCGCAATGACCCGATAGGCGTAATCGTTGACCTCGAGTTTCGGAACCCGGGCGCGGGCATTCATCCGGAAACTCTGTCCGAATTGTCCGCTCACGTCGGCCGAGAGCGACACCCGGCCCAGCTTGGAAGCCTCGAGCAGTCGCCCGACGCCGAAATCGGCGGTACTCAGCCGACCTTGGAAACCGGTCGCGCCGCCCTCGACCGGGCGGATATCGAAATCGACCGAAGCCTCGCCCGCATCGGTCTGCAAGCGGCCGTCGGCTCGGAAATCGCTGAACAGCCCGTCGAAATGGCCCGAAAAGGCGATCCGCCCCATCCGCTCGACGAGCGGCAGGCTTTTCCCCAGCGAGCGTCCCGCTATGTCCTGCACGAAGTACTCGATATCGGCCGCATCGGTATGTAGCGACGAAACGTCGAACGAAAAGCGCGTCTCGGCCACCTCGGGCAATCCGTCGATTCCGAAACGAAGGCTCAGCGTCGTGCTGCGTGCGGTCGCTCGGCCGATACGGCCTTTCATTGCGGATACCGGCCCGTCGACGGAGCCCGAGGCATCGCGCAGCACCGTCTGCCAGCGCCGCAGTCCCTGAGCGAAATAGGCGATGGTACGGAAACTGACCGTCGAGCGGCTGAATTCGGAGCGTATGCGGACGTCGTTCAGGAAATCCTTATACCCTTTCCACGTGTCGTAGTCGAAATAGAGATAGGCCATCCGCACGTCCGACTCGTCGGTGGTCAGCCGCAGATCGTCGAAGCGCATGCCCGTTCCCGAAATGCCGAACGCCGGCGTCGAAAGGTTGCGGATATGCAGACCGCAGCGTTCGCGCAGCGTCAGCGAGTCGATCGCCAAAGCAACGCTGTCTCCCTCGACCGAAACGTCGCGGACCTTCAGACTGAAGCGGCGCACGTCCAGATCCGTGAAATTGACGCCGTACTCGCGAGGCTTCACATCGAACTTGCGATGCCGGAAATCCATGTCCCGGATCGTTACGCCGGCGGCATGAAGCCGGAATTTTCTTTTCTTTTCCCGTTTCTCCTTGCGCTTGATTCTTTGCAATATCTGTCTCAGATTGCTCGTCCGGGTGCTGTCCTGCATCAGATCGAAACGGACGTCCTCGAGGCCCACATGGCCGAGCGTCACGGCCCCGGTAAAGACATTCAGGCTTTGCAGGGGCACAACGATCCGCCCCGCGTACAACAGCGTGTCGCCATGGTAATCCTGCACATAGAAGCCGTCGAGCGTCACCCGGCTGAACAGCTTCAGATGCAGCTTGTCGACCGAGACGACCGTCTGCAACTTGTCGCTCAGAAAACCGGCGGCAGCGCGGCGCGCGAAATCCTGTATCCAAGGCAAATAGAGCAGCAGCGACAACGCCACAGGCAGAACGATCAGCGCAAGAATCGCCGCCGAGATGAAAGATCGTATTATTTTTATAACTTTGCCCATCGATCGCACCTTCCGAGGCATAAGACCCGCAACGCTTCCGGGACGGAGTTCCGGGAACGGCCGTGCCGCCGCGAAGGTACAAGTTTAGTAAAAATCGGACAAATAATAAAGCCGAAATGGACATAACGATCTTGGGAATCGAATCCTCCTGCGACGATACGTCGGCCGCCGTGATCCGGGGCAGACGGCTGCTGTCGAACGTCATTGCCAGTCAGGAAGTTCACCGGCAGTACGGAGGCGTAATCCCCGAGCTGGCCTCGCGCGCGCACCAGCAGAATATCATTCCGGTAGTCGACCGGGCGGTCCGCGAGGCGGGCATCGGCATGTCCGACCTGGACGGTATCGCCTTCACGCGCGGTCCCGGCCTGCTCGGCTCGTTGCTCGTGGGCGTCTCGTTTGCCAAGGGGCTGGCCCTGTCGCTCGACGTGCCGATGATGGAGATCAACCACCTGCAGGGGCATATCTGCTCGCACTTCATCGACCTGCCCGACCGCGACCTGCCGCATCCCCGGTTCCCGTTCCTGTGCCTGCTCGTGTCGGGCGGCCACTCCCAGATCGTGCTCGTCAAGGACTACCTCGACATGGAGATCGTCGGCACGACGATCGACGACGCGGCCGGCGAAGCATTCGACAAGTGCGCCAAGATCATGGGCCTTCCCTACCCCGGCGGCCCGGTGATCGACCGACTGGCCAAGGAAGGCGACCCGAAGCGGTTCAAGTTCGCCAAACCGTCGGTCGACGGATTCAACTACAGCTTCAGCGGGCTGAAAACGTCGTTCCTCTACTTCCTGCGCGACCGGATGCACGAAGACCCGCGTTTCATCGACGACAACAAAGCAGAACTATGCGCCTCGCTGCAAGCGACGATCATCGACATCCTGCTCGCCAAGCTCACGAAAGCGGCCAAGCAGTACGATATCCGCGACATAGCGATCGCCGGAGGCGTTTCGGCCAACTCGGGACTGCGCGACGCGATCGCGGAAGAGGGCCGCAAGCGGGGCTGGCGGACGTTCCTGCCCGAGTTCCGGTTCACGACCGACAATGCGGCGATGATCGCCGTAACCGGCTATTTCAAGTATCAGCGAGGCGAATTCGCTCCGATGGACATCTCGCCCGTCGCCCGCATCAGCCGGATGTAACGCCCCTCGCTTTCCCCATGACCGGTCCCGAACCGAAACGGAAACCGGAATTCATCCTTCCGCCGAACGAGAGCCGGACGCGGGCGGTGTTTTCGTTTATCGATATCGTGCGCCGCGTATAGCGTGAACGCAGAAAACCTTCCCGCAAAATCAGGACGGACCCTCGACCATACGGTCCAATTCCTTCGACAGAATACGGCATCGGGCATAAGCCGCAGCGATTCCGCGCAGGAAATTCTCCCGAATCTTGGCAATGGAACGAGGCCGGTTCTCGGCTTCCAATTCAAGGGGTACGGTATCCGCAACACAAACCACGGCCGGCCTCGCGCAGGAAATCCGCCGATCTCTTGCCGGCCCCTTGCGAATGAAGGCGGGACAGTCTTTCCGACGAAACAGGAAAAAATTCCGCTGGCTTTCTGACAAAAGCCGGCGGAATAACCGTAACGGAAAGATATCTCTCCGAGCGTGCGTCTACTTGCGCTTCACCTCGACCTGCTCGTAGCCCTCGATAATGTCGCCCACGCGGACATCGTTGTAGTTCTCGATGTTCAGACCGCATTCCAGACCGGTCGTCACCTCCTTCACGTCGTCCTTGAAACGCTTGAGCGAGCCGAGCTTGCCCGTATAGACGACGATGCCGTCGCGGATCACGCGGATATTCGTATTGCGCGTGATCTTGCCTTCGCGGACCAGACAGCCGGCCACCGTGCCGACCTTCGTGATCTTGAACGTCTCCATGACCTCGACCGAGCAGACGATCTCCTCTTTCATCACCGGCGCGAGCATGCCCTCGATAGCGTCCTTGATGTCGTTGATCGCATCGTAAATGATCGAATAGAGGCGAATCTCGATCTCCTCCTTCTCGGCCAGCTTGCGGGCGGCTGCCGACGGACGGACCTGGAATCCGACGATCACCGCATTGCTGGCCGCTGCCAGCAACACGTCCGATTCGGAGATCGGGCCGACCGCTTTGTGAATCACGTTGACCTGAACCTCGTCCTTCGACAGTTTGATCAACGAGTCGGCCATCGCCTCGATCGAGCCGTCTACGTCGCCCTTAATAATGATATTCAGCTCCTTGAAGTTGCCGATCGCGATACGCCGGCCGATTTCATCGAGCGTAATATGCTTCTGCGTACGCAACCCTTGCATGCGCTGCAGCTGCTCGCGCTTGCTCGCAATGTCGCGGGCCGAACGCTCGTCGTCCATGACATTGAACGTATCGCCGGCCTGCGGCGCGCCGTTCAGCCCCAGCACCAGCACGGGCGTCGAAGGCGGAGCCTCCGTCACGCGCGTACCCCGCTCGTTGAACATCGCTTTGACCTTGCCCGTGTAGACGCCCGAAAGCATCACGTCGCCGACGCGCAGCGTTCCGTTCTGCACGAGCACCGTAGCCACGTAGCCGCGCCCCTTGTCGAGCGTCGACTCGATGACGACGCCCTGCGCCTTGCGGTTCGGGTTGGCCTTCAGGTCGAGGAATTCGGCCTCGAGCAGCACCTTGTCGAGCAGCTTGTCGAGATTGATACCTTTCTTGGCCGAAATCTCCTGCGACTGGTACTTGCCGCCCCAGTCCTCGACCAGATAGTTCATCGCGGAAAGCTCCTCCTTGATTTTTTCGGGATTGGCACCCGGCTTGTCGATCTTGTTGATCGCGAATACCATCGGCACGCCGGCGGCGGTGGCATGGTTGATCGCCTCGACGGTCTGCGGCATCACATTGTCATCGGCCGCAACGATGATGATCGCCACGTCGGTCACTTTCGCTCCGCGAGCACGCATGGCCGTGAAAGCCTCGTGGCCCGGCGTATCGAGGAACGTGATACGCCGCCCGTCGTCGAGCTTCACGCTGTAAGCGCCGATATGCTGCGTGATTCCGCCGGCCTCTCCGGCGATCACGTTGGCATTGCGTATATTGTCGAGCAGCGAGGTCTTGCCGTGGTCGACGTGTCCCATCACGGCCACTACCGGAGGACGCGGCACGAGGTCCTCCTCGCTGTCCTCCTCGGTGGCGATCGCCTCCTGTATCTCGACGGCCACGAACTCGACCTTGAA
>ENA-UESG01000926-UESG01000926.1-human-gut-metagenome-genome-assembly--contig:-NODE-926-length-22955-cov-5.695472_pt1 | contig 22955 bp, 14 predicted proteins | sample MGYA00243002_ERZ508003 | MGnify/ENA primary metagenome ERZ508003 (study PRJEB26167, sample SAMN06115514) | human gut metagenome | host: Homo sapiens | place: China:Shanxi | collected 2015-12-02... | reverse complement strand
ATAAACACAAAAGTCTTTGGAAAGGGAGGGATGGGGTTTGGGGAAGGGAGGGGAAACTTTTCTTCAGAAAAGTTTCCCCTCCCTTCCCCAATATTTCCAACCTACTCTATCTACCCGGCAATAAAAAGGCTTTCAGCTCATCCGGGTCACAGCCGCTGAACAGCAGATGCAGCGGAAAACGGTCAAGCACGGGCGAAAGGGCCTCATTCGTGTAGGGAACGCCGCGCATGGCCTCTTCCAGATCATAGATCTCGCAACTGCTCACCTCGTCGGTCAGGCTCTTGCCCGGCCCGGCCATGAAGAAATCGCCGTAAAAATGACACTCGACCACGCTGCCCTGCCGGATGTCGTAGGAAACCTCCACCTTGCCCCAAGGGAAACGCTGCGCCTTGCGCTCCGTGAATGGAGGCGACGCGCCGTACGTCCAATCCCACGTCGAGTATTTGGCGTCCCGCAGACGGGTGATGGCGACGAAATCCGCCGCGTTCATCCGGTATTCATCCCCGGAACGGTGCTCCATGATCGCATCGCGCACGCGCTGCACCGTCAGCGGCGGCAGATCCGGAGAATGCACGGCCAGATACTCAGCCAGATTCCCCACGCGGCTGCGGACAGAGGCCACGCCCTTTGACTTGTACTTGGCCGGATCCACATTGAGCGCCTGAGACAGTACATCGAGGTCGCTGTTTACCAGAATACAGCCGTGATGCAGATAACGCATCCCCCGGCGGCAGTGCGCCACGCCCGCCACTTTCAGGCCGTCCAGCATCAGATCGTTGCGCCCGGAAAAAGTCACGGGCAACCCGAGCTTTTGCAGCGCCTCGGCGATGGGTTTTCCGGCTTCGCTGAAGGCGGGCAGGGCTCCTTCCTTGTCCAGATGATGGATGAAGGTATAGTTGAGCGTCCCGGCGTCGTGATAGACCGCACCTCCGCCCGTCATCCGGCGCACCACGCTGATCCCGCGTTCGCGCACGAAATCGGCGTTCACTTCCTGACGGGTGTTCTGGAACCGCCCCACCACGATGGCCGGGCTGTTCTGCCACAGGATGGCGTAACCGGGATGGCCGGGTTCGATCCGGCCCAAGAAATATTCCTCAAGCGCGAGGTTGAATGTCGGGTCGAGGGAATGATTCACGATCCAATACATGCGGAACTCCATAAAAAAACTTTCATAATGGCGCAGTCCCATTATGAAAGTCCCAAAGGGCCGAGAAAACGGCAAAGAAAGGAGAAGGAATCCCCGACAGCGAACCGTCGGGCGTCGCCCGTAATCCTGACGACGGCGGCAAAGCGTTCTTTGCGGATCCCTTCCCCTCTCCTTGGCTGTTTCTCGTTTACATATCGCCCGTCAGAACGGGCTTGCGGGCTGCGCCGACTTCATCGACGCGACCCACTTTAGTCCGGGTCGGAGAGGCATGCAACAGGTCGGCATCGGTCTCGGCCAATTCCGCGATGGAACGCATGGCCTCGATGAACGCATCCAGATCCTCGAGATTTTCCGATTCGGTGGGCTCGATCATGATCGCGCCGTGCACCACCAGCGGGAAGTAGATCGTCGGCGGATGGATGCCGCAGTCGATCAGGCGCTTGGCGATGTCCATCGTGCTGACCCCGAACTCTTCCTGCTTCTTGTCCGTGAACACGCATTCGTGCAGAGAAGGCTGCGGGAAGGGCAGATCGTACAGATCCTTGAGGCTGAACTTGATATAGTTCGCATTGAGCACGGCCAGCTCGCTGGCACGCTTCAGATCCGGGCCGAGGGTCTTCATGTAGGCCCACGCGCGCAAGACCACGCCGAACTGCCCCCAGAAGGGATGCATACGGCCGATGGACTGCCCTCCGGCGTCGACGGAGTTGTCCACCCAGTCGAGCTTGCCGTCGGTTTCGACCAAACGGGGGCCGGGCAGGAACGGCACAAGCGTCTTGCTCACGCAGATCGCGCCGGAGCCGGGGCCGCCGCCGCCGTGCGGGGTGGAGAACGTCTTGTGCAGGTTCATGTGCATGACGTCGATCCCGATATGGCCCATGTGGGCATAGCCCATGATCGCGTTCAGGTTCGCACCGTCGCCGTAGACAAGGCCGCCGCGGGCGTGCACGAGTTCGGCGATTTCCTTGATGTTGGACTCGAACAGGCCAAGCGTGTTCGGGTTCGTGATCATGATCCCGGCGCAGTCGTCATCCATCAGGGCGGCCACGTCCTCAACGGTCAGGATGCCGTCGGGGCCGAGCGGAACCTTTACCGACGAGAAGCCGCACAGGGCGGCGCTGGCCGGATTGGTGCCGTGCGCGGTGTCGGGGATGAGCATCTTGGTGCGCGTGTTGCCCTGCGCCCGGTGCCATGCCTGAATGAGCATGATGCCGGTCAGTTCGCCGTGCGCACCGGCGGAAGGCTGGAGGCTGCACGCCTCAAGGCCGGTCACGGCGCACAGCATCTGCTCGGTTTCGTACAGCACCCGCAGCGCGCCCTGCGAATATTCGGAGGGGAACAGCGGATGCGCACCGGCAAAACCGGGCAGCGCGGCGATCTTTTCGTTGATCTTGGGGTTGTATTTCATGGTGCAGGAACCGAGCGGATACATGCCCGTGTCCACACCGAAGTTCCACGTGGAAAGGCGCGTGTAGTGGCGCACCACATCCAGCTCAGCCAGGTCGGGCAGATTCAGATCCGTCCGCACCATGCCTTCCGCCTCATAGGGGGCGGCGGGCACGTCCGATTCGGGCAGGCTCACGCCCACGCGTCCGGGGCGGCCTTTTTCCCACAGCAGGGGCTCGTTCAGTACGAGACTCGACACCCCGGGCCAAGACTGATTGCTCATCAGGCGATCTCCTTCAGGATGGCGTCGATGTCGGCGCGGCTCCGGGTTTCCGTAACGCAGAAGAGGTAGCTGTCGGCAAGCGGGTACCACTTGGACAGATCCATGCCGAACATGATCTTCTTTTCTTCAAGGAGGCGCTTCCACTTGGCGTCGAAACCGGCGGGAGCGGCCATCACGAACTCATTGAAGGTCTGGCCGGAATACACGGGGCGGAAACCAAGCTTGGCGAGGGCGGCCTTGAGGTATTCGGCCTTGTCGCGGTTAAGCTGGGCCATATGGCGGAGGCCCGTGCCGCCCATGCTCGCAAGGTACATGGCGCAGGTCATGGCGCACAGCCCGGCGTTGGAGCAGATGTTGGACACGGCCTTTTCGCGGCGGATGTGCTGCTCGCGGGTGGACAGGGTGAGCACGAAGGCGCGCTTGCCCTTGTTGTCCACGGTCTGGCCTACGAGACGGCCCGGCAGGTTGCGGACGAAGGCCTTGCGGGTCGCCATAAGCCCCAGATAAGGGCCGCCGAACGCCTGGGACAGGCCGAAGCTCTGCCCTTCGCCGCACACGATGTCCGCGCCTTGGCTGCCGGGGGTGGCCAGCAGGCCATAGGCCATCGCTTCGGTAAAGCCGGTGATCAACAACCCCTTGCGGGCATGGATCCATTCGGCCTGTTCGGCAAGGTGTTCGACCACGCCGAAGACGTTGGGGGACTGCACGATCAGCGCGGCGAGTTCCGCATCGTCCTTGAGGTGCTCAAGGCTGGTGCCGCCCTCTTCGGTCATCGTAAGGTCGCGCACTTCAATGCCGTTGGCGTTGCAGTACGTGTCCAGCACCGTGCGGTAATGAGGATGCAGGGCCTGCGAAACCGCCACGGCGTTGCGCTTGGTCAGGCGGCAGGCCATCAGCGCACCTTCGGCCAGCGCGGTCGCGCCGTCGTACATGGAGGCGTTGGCCACTTCCATGCCGAGCAGACGGGCGATGAGCGTCTGGAATTCAAAGATGCCCTGCAGTGTACCCTGGCTGATTTCCGGCTGGTACGGCGTGTAGGCGGTGTAAAATTCGGAACGGCCAGCAAGGGCCGGGACAACGGCGGGGATGTAGTGCTGGTAGCTTCCCGCGCCGATCCACGCGGAACCGGCCGCGGGCATGGAAGCGGCCAGCGCTTCAGCCTGTGCCGTCAGTTCCCACTCCGTCATGGCGGTCAGAGGAAGCGCGCCTTCGTGGCGGCAATCCGCCGGGATGGAGGCAAACAGGTCCTCCACCCTGTCGGCGCCGACGACGCCGAGCATCTGCGCTTCGTCTTCCGCGGTGTGGGGGAAATAACGATGCATTACAGGGTCTCCAGATGCGCCTTGTATGCCGCGGCATCCAGCAGTTCGCTCACGCCCTCGGCGGATTCGATTTCGATGAGCCAGCCTTCGCCGTAGGGATCCTGATTCACTTTTTCAGGGGCATCCACCAGCGCTTCGTTGACGGCCTTGATGGTGCCCGCGACGGGCATGAACAGAGGGCTCACGGACTTGGTGGATTCGAGCGTGCCGAACTCCTGACCCTTCTCAAAGGTGTCGCCCACGGAAGGCAGTTCCACATAGGTGAGATCGCCGAGGGCGTTCTGGGCGTAATCGCTCACGCCGATCTTCCACGGGGCGGAGGTGCTGATCCATTCGTGATCTTCCGAGTAACGCAGTTCGGCGGGAATGTTGGACATGATCGTGTTCCTCTCGTGCGGTTGTTTTTTATGGAATGCCTCCGGCGGCCGGGAGCCGCCCGGGGGGAATCATTCCCCCCAGACCCCCTCGAAACCGTCCGTATCCGCTCCTGTCGAAACACTGTTTCAACCGGAACGGATACGGACGGCCCCGAGCACGTCAGGAGTTCTCTTTTCGTTTTTCAACAAATTTCACTCATCCCCCACCCCCATTGCAAAAGCCCTAGGAGGATGAGGGGCGGGGTCCGGGGAGGGGAGAAGGAACCCTTCTCCCCTCCCCCGCTTTCCCCTTCCTCATCAGGAGCCACGCCATGAGCCGGAAACTTGCGGTCATCGCCATTGGGGGCAACTCCCTCATCAAGCACCGCGACAAGCAAAGCGTCGAAGACCAGTACCTCGCGCTGTGCGAGACGATGGAACACATCGCCGACGTCATCCAACAGGGCTGGCAGGTGCTGATTACCCACGGCAACGGTCCGCAGGTGGGCTTCATCATGCTGCGCTCGGAAATCGCCCGCGCGGTCGCGGGGATGCACATCGTCCCGCTGGTAAGCTGCGTCGCGGACACGCAAGGCGCCATCGGCTACCAGATCCAGCAATCGCTCGACAACGTGCTCAAGCGGCGCGGCCTTACGGACAAGACGGGACGGACGGTTTCGCTGGTCACACAGGTCCGCGTGGACATCGCCGATCCCGGTTTCAGCGATCCAGACAAGTTCGTGGGCGAATTCTACGCCGAGGATCAGCTCGCGGAGCTGCACCAACAGCATCCCGACTGGATACTCAAGCCGGACGCCAACCGCGGCTGGCGGCGCGTGGTCCCTTCGCCCAAGCCTTGCGAAATCATTGAACTGGACGCCATAAAGAACCTGCTCGACTCCGGGTTCAACGTCGTCGCCGTGGGCGGTGGGGGCATCCCGGTGGTCCGTATGCCCGAAGGGCTCTTCGGGGTGGACGCGGTCATAGACAAGGATCTCGCCTCGTCCCTGCTGGCGACGCAGCTCGGCGCGGACATGCTCGCCATCTCCACGGGCGTCGAAAGCGTCGCGCTCAACTATGGAACCCCTATGCAGCGCCCGCTGCACAACGTCCCCGTCTCCGAAATGGAACGCTATCTCGCCGAGGGGCACTTCCCCGCCGGAAGCATGGGCCCCAAAATCAAGGCCGCCGTGGACTTCATCCGCAACGGCGGCTCGGAAGTCGTCATCACCAGTCCCGAATATCTCAACGCCGCGCTCACGAAGGGAGCGGGCACACATATTACCAAAGAGTAACAGGAGTACCTCATGGACAAGATCCGCATCCGCAAACTGATCAGCAGCCTCGCCAAGCGCGATTACCGCCGCATGTACATGAACGACTTCTTCCTGACGTGGGAGAAGACCGACGACGAAATCGCCGCGACCTTCCTTGTGGCGGAAATCCTGCGCGGCCTGCGGGAAGCCAACATCTCTTGCCGGATGTTCGATTCCGGGCTCGGCATCTCCCTGTTCCGCGACAACTCCACGCGTACCCGGTTCAGCTTCACCAGCGCATGCAACCTGCTCGGCCTTGAAGTACAGGATCTCGACGAAGGCAAATCGCAGATTGCCCACGGCGAAACCGTGCGCGAAACCGCGAACATGATTTCCTTCATGGCCGACGTCATCGGCATACGCGACGACATGTACATCGGCAAGGGCAACGCCTACATGCACACGGTTTCCGAAGCGGTGCAGGAAGGCTACCGCGATGGCGTGCTGGAACAGCGGCCCACGCTGGTCAACCTCCAGTGCGACATCGACCACCCCACCCAGTGCATGGCTGACATGCTGCACATCATCAACCATTTCGGAGGAGTGGAAAAGCTCAAGGGCAAGAAGATCGCCATGAGCTGGGCCTATTCGCCCTCCTACGGCAAACCCCTCTCCGTGCCGCAGGGCGTCATCGGCCTGATGACCCGTTTCGGCATGGACGTCGTGCTGGCGCATCCCGAAGGCTATGAAGTCATGGGCGGCGTCGAGGAGGTGGCCCGCCGCAACGCCGCCGCGACCGGCGGTTCGTTCGCGAGGACGAACGATATGGCCGAAGCCTTCGCGGGCGCGGACATCGTGTACCCCAAGAGTTGGGCGCCCTTCGCGGCCATGCAGCAGCGCACCGATCTCTACGGCGCGGGCGACATGGACGGCATCAAAAAGCTCGAAAAGGAACTGCTGGCCCAGAACGCCAACCATAAGGATTGGGAGTGCACTGAGGCGCTGATGGCCTCCACCCGCAATGGCGAAGCGCTGTACATGCACTGCCTGCCCGCCGATATTTCCGGCGTATCCTGCGCCGAGGGTGAAGTAGCCGCCAGCGTGTTCGACCGCTACCGCGTGCCGCTGTACAAGGAAGCCAGCTACAAGCCCTATATCATCGCCGCGATGATCACCCTCGCCCGCAAGCGCAACCCTGCGGATCTGCTCCTCGATCTGCTCGAAAAGGGCGGTCAGCGTTGCTTGTAAGGGAAGAATGAAGGCACGGGAGAGGGAACTTCTTGAAAAAGCCCCTCCCCCGGACCTGCCAGAGCGGCTCGCTCCCCTCCCGCAAAACTTTGACTGGTAGGGAGGCCGCGAACGGGAGTTCCGTTGTATGGAAAGAAACGTGGAAAGAACAATGAACAAGCTGTCACGGCGTCGCAACCCGCCCCTGAAAAGTTTCACTTTGCGGAGTGCGGACAAAGCCGTATAAACCATAAGTAGAAAGAAAACTCCCGATGTGTCTCCTCCCCGCCAGTCAAAAGCCTTTGGAGAGGAGGGGGCGCGGGAAGGGAAGCGTTCTTCAGAAGGTTCCCCCCCGCACAATCCGGTGCCTTGCAGGAGAGATGCCATGATCGCGTTCAGACTCAACGGGCAGGCCACGACGTATGACGGCGATCCAGCCGTTTCGCTCCTTTCCTATCTCCGCAATGACCGCCACCTCACGGCGGCCAAGGACGGCTGCTCCGGTCAGGCGGCCTGCGGAGCCTGCCTTGTGGAACTGAACGGCAAGGCGTGCCTCGCCTGCTCCACCCCCATGAGCAAGGTAACCGACGGCGACGTTGTCACACTCGAAGGCCTGCCGGAAACGCTCAGGCGGACGCTCGGCATGGCGTTCGTCAACCGGGGAGCCGTGCAGTGCGGTTTCTGTACTCCCGGTTTCCTCATGCGGGCCAAGGTACTCCTGCAAACCAATCCAAACCCCACCCGGGAAGAAGTCGTCAAGGCCGTCCGCCCGCATCTGTGCCGCTGTACCGGCTACGTCAAGCTTGTGGACGCCATCCTCGATGCCGCAACATTATTACCGGAAGGGAACATTCCCGAACCCGACGACAACCCGCGCCTCGGATCGGGCTGGCCCAAGTATGGCGGCTACGAACGGGCTGTCGGAACCCGCCCCTTCGTCAACGACATCGACGCGCCCGGCATGGCGCACGGAGCCATCGTCTTCAGCGAGCATCCCCGGGCCCGCGTGCTTGCCATCCATACGGATGAAGCGGCGGACATGCCCGGCGTCGTCCGCATCCTGACCGCCGACGACATCCCCGGCGAGCGTGTGCTCGGCCTTTACGCCAAGGACTGGCCCGTCTATATCAAGGTTGGCGAAGTCACCCGTTACATCGGCGACGCGTTGGCCTGCGTGGTCGCGGAAACCGAGGCCGAAGCCCGTGCTGCGGCGGCCTGCGTCAAGGTCGATTATGAGGTTCTGACGCCGCTCCTCGACATGGAGGAGGCGGAAACCTCGCCCATCCATATCCACGAAAACGGCAATATCCTGCTCGACAAGACCATCCGGCGCGGTGAGCCCGTGGACGAGGCATTGGCCCGCTGCGCCTTCACCGCCGAGGCCACGTATCGGACTCAGGCGGTCGAGCACGCCTTCATCGAGCCCGAAGCGACGCTGGCCGTTCCCGAAGCGGGCGGGGTACGCCTCTATGTCCAGTCGCAAGGTATCTGGCACGACAAGACCGACATAGCTGCCCTGCTCCATGTCCCCACGCCCAAGGTCACGGTTACGCTGGCCGACTCCGGCGGCGCGTTCGGCGGCAAGGAGGACTTCACCTGCCAGCCCCATGCCGCGCTCGCCGCGTATCTGCTTGGGCGTCCGGTCAAGGTCCGGCTCTCCCGGCCCGAATCTATCCGTATGCACCCCAAGCGCCACGGCATGAAGCTCCATTACGTCATCGGCTGCGACGAAAAGGGAATCCTGCAGGCCGCCAAGGTCCGTATCATCGCGGATACCGGCGCGTACGCCTCGGCGGGCGGCCCGGTCGTCACCCGTACCGGCACCCATGCCACCAGCGCCTACCACATCCCCTCCGTGGACGTGCATGTGAAGGCGGTATTCACGAATAACCTTCCGGCGGGCGCGTTCCGGGGGTTCGGGGTCAACCAGTCGAATTTCGCTATGGAATGCCTCATCGACGAGCTGTGCGAAAAGGGGGGCTTCGACCGCTGGCAATTCCGCTATGACAACGCCGTGGCCCCGGGCCGCATGGTCACCACCGGGCAGGTGCTCGGCGAAGGCACGGCCCTGCGCGAAACCCTGCTCGCGGTACGCGACGCCTTCCGCAGTCACCCCCGGGCGGGCATCGCCTGCGCCATCAAGAATTCCGGCATCGGCAACGGCATCCCCGAACCCTGCGATTGTTACCTTGAAGTACACCCGGCTCCGGAACAACCGGCGGGCGCGCGGCTTGTCCTGCATCATGGCTGGACGGAGATGGGACAGGGCATCAACACGGTAGCCCGGCAGATGCTGTGCGAGGTGGCGGAACTCGGCCCTGATGTTGCCATCGACATTACCGCGTCCACCGAATACGGGGCCTTTGCGGGCAGCACCACCGCCAGCCGGGGCACGTTCCAGCTCGGTCACGCCGTGGTCAACGCCGCCCGGCAGCTTCGCGGCGATCTGAACAAGTACGGCGGACGGCTCGACCGTCTCGTGGGCCGTTTCTACAAGGGGCACTACGACTCGGCGGGACAGACTTCCGGGCAGGGCGCGCCGGGTGAAATCCGCAACCACGTTTCCTACAGCTTTGCCACGCATGTGGTATTCATGGACGAGGAAGGCGGGATCGAAAAGATCATCGCCGCGCACGACTCGGGCCGCGTCGTCAACCGCCCGCTCTACGAAGGGCAGGTACAGGGCGGCGTGGTCATGGGCATGGGCTATGCGCTGACCGAAAGCATCCCGGTCAAGGGCGGCTATCTGACCTCCGGCAAGCTCAACGCCTGCGGACTTCTCCGCTCGGTGGACGTGCCGGAAATAGAGGTCATCGCCGTGGAAGTCCCCGATCCCGAGGGGCCGTGCGGGGCCAAGGGCATCGGGGAAATCGCCTGCATTCCCACCGCGCCCGCCATCGTCAACGCCCTGTATCTTGTGGACGGCGTGAGAAGGCGGGAACTGCCCGTGCGCAAGAAGAGGTAGCGCTTCCGACGGGCAAGGGGCTGCCGTCCCCTCCCTTGATTATCCATCATATCCCCTACTCCCAAAGGAGCCGACAATGAGCCTGTACCTGCGCAACGCCACATGGATCGACCCGGAAACATTCAAGGCGACGACCACGACGATCAAAGTCGAAGAAGGCCCGTCCGGCGGGATGGCGCTTGACGCCCACGCCCCTGTGGAGTGTCCGCCGGAAGACACCGTACTGGACTGCACGGGCCGCCTCGTCACGCCCTCCTTCGGCTGCGGGCACCACCATATCTACTCGGCCCTCGCACGCGGTATGCCTCCCGCACCCAAGGCGCCGGCGAACTTCCTTGAGGTGCTCGAATACGTCTGGTGGCGCATGGACAAAAAGCTCGATCACGACATGATCGAGGCCAGCGCTCTTGTTACCGGCCTGTATTGTGCCAAGAGCGGCGTAACTTTCGTCATCGATCACCATGCCTCGCCCTTCCATCTGGACGGCAGCCTCGAAACCATCGCCAAGGCGCTGGATCGCGTGGGCCTCGGACACCTGCTCTGCTATGAAATCTCCTGCCGCGATGGAGAGGAGATCAAGGAAAAGGGACTCGACGAAACCGACGCCTTCCTGTCCTCCGGGCGCAAGGGCCACGTCGGGCTGCACGCTTCCTTCACGGTGGACGACGACCTGCTCGGGCGCGCCGTGGATCTCGCCCGCAAGCACAAGACGGGCGTGCACATCCACGTCGCCGAAGGCATCGAGGATCAGGAACACTGCGCCCGTACCTACGGCAAGAGCGTCGTGCGCCGCCTCTCGGACGCGGGCGTGCTTGATCTGCCTCTGTCCATCCTCGGGCATTGCGTCCATCTCGATGCGGAAGAGCGCGACCTTATCCGCACTTCTCCCTGCTGGGTCGTGCAGAACACCGAAAGCAACCTCAACAACAACGTCGGGCTCGGACGCTACAACGATTTCCCCCGCGTCATGCTCGGCACGGACGGTATGCACAATGACATGATCCGCAGCGCGCAATCCTCCTACTTCATCGCCGGGCTCGCCGAAGGCGGCATGTCCCCCCTAGCGGCCTACCAGCGCCTCCGCGCCGTACACGCGCACATCCAAGGCCACAATGCGCCGGGCGGCGGGGCGAACAATCTGGTCATCCTCAACTACGATTCCCCCACGCCGCTGACGCAGGACAACTTCCCCGGGCACTTCTGTTATGCCTTCGACGCCCGCAACGTGGAGTCCGTCATCAGCCAAGGCAGGCTCATCGTGGATCACGGCAGGCTCGCCGGCATGGATGAGGCCGACATCCTCGCCTACGCCAACGAGCAGGCCCGCCGCCTCTGGGCCCTGCTGTAAACCATCAACAGGGAAACAGGCTCACCATGCGTATGCTTATTACCGGCGGGCTGGTCGCACGCGCGGACGGCGTCTTCAACACGGACATCCTGATTGAAGGCGACCGGATTCTGGAACTCGGCGAACGGCTGCACGAGGCCCAGCAGCCTGAAGGAACGGAAATCGTGGACGTGTCCGGCTGCGTGGTCATGCCCGGCGGAGTCGACGCCCATACCCACGTCAACCTGACGGTGGGCGACGCGCACGTCTCCGACGGTTTCGAAGCCGGAACGCTGGCGGCGGCATGGGGCGGCACCACGACCATCGTGGAACACCCGGGCTTCGGCCCGCAGGGATGCGATCTGCCCCATCAGCCCACCGCGTATCTGGAGCAGGCGGATGGCCGCTGCCACACGGACTACGCCTTGCACGGTGTGTTCCAGCATGTGGACGACGCCGTCCTTGCCCGGATTCCCGAGGTCGTGGCGCAGGGATTTCCCACGCTCAAGGCCTACACCACCTATGACGGCAGGCTGGATGACGAAGGGCTGCTGCAGGTTCTCGCCGCGCTCAGGGATGCGGGCGGCCTGCTCGCCGTCCATTGCGAAAACCACGCCATCACCCGTTTTCTGGGGGACAAACTGCGCCGCGAAGCGCCGCGCGATCCCATGAGCCATCCCCGGAGCCGCCCGGCCCGGTGCGAGGCTGAAGCCGTCAACCGGATTCTGAAACTGGCGAAAACGGCGGAAGCGCCCGTGTACATCGTGCACCTGTCCACGGCGGAAGGCCTGGCCTGCGTCCGCGAGGCGCAGAAGGCCGGACAGCCGGTCATTGCGGAAACCTGCCCGCAGTACCTTCTGCTCGACGAATCCGCCTATGCCGAACGGGACGGCCTCAAGTACATCATGGCCCCGCCCCTGCGGACGGAAGCGGATCGCGCCGCGCTCTGGGAGGGCCTTGCGGACGGCAGCATCTCGGTTGCCGCTACCGATCACTGTTCCTTCTCGCTGGCCCAGAAACGGGAACGCGGGAAGGAAAGCGTGCTGGATTGTCCCGGCGGCGTTCCCGGAGTCGAAACGCGCATCCCTCTGCTGTTCAGCGAAGGCGTGCTGCACGGGCGTCTGACGTTGCCGCGTTTCGTGGACGTGGTGTCCACGTCTCCGGCCCGGATCATGGGGCTTGCCTCCAAGGGGCGCCTCGAACCCGGCGCGGATGCGGACATTGTGGTCATCGATCCCACGGATGAGCGGCTGATCAAAACCCGGAATCTTCATCAAAAAGCGGACTGCACCCCGTATGAGGGCATGGTCGTGCGCGGCTGGCCCCGCCATGTCTGGCTGCGCGGCGAACCTATCATTTTCGGCAGGCAGCCCTCCGGGTATGCAGGACAGGGAAGGTTCGTTCCGAGGATGCTCTAGGGCCATTCCAAAATGAAATGGCTCCGCCACACACAGGTGCGGGCGACGCGCGAAAAGCCCTTCTTCCCCAATGCCCATTCCTCTCCAGTTTCCACATACTTCCAAGGAGACGCATAGATGCATACCGATCGCTTCACACCGCTGGACGCCGCAACGCTGCTCCGCTGGATGCAGCACGACCTGCCGAACAAACAACTGTTCGGCATCGACCGTGAGCTTTTCTTTATGCCGAAGCCGGATGATCCGTTCCGCATGGAACGTTACGGCAAGGTGCTGGAAACCCCTCTCGGCGTGGCCGCCGGTCCGCATACGCAGCTTGCCCAGAACATCCTGTCCGCGTGGCTGTGCGGCGCTCGGTATATCGAACTCAAGACCGTGCAGGTGCTCGACGAGCTGAACGTCGCCAAGCCCTGCATCGACATGGCCGACGAGGGCTACAACTGCGAATGGTCGCAGGAGCTGAAGCTTGATCAGTCCTTCGAGGAGTACCTCAAGGCTTTCGTGCTGCTGTATGTGCTGCGCGACATGCTCAACCTGCCCGTGGAGGCCGAACCCGGCAAGGGGCCCGGCTTCATCTTCAACATGAGCGCAGGATACAACCTTGAGGGCATCAAGAGCCCCGCCTTGCAGCGTTTTCTCGACCGTATGGAAAACGCGGAGGAAGACGTGAAGCGGATCAAGGCCGGGCTGGCCCCGCTCTACCCCGCCATCGAGAAGATGCCCATTCCGGCCCGCCTCTCCGATAACCTGACGGTCTCCACCATGCACGGTTGCCCGCCCGACGAAGTGGAAAGCATCGGCCGCTATTTCATCACCGAACGCAAGTACAACACGGCCATCAAGCTGAACCCCACCCTGCTCGGCCCAGAACGCCTGCGCGACATCCTGAATACGCAGCTCGGCTATGACGTATGCGTTCCCGACGAAGCCTTCGCGCACGACCTCAAATACAACGACGGCGTGGCCATCATCCGCAACCTCGCCGCAGCCGCCGAAACGGCGGGCGTAGCCTTCGGGCTCAAGCTGACCAACACGCTCGAAACCGCCAACGAAAAGCAGAACCTGCCCCGCAGCGAGGGCATGGTTTACATGAGCGGCAGATCCCTGCACCCCATCAGCATCAACCTCGCCGAACGCCTCCAGCAGGAATTCGACGGGAAGCTGGACATCGCCTTCTCCGCCGGGGTGGATACGTTCAACGTGGCGGACACGTTGGCTTGCGGCCTCCGTCCGATCACCATGTCCTCCGACATCCTCAAGCCCGGCGGTTACGGGCGGCTGCACCAGTACCTCGACACGCTGCGTGCCGAGATGCGCAAGGCCGGGGCCCACACCATAGCCGAATGGGAGAAGAGCCGATCGCCGATCGCCGGCAATCCCGGTTTCGCCAACCTCGTCAGCTATGCGGCGGCTGTCCTCGGCAAGCACAGCCGGTACCACAAGGAACGGTTCCCCTACGTTTCGGTCAAGACAGAGCGCCCGCTCCCGCGCTTCGACTGCGCCGCCGCACCCTGCATGTCGGGCTGTCCTGCGGAACAGGACATTCCCCGGTATCTCGACGCCGTGGCCCGGGGCGATTTCGAGCTGGCGTGGCGGGTCATCACCGCCACCAATCCGTTCCCGAACGTTCAGGGCATGGCCTGCAACCATCAGTGCCAGAGCCGATGTACCCGCATCAATTACGACAAGCCGCTCATGATCCGCGAGGTCAAGCGCTTCGTGGCCGAAAAAATGGCCGAAGCCGCTTCCAGCGTTCCCGCCGCCCAAACCGGGAAGCGCGCCGCCGTCATCGGGGCGGGCCCGGCCGGGCTGTCCTGCGCCCGCTTCCTCGCCGCACAGGGCGTGGAGGTGCACCTGTACGAAGAAAAGCCGGTGCTCGGCGGCATGGCGGGCGACGCGATCCCCGCCTTCCGCCTGACGGGAGACAGCCTGCGCCGCGACATCGACGCCATCCTCAAGCTGGGCGTGCGGCTCCATAAGGATACGCCCGTGGACGCCGCCCTGTTCGACACGCTGGCCGAGGAAAACGACGCCGTCTATATCGCGGTGGGCGCGCAGGAAAGCCTGCCCCTCGGCATCCCCGGCGAAGATGCCGCCGGGGTTCTGGATCAGCTTTCGTTCCTCTCCGCCGTACGCCGGTGCGAGCCCACGGGCATCGGCTCCCACGCCGTCGTCATCGGGGCGGGGAATTCCGCAATGGACTGCGCCCGTGCCGCCAGACGCCTCGTGGGGGAAAACGGCAGCGTGACCATCGCCTACCGCCGCACCCGCAAGGAAATGCCCGCTGACATCGAAGAAATCGAAGCCGCTCTGGACGAAGGCGTGCGCATCGTGGAACTGTGTGCCCCTGAGGAAGTCCTTGCCGATGGAGGCCGTGTTTCCGGCCTGCGCTGCCGCCGGATGCGGCTGGTCCCCGATCCCGACGGCGGGCGTCCCCGCCCCGTTCCCACGGATGAAACCTTCACGCTGGGCGCGGATACGCTCATCGTGTCCATCGGGCAGCGGGTGAAGGCCGGCTTCCTGCCCGACGCAATGACGCTCAAGGCCGATCCCCATACCAGCCAGACATCGCTGCCGAACGTGTTCGCGGGCGGAGACGCCGTGCGCGGCGCGGCGACCCTGATCAACGCCGTGGCCGACGGACGCCACGCCGCCGAAACCATCCTTGCCCGCCTCGGCCTGTCCGCACAGGCGGCCACAGCCACGCCGTCCGACGAGCGGAGGCCGGATCTCGACGGATTGCGCATCCGGCAGGCCACCCGCGTCATGGGTCCGGCCCTGCCGGAACGCAGCCCGGAAGACAGGCTGGATTTCGATCCCGCCATCCGTACCCTCACCGAAGAGGAGGCTATGGACGAATCCCGCCGTTGCCTCCAGTGCGATCTGGTCTGCAACGTCTGCACCACGGTCTGCCCCAACCGGGCCAACGTTGCCCTGCTCTCCCTGCCCATGCCGCACCCCGTGCAGGTTGCGGTGCGCGACGGCGACGGCGTGCGCGTGGAAACGCTCTCCAACCGGCGGCTCGAACAAAGTTACCAGATAGTCAACATTGCCGACGCCTGTAACGAATGCGGCAACTGCGCCACCTTCTGCCCATCGGCGGGTGCGCCGTACCGGGACAAGCCCCGTATCCACCTGTCCCGCGAATCCTTCGACAACGCCCCGGACGGCTACCGGCTCGCCAGTCCGTCGCGGCTGGAAGGCAAGCGCGGCGGCAAGGCCTTCTCGCTGGCTGCGGAAAAGGACGGCTTCGTCTTCGAAAGCGATGCCCTCATCGCCCATCTCGACGGCGGAACCCTCTGCGCCACCAAGGTTACGCTGAACGGCGGCGTCAACGAGGCCGCCCTGTCCGGCGCGGTGGAGGCCGCCACCCTCTTCCGCCTGTTGGCCCGCAAGCAGCCTTTCGCCGGGCCGAAGCACAAATAGGCTCCTCCACAGGCCCGCGGCATCCGGGGATCCGCTCCTCCCCCCGGATGCCGCGGGTTCTTCCGCATTATGGCCCCCGTCACCCGCAAACCGCTTGCCCCGGCACTGCATCGGCTAAAAAATCCACCCGGCACAAAGAAAAATTTATAGATTCAACAATATGTTTTTATTGATTCTTCTTGTTTCTACAACGAACACGATATGAAATGGCCGCGAACGCTGCCGACCGGAACCCAAGGTATAGTTGTGTCATCATGCCACTGCGTATATAGTTCAGGGAAAACCCCTTCTTCGGGCAGCAGGAGTTGCAGCATGTACCAATACCAACAGTTCGCCATTCTTCTCCGCGGCGGCGGGGACATCGCCACGGGCATCGCGCTCAGGCTCTACCGTTCCGGCTTCCGGCGCCTGATCATTCTGGAAACGGCGCATCCGATGGCCGTAAGGCGCAGGGTGGCCTTTTCCGAAGCCGTCTATGAGGGCCTTTGCACGGTGGAAGGCATTACGGCGGCCCTCGCTCCCCGGCCCGAAGAAATCGCCCCGCTCTGGGACGCCGGCTGCATCCCGGTCATGGTCGATCCGCAGGGCGTCACCATCCCCCGCCTCCGCCCCGAAGTCGTCATTGAAGCCACGCTCGCCAAACGGAACGTCGGCGTCGGCATCACCGACGCGCCTCTCGTCATCGGCGTGGGGCCCGGCTTCACCGTGGGCGAAAATGTCCACTGCATCGTCGAAACCAACCGGGGGCACAACCTCGGACGGGTCCTCTACTCCGGCAGCGCGGAGCCCGATACCGGCATTCCCGGCGACATCGTGGGCATGACCACCGAGCGTGTGCTGCGCGCTCCGCAGACCGGCATCTTTCTCAGCCGCCACGACATCGGAGACCACGTCAAGGCCGGCGATGTCGTCGCCACCGTTGAGGCCAACGGCGTATCCAAGGAAATCCGCACTGTTATCAGCGGCGTTATCCGTGGCCTTTTGCGCTCGGGAACGCCCGTTACGGATCGGATCAAAGTCGGCGACGTGGATCCGCGCGACAACACGGCTTGCCACCACGTCTCGGACAAGGCCTTTGCCATCGGGGGCGGCATACTGGAAGCCATCCTCGGACGCTTCAACCGCCCCTGCTACATCCGCAGGGGCATCCTCCACTGCCCTGTGGACAAGAACGTGCCCACAGCGTAAACAACGCCACAAGCGAACCATTTCACACCAGAAGAACAGGAGAAGCGGCATGGCAATCGGACAATCCAAACAACGGCTGGATGCCGAAGCCAAAGTGACGGGGCGGGCCCGGTATACCGACGATATGGGCCTACCGGGTATGCGGCACGCCGCCTATGTGCACAGCACCATCGCCCACGGCATGGTCCTTTCCATCGATGCCTCGGAAGCGCTGGCCCTGCCCGGCGTCGAGGCCGTCTTCACCGCCGATGACGTGCCGGGCTTCCTCTTTCCCACAGCCGGACATCCCTACTCCATGGACCCGTCGCACGGAGACGTGGCCGACCGCCTTCTGCTGACCAAGCACGTCCGCTATTACGGCGACGAAGTGGCCGTGGTCGTGGCCCGCGACGGCCTCACCGCCCGCAAGGCCGCCCATCTGGTCAAAGTCGAATATGAGCCCCTCCCGGTCATGACCTCGGCGGAAACGGCGCTGGCTCCCGGTGCGCCCGTGCTCCAGCCCTCCGTGAATCCCGACGGCAACCTGCTCAAGCAGCACACCCTCGAATGCAACGGCACGCTCGACGAAGCCCTTGCGGCCGCCGACGTGGTGGTTGAGGGCGCCTACCGCACGCCGACCATGCAGCATTGCCATCTGGAAAACCAGACGGCCTACGCCTACATGGACGACATGCGGCATATCGTGATCGTCAGCTCCACGCAGATCCCGCACATCTGTCGCCGCGTGGTCGGGCAGGCGCTCGGCATCCCGTGGTCGTCCGTCCGGGTCATCAAGCCTTACATCGGCGGCGGGTTCGGCAACAAACAGGATGTGGTGCTGGAGCCCATCGTGGCCTTCCTGACCATGAAGCTCGACGGCGCGCCCGTGAGCATGGAATTGACCCGCGAGGAATGTATGCTCTGCACCCGCGTGCGCCACGCCTTTGCCATGACGGCGCGGGCCGGGGCCACAAAGGACGGCAAGCTCCTCGGCTACGGCCTCGACGTGCTCTCCAACACCGGGGCCTACGCCTCGCACGGGCACTCCATCGCGGCGGCGGGCGGTTCCAAGGTCTGCTACGTCTACCCGCACGCCACGTACCGTTTTTCAGCCAAGACCTTTTACAGCAATATCCCCGTAGGCGGGGCCTGCCGGGGCTACGGATCTCCCCAGACCGCCTATGCCATCGAATGCCTCATGGACGATACGGCCCGCGCGCTCGGCATGGACCCGCTGGATTTCCGCCTGAAGAACACCGGGCGCAACGGCGACATCTCTCCGCTCAACGGCAAGCCGGTCGCCACGCTCGGCATCAGCGACTGCCTTGAGGAAGGCCGCAAAAAGTTCCGGTGGGACGAACGCAAGGCCGCCTGTAAAGCCTTCAATGAAGAAGCCGTCCGCACGGGCAGCCCGTTGCGGCGCGGGGTCGGCGTGTCCGCGTTCAGCTATGGTTCGGGGACCTATCCCGCCAATGTGGAACCGGGCAGCGCCCGCCTCATCCTGAATCAAGACGGCACGGTGAACCTCATGACCGGGGCGACGGAAATCGGACAGGGCGCGGACACCGCCTTTGCCCAGATGGTTTCGGAAACGCTCGGCGTCGCTTATGAAAACATCCACGTCATCTCCACCCAGGACACGGACATCACGCCGTGGGATCCCGGGGCCTACGCCTCCCGCCAGACCTACACCTGCGCCCCCGCCGTGCACGCCGTCGCGGACGGGCTGCGCCGGAAGCTCCTCGGCTATGCCGCCGAAATGACCGGGCACACGCCCGCCGCCCTGACCATCGCGCCGACCGCGCAGGGCGATGCCGTGGTCTTTGTCCGCAACCCCGAAAGCGTCGTGGTCACGCTGCACGATTTGGCGATGGATTCTTTCTACAACAAGGATCGCGGCGGACAGCTCTCCGCAGAGGCATCCTTCAAGACGCGCCAGAATCCCCCCTCCTTCGGCGGCTGCTTTGCCGAAGTGGAAGTGGATATCGATCTGTGCAAGGTCCGCATCACGCACATCCTGAACGTGCACGACGCCGGGGTGATCATCAATCCCGCGCTCGCCACGGCGCAGGTGCACGGCGGCATGGGCATGGGCATCGGCTGGGCGCTCTATGAGGAACTGCTCGTCGATCCCGCCACCGGGCGCGTGCACAACAACAATCTGTTGGACTACAAGTTCCCCACAACCTGCGACATTCCGGATCTGGACTGCGCGTTTGTGGAAACGCAGGAACCCTCAGGCGTATACGGCAACAAGTCGCTCGGCGAGCCGCCGCTCATCAGCCCGGCCCCGGCGCTCCGCAACGCCGTCCTCGACGCGACCGGCGTCGCCGTCAACGCCATCCCCATGACGCCGAAGCTGCTGTTCGAGGAATTCGTGAAGGCTGGATTGATTAAGGGATAGAAAACTATCGGGGAGGGGAGAATGCCCCGCTTGTCCCCTTTATGGGGATTCCGCAAAAAGGGGCCTTTTCCCCTCCCCGACCCCCTCCCCTCATCCACCAAAAATTTTCGTATGCGGGCTTCAGGGCGGCGCTGTATGAAATGATGGGCCGACCGGGAAACAAACCCCGAGCAACATTTGAGCGAAGACGGTTCATTTGAAAAAAGAGGATAGGGCTTTTTCCCGGCATATCCTTCCTGAACGCCTTCCGTGTCCCCTCCCCGCCAGTCGGCGTTTTGCGGGAGGGGGTCCGGGGGAGAGGGCTTTTTTGAAAAAGCCCTCTCCCCCGGGTATCCTCAACCCAAAGGATCACCCATGTTCGATATACAATCCTACCAAAAAGCGGAGTCCGTGAGCGACGCCATCCGGCTGCTCGGAGAAGATCCCGAAGCCCGCCTCATCGCGGGCGGCACGGACGTGCTCATCAAGCTGCGGGAATTCGAAGGTTTCTCCCGGCTCGTGGACATCCATGACCTGCCCGAACTGAAACCCATCACCCACGAGGCGGACGGCACCGTGCGCGTGGGCTCAGGGGCCAGCTTTACCGATCTTGAGGAATCCCCCATCATCCGCGAATGCATCCCCATGCTCGGGGAATCCGCCGCCAGCGTCGCCGGGCCGCAGATCCGCAACATGGGCACCATCGGCGGCAACCTCTGCAACGGGGCCGTCTCGGCGGACACCTGCGCACCCGTCCTCGCCCTGAACGGCTACCTCAATATCAGAGGAGCGGAGGGAGAACGGACCATCCCCGCCCTCGGCTTCCATACCGGGCCCGGCAGGGTCGCCCTCAAGCGGGATGAAGTGCTCCTTTCCGTGGAGTTCCGGCCTGAAGACTGGCAGGGCTGGGGCGCAGCCTACCACAAATACGCCATGCGCGAAGCCATGGACATCGCCACCATCGGCTGCGCGGCGGCCGTCAGACTTGACGGGACGGTCATTTCGGGCATCCGGCTGGCCTATTCCGTATCCGCGCCGATCCCGGTGCGCTGCCCCAGCGCCGAAGCCGCCGCCCTGGGCCGTTGCGCGACGCCCGAAGCTCTGCCCGCCACCCTCGCCGCAATCAGCGCCGCCGTGGAAGCGGACGTGCAGCCCAGAACCTCGTGGCGCGCCAACCGGGATTTCCGTATGCACATCATCCGCACGCTGGCGGAACGCGTCATTGCCCGGTGCGTCGTCCGCGCCGTCGAACTTCAGGAGGCCGCCTCATGCTGAAAACCATACGCTGCACCGTCAACGGCAAGGCGCGGGAACTTTCCTTTGACGTCCGCGCCTCGCTGCTCGAAGTCCTGCGCGCCGAAGGCCTGACCAGCTCCAAACAAGGCTGCGGCGTGGGCGAATGCGGCGCGTGCACCGTGCTCGTCGACAATATCCCCGTGGACTCCTGTATTTTTCTCGCCGTCTGGGCGGACGGAAAAACGATCCGCACCGCCGAGGGCGAAGCCAAGGGCAACCGGCTTTCCCGCGTCCAGCAAGCCTATGTGGACGCCGGGGCCGTCCAGTGCGGCTTCTGCACGCCCGGCCTCGTCATGAGCAGTACGGCCTTCATCGAAAAACACAAGGGCCAACCCGTTACCCGCGAGGAGATCCGCCGAGGGCACGCCGGGAACCTCTGCCGCTGCACGGGCTACGACGCCATCATCGCCGCCGTGGAAAGCTGCCTCAACGACACGCCGCCGCAAAATACCTGTGCCTGTCTCCGCAAGCCGGACGGGCCATGCCACCATCATCAAAGCTGAGCAAAATCAGCCGTGTTTTTCAGCAGACTTGCCCTGTCCATGATTCCCATGTACAGGGGTTGTCTGTTTTAGGGGGAATCATCCGAAACCATTCAACCACCGGGGAACGCCCATGGCCCAGACAAAAGGCATACTGGAACGGGTTTTCAAGCTGAGCGAAAAAGGAACGACCGTCAAAACGGAAATCCTCGCCGGCCTGACCACTTTCGTCGCTATGGCTTACATCATTTTCGTCAATCCGAGCATCCTCGCGGACGCGGGTATCCCCAAGGAAGCCGCCATTGCAGCAACCGTCTGGTCTGCGGTCATCGGCAGCGCCGCCATGGGCCTCTGGGCCAATTTCCCTGTGGCCGTGGCCCCCGGCATGGGGTTGAACGCCTTCTTCGCCTACTACGTCTGCGGCGTCCTCGGCCTGCACTGGACCGTGGCCCTCGGTGCGGTGTTCTTCTCCGGCATCGTGTTCCTGCTGCTGACGGTTACGCACGTCCGCCAGCTGCTCATTGATGCCGTGCCCATGAACCTCAAGTATGCCATCGTCGTCGGCATCGGCATGTTCATCGCCTTCATCGGGCTCCAGAACGCGGGCATCGTGGTAAAGAACGACGCTACAGTGGTCGCCCTCGGCCATGTCACCCAACCCGGCCCGCTGCTGGCCTGTTGCGGCCTCATGCTCACGGCGGGGCTCATGGCCCGTAACGTCCAGGGGAGCCTGCTCATCGGCATCCTCGTGACCGCCGTGCTCGGCATGGTATTCGGCGTATCTCCGGCCCCTTCCGGGATCGACAGCGTTATGAGTTTCTCCCTCCCGAGCCTCGCCCCCACGCTCATGCAGCTCGACATCATGGGCGCGCTCAAGTACGGCATCATTTCGATCATCTTCACCTTCACCATCGTCGAGCTGTTCGACAACATGGGGACGCTCATCGGCCTCTCCCGCAAAGCCCGGCTGATGGATGACAAGGGCCACATCGAGAACCTCGACAAGGCGCTGGTCACCGACTCCGTCGGCACGGTGGTCAGCAGCTTCCTCGGTACGTCCACCGTCACCAGCTATGTGGAAAGCGCCGCGGGCATTTCGCAGGGCGGCCGCACCGGCCTGACCGCGTTGACCGTGGCGGTCCTGTTCGCCGCCTCTCTAGTGTTCGCCCCGCTCATCGGCCTTGTGCCCGCTTTCGCCACGGCTCCGGCGCTGCTCATCGTGGGCGCGCTCATGATGATGGAAGTGATGAACATCGACTTCAATGACTTTACCGAAGGCTTCCCGGCCTTCATGACCATCATCATGATGCCGCTGACCTACAGCATCGCCAGCGGTTTCGGGTTCGGCTTCGTCAGCTACGCCGCCGTGAAGCTCCTTTCCGGCCGTGCCCGCGAAGTGAGCCTCTTCATGTGGATCATCACCGCCATGTTCGTCATCAACTTCGCCATGCGGAGTTAGGGACAAAAGGGATATTGGAGAGGGGGAGGGGGAAACTTTCTCCAGAAAGTTTCCC
>ENA-UESG01000920-UESG01000920.1-human-gut-metagenome-genome-assembly--contig:-NODE-920-length-23021-cov-6.276630_pt1 | contig 23021 bp, 19 predicted proteins | sample MGYA00243002_ERZ508003 | MGnify/ENA primary metagenome ERZ508003 (study PRJEB26167, sample SAMN06115514) | human gut metagenome | host: Homo sapiens | place: China:Shanxi | collected 2015-12-02... | reverse complement strand
ATGCCGCTGAGGCAAATGAAGATGCCCACGCCCAGGCCTGCCCAGCCATCGAGGTCAAAGCCGGTCGTCTGCGAAATAAGCGCCGCCGCCAAGACTGAGCCCGAGGTGATGACATCGTTTTTGGAGTCCTGCGCCGTGGCGATAAGCGTCTCGGAATCGATGCGGTTGCCCAGCGTGCGGTTGAACGCCGCCATCCAGAGCTTAACGAGCATGGATGTAGCCAACGCCGCAAGGGAAACGAGCGTGTAGGCGGTGGGGGAAGGCTTGATAATCTTGGTAACGGACTCGAGTACCAGATTGATGCCGACGGCGCAAACCAGGACGGCGACAACCAAGCCAGCGAGGTACTCGTAACGGCCGTGGCCATAGGGGTGACCTTCGTCGGCCGGGCGGCTGGCGAGGCGGAATCCGAGCAGGCTCACGATGTTGCTCGAGGCGTCGGAGAGGTTGTTGAAGGCGTCGGCGATGAGCGAGACGGAGCCGGCGAGCAGACCCGCGATGCCCTTGGCCAGACACAGGGTGATGTTGAGGCCAATGCAAATGAGGCTTGCGGCAAAGCCCGCGTTGGTGCGGCAGGAGGTATCGACCGGCTCGCTTTCGCTGCCGGGAACAAGCGTATGTACCAGCCGATTTACAAATAGCATAACGATCGTCCTCACAATCATGTTTAAGGGGATAGTGTAGCTCGCACAGACGCAACATGTACCGATGCTCAGAAAATGCAGCAATGGTCTGCCGGCGCTAACGGGCGCGAGGCGGAGGGGGACGACTGCCCGCACGCCTTCGAGTTCACTGCGCCTTCCCGTCCGACCGGGTGCTCCATTTTGGGCCACATGGGTATGGGCACGCGCCAATTTGCCCGACATACTTAATGTCGACAGCCCTGTGCAAAGGAGGACGTTTCCATGGACGAGATGTTTGCCATTAAATGCCAAAACTGCGGCGGCCCCATGTATTCGCACCAGGCAAAGCGCAGCTTTGAGTGCGCCTATTGCGAAACGGTTATTCCGTGGCAAGCGGACGCCGGAGAGCATCCCCGCCCTGCTGGAAAGCGGAGACCGACGCCGGGCCGGGCCGACGCTGCCCGCAAAGGGGCTATTTTTGAAGAAGGTGGACTACGACCTATGAGAAAAAATCGCAACCGTCCGGAGAGTGACGAGCCGCTTTCGGAAGGGCGGGTCGAATATCTGGAAGCTGCCCGCCAGCGTGTGCGGAACCGGCGCATCCGCCGCACGGCGGTGCTGCTGGTGCTGCTGACGGCGGTGGTGCTGTTTGCCACCGGCATCGCGGGCAGCTCGGTGGCGGCCCTGAAGGACCTGACCGATACGGCCCGCATTGCCCTGCTGCCCGGCTCCGGCTGGCCCCAGCAGACCGGTGTGGCCGAGCTGGAACAGATGGCCCCCCTGACCGGCAGCTTTGTGGAGCTGGGGGACGAGGGCTGTGTGGTCTGGTCGCGCACCGGCAAAAAGCTGAACAGCATCCAGAGCGGCTATGCCCGCCCGGCGCTGGCCGCGGGCAAGACCCGCTTTGTCCTCTACAACCGCTCCGGAAACGAGCTGCGGGTGGAGAGCCGCACCCAGAACCTTTACACCAAGCAGCTGGAAAACAGCATTTTCCTCTGCGCCATGTCGGACAACGGCACGCTGGCTGTGGTCACGGAAGACCAGACCAGCATGGCAAAGCTGCTGGTATACAGCCCCTCCATGGAGCAGCAGCTCAGCTGGAGCATGACCTCCAACGACGGCACCCCCCTGCGGATGGCCTTTTCCCCCGACAGCCGGAAGCTGGCGGCGGCAGCCGTCACCGTCAGCGGGGGACAGGTGATGACCAACCTCTACCTCATCAATCTGGCATCGGGCGATCCCGTCAGTCTGGTGAATCAGGGCGGCGTGCCCCAGTGGCTGGGGTGGACCTCCGCTTCCACGATCCTGGCTGTCTACGATACCAGGGCCGTGCTCTACAATGCGGGCGGCGGCGAGCGTGCGGTCTATGATTTTGCGGGCACGGAGCTGAAAGATGTTTCGGTGGACGCGGCAGGCAATGTGGCTCTGCTGCTGGCATCGGGGCAGGTCTCTCAGGCTGTGACGCTGGACAAAAACCTGAATGTCCAGTTCAGCGCTGCTGTCTCGGCGGCAAATTCCATTGTCCGGGCGGGGAACCTGTTCTATCTGCTGGCCGATAACGCCGTGGAGTGCTTTGATGCGTCCGGCACCCAGCAGTGGAGCCAGAACCTTGACACCAGCCCGCAGGCATTGCTGGCCAACAGCAAGGATCTGCTGCTGTTCAGCGGCAACACGGTGCAGAAGTTGGAAATTCCTGCGCAGGGAAGCTGATTCTTTGTTCAACCTCTCAGGCTCGCATTCGCTCGCCAGCTCCCCTAGTAGGGGAGCCCTTGGCATAATGGGTAAGTTTTATTAGCACTCTTGCACAGAAAGTAACAAGGAAACCATTCTATGTTCAAGAATCCGTCATTTATTTTTGATATCCTATGTACGGTGGTCTGGCTGGTGCTGGCCGTCCGGTATGCCCGCAAAGGCTTTCTGGCCTCGGTGGTGCAGCTGACGGGCAGCCTCATCAGCCTGTTCGGTGCCAGAGCCTTTTCAGGCTGGGCAGCCGGGCAGGTGTTCGAGCGCTTCCTCGCCGGAAGCTTCCGGGACCAGATCGCTGCCAATATCGCCGCCGGGGGAGCCGTCAGTCTGGATGGCATTGCCCAGCGGTACGCGGGCTTTCTGCCCGAGGCGTTTCGGGCATCCATCGTGGATGCCTGCGAGCGCTCCATCTCTGCCGTCCTCAATGACAACGCCGTTGTGCTGGCGGATACCATCGTCCAGAAGGTGCTGGCTCCGCTGCTGACCCCGGTGATCTCGCTGGTGCTGTTCTTTGTGGCGTTCGCCCTGCTGCGGATGCTGGTCAGCCTGCTGGTCACGGTGCTGGGGCTGGTGAACAAGCTGCCCGTGATCGGTGCAGTGAACCACTGGCTGGGCTGGGGCGTGGGCGGCATTGCCAGCCTTGTGGACATCTATCTGGTGCTCTGCGTGGTCTGGGCGCTCATTGTGATCACCGGCGGCAACCTCACCATGCTCAATGACACGGTGATGAGCGGCAGCCTTTACTATAAAGTATTCAATGTGTTCAACCCGTTTGTCTGAGCGGGGAGGGAAAAGGAGGAACAATGGTCTGCATTCGATGCCAGAAGCGGCCTGCCATTATTTTTGTCCAGCGGATGGAAAATGGCCAGATGAAAAACGAGGGGTACTGCCTGCACTGTGCCCGGGAGATGCACATCAAGCCGGTCGATGATCTGATGAAGCAGTTTGGCATGTCTGATGAGGACATGGATGCCATGGAAGACCGGATGGAAAACATGATGCAGGAGATGGGGGACATGAGCAGTATGAACCCCTTCTCCATGATGATGGGCATGGGCCAGCCGGACCAGAGCGAAGAGGACGGCGACCTTGTGCCCGGCTCCAGCGCCACCTTCCCGCTGGGGGTGAACGGCGGTGCACAGAACGGCAAAAACGAAAAGAAGGCGGGCAAAAACGACAAAAAGCCGCCCCGCCGCAAGTTTCTGGATACCTACTGCGAGAACCTGACCCGCAAAGCCCGGGAGGGGAAGCTGGATGGTATCATCGGCCGCGACCGGGAGATCTACCGCACCATCCAGATCCTGAGCCGCCGCCAGAAGAACAACCCCTGCCTCATTGGTGAGGCGGGCGTTGGCAAGACCGCCATTGCCGAGGGCATTGCCGAGCGCATCGCCAAGGGGCAGGTCCCGGCAGGGCTGCAGGATAAGGAGATCTTCCTGCTTGACCTGACCAGCCTTGTGGCAGGCACCCAGTTCCGCGGCCAGTTCGAGCAGCGGGTCAAGGGTCTGCTGAGCGAGGTCAAGGCGGCGGGCAATGTCATCCTGTTCATTGACGAGATCCACACCATTACCTCTGCTGGTGAGAGCGAGGGTGCCATGAATGCGGGCAACATCCTGAAGCCCGCCCTCTCCCGCGGCGAGATCCAGGTCATCGGTGCTACCACCTTCAACGAGTACCGCAAGTATATCGAGAAGGACCAGGCGCTGGAGCGCCGGTTCCAGCCCGTGCGGGTGGAGGAACCCAGCGTTGCTGATACGCTGGCCGTGATGGGCGGCATCAAGCATTACTACGAGGAGCACCACCATGTGCAGGTGCCCGCCGATGTGCTGAACGCCACCGTGACTCTGAGCGAGCGGTATATCACCGACCGCTACCTGCCCGATAAAGCCATCGACCTGCTGGACGAGGCCTGTGCCTGCTGCAATCTGGCCCACCCGGTCATCTCCGAGTACCTGACCATGCAGAAGGAACTGGAGGCCCTCAAGCAGGAAGAGGCCGACATGGAAAATGCCGATGTGAACGAGCCCATCGATTACGAGCGTGTGGCAGAGCGCAAGACCCGGATGGCACAGCTGGAGCGGGAATTGCCCGCCAAGCAGGCTGCAGCCGGGGAGATCCAGGTGACCATGGACGATGTGGCCAAGGTCATTGAGCTGTGGACGGGCATCCCGGCGGTGAAGATCCGGGAGACCGAGTATGCAAAGCTCGCCAGCCTTGAGACCGAGCTGAAAAAGAAGATCATCGGTCAGGACGATGCCGTGCATCTGGTGGCACAGGCGGTCAAGCGCAGCCGCGCCGACCTCTCGGGCCGCCGCCGTCCGGCCAGCTTTATCTTTGTGGGCCCCACCGGCGTGGGCAAGACGGAGCTGGTGAAGCAGCTGGCAAACCAGCTCTTTGACGGCCCCGACCCCCTGATCCGGCTGGATATGAGCGAGTATATGGAGAAGTACGCCGTGTCCCGCATGATTGGTTCCCCTCCGGGCTATGTGGGCTACGAGGAGGCGGGTCAGCTGACCGAAAAGGTCCGCCGCCGCCCGTACAGCGTGGTGCTGTTCGATGAGATCGAAAAGGCCCACCCCGATGTGATGAATATTCTGCTGCAGATCCTGGACGAGGGCAAGATCAACGATGCCCAGGGCCGCACCGTGGATTTCTCCAACACCGTCATCTGCATGACCTCCAATGCGGGCAGCAGCGACCAGACTACCGCAAGTCTGGGCTTCAACCGCAGCGAGGAGGAGCGGAACGAGGAAAAGAGCCGCAAGGCGCTGAGCCAGTTCCTCCGCCCTGAGTTTTTGGGCCGCGTGGATGAGGTCATCACCTTCAAGCCGCTGAGCGAGGAGACCCTGCAGGGCATTGCCGCCCTGATGCTGGACGAGTACAAGCCCAGCATGGAGGCCAAGGGCATTGCCTACAGCTATACCCCGGCGGCACTGGCAGCGCTGGTTCACAAGAGCCAGGGCGGCAAGTTTGGTGCCCGCGACCTGCGCCGGACCATCCGCAAGGCTGTGGAGGACCCCGCCGCTGAAAAGATCATCGACGGTACCCTTGTTTCCGGCTCCACCCTGACCGTGGATGCTGAGAACGATGAGATCGTGCTGAAATAAAGAGCAAACAGAAAGCCGCTGCACAGCGTAACAACTGTGCAGCGGCTTTTGTAGTGCAGGATCGCTCCGTCACCTGCGGTGAGATTGATGGGGAAGATCAGTCCACGCTGACCGGTTCCTCCGGCGCGCTGGTGGTACGGGCGCTCGTGCGGCCCTCGGGGATGATCTCGCCTGCGGCGGTCAGGCTGATCTTGGCCAGGGTCGGGCCGACCAGCTCGTACACCAGCACCGAGAAGAGCACCACGTTGCGCACCATGTGGCCATCGGAAAGCTCCGTAGCTTCGGCGGCCATGCCCAGCGCCACACCGGCCTGCGGCAGCAGGGTGATGCCCAGATACTTCTGGATCTTCTCGTTGCAGCGGGTGGCCTTGCAGCTGACATAGGAGCCGGAGATCTTGCCCAGAGAGCGGGAAGCGATATAGACGGCACCAATGAGCAGGACCATGGGGTTTGCAAGGATGTTCAGGTCCAGCTCCGCGCCGGAGAGCACGAAGAACAGGATGTTCACCGGGCTTACCCAGCGGTCCAGGCGGTCCATCAGCTCATCGGAAGTGGGACAGATGTTGCAGAACACGGTGCCGGTCATCATGCAGACCAGCAGCAGCGAGAAGCTGCAGTGGATGGGGCCGACCTTAAAGCTGACCATGGAAAGGCCCACCGTCAGCAGCACAAAGGCCACCGAAAGGCTCATGCGCTTGGAGCGGGAGTGGAAGTAGACCTCCAGCTGGTTGAGCAGCAGACCTGCCAGTGCGCCCAGACCCAGGCTGAGCACGATCTCCACCAGAGGCTCCAGAAGGATGCTGATGGGGTCGATGCGGCCCTGCTCCAGCGCGTTTGCGATGCCGAAAGAGGCTGAGAAGAGCACCAGACCCACGGCATCGTCAATGGCGACCACCATCAGCAGCAGGCGGGTCAGGGGGCCGCTGGCCTTGTACTGCTTGACCACCATCAGGGTGGCGGCAGGGGCTGTGGCAGAGGCGATGGCACCCAGCGTGATGGCGGATGCCATTGAGATGACATCCGGCCGGGCAAAGTGGAGGGCCACCAGAGCGATATCCACCAGCACGGTGGTGATAACGGCCTGCAGGATGCCCACAGTGACCGCCTGCCTGCCCATGCTCTCCAACGCGCTGAGCCGGAACTCGTTGCCGATGACAAAGGCGATAAAGCCCAGTGCCACCTGTGTGATGATGCCGTAGCCCTCCACGGCAGCAAGGCTGCCAAAGCCAAAGCCGAAACGGCTCAGCCCCAGCCGACCCAGAAAGAAGGGACCCAGCAGAAGTCCTGCCACCAGATAAGAGGTGACAGCCGGCAGGCGGATCGCTTTCGCAGCACGGGATGCCAACAGGCCCGCAATGAGCGAAAGAGACATGCAGATGAGCAATTGCTCCATAAAATGAGATCCTCCTCAGAAATTAAGATACGTTAAAAAGTATATCTTATCTGAGGAGGAAAAGCAACATTTGTTAATTGAATTTAAAAATCTTCTGTGCAATGCGGTAGCCGCCCAGCACGAGCTTGTCGCCCTTGGGGATCTTCAGGTTGGTCACGCCGCCAAAGCCGTAGCGGATGGAGCGGTAGACCCCGGCGCTGGTGTGTGCCTTGAGGTAGGCCCACAATTCGTTTTTCTTCTGCTTGGCGGCGGCGCTGCCGTCCAGCAGAAGGAAGATGTCGCTGATGGCCATCATCATGGAGAGGTAGTGCAGCATATAGCTGCGCAGCTTCTTCTGGCCCTTGAGGGCATCCAGGTCCTGGCAGTCGATCATGTGGCGGGTCACCCGCAGCTGCTGATCCACCCGCTTGACCATCACACTCTCGTTCACGCTCTGGTCGGCCCGGCCGATGAAGTAGCGGTACAGGTCCAGATCCATATAATACATGCTCTTAACAAAGGGCAGGGGCTGGTAGACAAAGATGTTGTCCACATAGAAGGTGTGCTTGGGCAGCACCATGCCGCAGTCCCGCAGCACCTGTGTGCGGTACATCACCGAGTGCATCAGCAGGTTCTGGTCGGGCCGGAAGTGGCCGACATGCGTCCAGCTGAACAGCCGGTTCTGGGGGAACACGTTGGTGTAGCGCACGGTGTGGCTGGTGTTGTCCTCCACATGCTCGTAGACATAGTTGCAGATCATCAGGTCAGGCGCGGTGCCCCGGGCAATCAGCGTGTTCAGCTTGGCCAGCACGGTCCTGAGGGCGGCTTCGTCCAGCCAGTCGTCGCTGTCTACCACCTTATAATACAGGCCGGTGGCGTTGCGGATGCCCTGATTCACGCCCTCGCCATGGCCGCCATTCTCCTGATGGATGGTCTTGACGATGGTGGGATATCTGGCAGCGTACTCGTCGCAGATGGCGGGGGTGTCATCCTTGGTGGAACCATCGTCCACCAGGATGATCTCGGCCTGCTCCCCGGCGGAGAGCAGGGTCTCGATGCAGTGGCGCATATATGCCGCCGAGTTGTAGCACGGGACGGCGAAGGTGATCAATTTCTGAGCCATACAAAATACTCCTTTGCTCTTTTCCGGCAAATGCACAAGGCAGGGGCCGGGATGGAGATATGTACCCATATTATAGCATTTTTGTGCAGGAAATGCTATCGAACGTGGGAAATGTCAGAGATGTTTTACAATTATCCGGGGAGTTGTGGTATACTGATTGGGTTATAAACCTCTCAGGCCGCTTTGCGTCCAACTCCCCTGGTAGGAGAGCCAAGACTTGCCTCTCCTACTGGGAGAGGTGGCATTGCGAAGCAATGACGGAGCGGTTTTGTACGGATAGGAGGAACCATGGAAAGTCCGCATAGTATTCTGAAAAAAGTCTTTGGCTACGACAGCTTCCGCCCGGGGCAGGAGGAGATCGTCTCCCGCCTGCTGGCCGGGCAGGATGTGCTGGCTGTGATGCCCACGGGTGCGGGCAAGTCCATCTGCTATCAGGTGCCGGCCCTGCTGCTGCCGGGCATCACCATCGTGGTCTCGCCGCTGGTGAGCCTGATGAAGGATCAGGTGGGGGCGCTGGTACAGGCCGGTGTGGCGGCAGCTTTCCTGAACAACAGCCTGACGGATAACCAGAAGGCTCTGATGCTCCGCCGCGCCCGGGAGGGGTGGTATAAGATCATCTATGTGGCTCCGGAGCGGCTGGAAATGCCGGGCTTCCAGCGCTTCGCACAGGAAAAGCTCATCAGCATGGTGACGGTGGACGAGGCCCACTGCATCAGCCAGTGGGGGCAGGACTTCCGCCCCAGCTATCTGCGCATCAAGGAGTTCGTGGACAGCCTGCCGAATCGCCCGGTGGTGGGCGCGTTCACGGCCACGGCGACGGCCCGGGTGCGGGACGACATCCGCAGCCACCTCGAGCTCCATCAGCCCTATGAGGTGACGACCGGCCCAACCTCTACTTCGAGACGCGCCGCGCCCTGCCCAGCCAGAAGCCGAAGGAGCTGCTGGATCTTGTGCTCCGGGAGGGCGACAACGCGGGCATCGTCTATTGCAGCACTACGAAGCAGGTGGACGAGACGGCCCGCCTGCTCCAGAGCCGGGGCATCCGGGCAGCGGCCTACCATGCCAAGCTGGATGCGGACACCCGGCGGAAGAATCAGGACGATTTCCTCTACGACCGCGTTCAAATCATGGTGGCGACCAACGCCTTCGGCATGGGCATCGACAAGCCCAACGTGCGGTTCGTCATCCATTACAATATGCCCAAGGATCTGGAAAGCTACTATCAGGAGGCCGGCCGCGCGGGCCGCGACGGTCTGCCGTCCCGCTGCATCCTGCTCTATTCCGGTACGGATGTGCGAACCATCCGCTTCTTCATCGACAAGGAGATGGAGGCGGACAACGGCCTGCCCGCCGACGTCAAGGCCGAAGCCGCCCGCAAGGCCGAAGAGCGGCTCAAGTATATGACCTTCTATTCCACTACCCCGAAGTGCCTGCGGGGCTTTTTGCTGGAATACTTCGGCGAGGCCGCACCGAAAAAATGCGGCAACTGTTCCTGCTGTCTGGCGGCAGAGCAGGAAGCACAGCTGCAGCTGGAAACCTCCCGGCGGCGTGCGGCCGACAACGCCCACCGGCTGGAAAAGCCCCGCCGCACCAAGTCCATCGCCGGGGCCGCCCCGCTCAACGAAGCCGACGAAAAACTGCTGAATGCCCTGTACGCCCAGCGCAAACGGCTGGCCGGCAAGCAGAATGTGCCTGCCTTTATGGTGTTCAGCGACGCCACTTTGCGGGAGATGGTGGAGAAAAAGCCTCTCAGTCTGGACGAGCTGCTGAACATCAGCGGCGTGGGCGAAAAGAAGGCCGCCCGCTACGGCACCACCTTCCTGCGCATCATCGAAGATGCGGTGGAAAACCGGGAATGAGCTTCCCCGCTCCCCTTCCGACAAAAGAAAAAAGGCTCCCTCAAGGGGAGCCTTTCGTGCACCCTGTCGTGCAGCCCATCCGGGCCGCGGCAGGGTGTTTTTTAGTTCAGTACGATCTCGCCGTTCTCGTCGGCATCCACCACAAGGGTGCTGCCGGAGGCCAGGGTGCCGTCGATGAGCTTTTCGGCGGCGGGGTCCTCCACGGCCTTGCGGATGACACGGCGCAGGTCGCGGGCACCAAACTTGCCGCCCTCGCTCTTCTTCACCAGTGCCTTGAGGGCCGCCGGAGTATAGCGGTAGGCGATGCCCTTGGCGTCCATGCCGGGCTTGTACTCGTCCAGCATCAGGGCTGCAATGCCCTGCAGGGTCTCCTCGCTCAGGGGCTTGAAGGTGATCACCTCGTCCACACGGCCCAGGAACTCCGGCCGCAGGAACTGTGCCAGCGCCTTGCGGGTCTTTTCGGCACTGCGCTGCTCTTCGCTCTTGTTGAAGCCCAGGCTGCTGGTGCTCTGGTCGCTGCTGCCCGCGTTGGAGGTCATGCAGATGACCGTGTTGGAAAAGTCCACCGTGCGGCCCTGGGCGTCGTTGATCTTGCCTTCGTCCAGGATCTGCAGCAGGATGTTCATCACGTCCGGGTGGGCCTTTTCGATCTCGTCAAACAATACCACACTGTAGGGGCGGCGGCGCACCTTCTCGGTGAGCTGACCGGCCTCCTCATAGCCCACATAGCCCGGAGGCGAACCGATCATACGGGACACCGCGTATTTTTCCATATACTCGCTCATGTCCAGACGGATCAGGGGATCCGGGCCGTCGAACAGCTGGTTTGCCAGCTGCTTGACCAGCTCGGTCTTGCCCACGCCGGTGGGGCCCACAAAGATAAAGCTGGCCGGACGGCGGCGGCCGGACAGGTCGGCGCGGCTGCGCTTGATGGCCTGCGCCACCAGATGCACGGCCTCGTCCTGCCCGACGATCTTCTTTTTCAGCTCATTTTCCAACCCGGCCAGCTTGGCGAACTCACTCTCGCGGATCTTCACCGCCGGGATACCGGTCCACAGCTCGATGACCTTGGCCACGTCATCCATGGTCACCTGGATCTCACTGGCGGCTGCCTGCTTGGCGGGCAGCTCGGCTTCCAGCTTGGCGATGCGGGTCTTGCGCTCCGCCACCCGCTCATAGTCGATGGGCTCGTTGACGTCCGCCGTCTCCATATCCACTTCTTCCTGCTTCAGGGCGTCCAGCTCCTTCTGCATGCCCAGATACTCGGAGATGACCGGGTGGGCCAGATTGCAGCAGGCGCAGGCTTCGTCCAGCAGGTCGATGGCCTTGTCGGGCAGATAGCGGTCCGTGATGTAGCGTTCGCTCAGGGTGACGGTGGCGCTCAGCACGTCGGCGGGCACCTGCACATGGTGGTGCTGCTCATAGTAGCGCTTGATGCCGTTCATCACGGCCAGCGTGTCGGCCACGCTGGGCTCCTCCACCCGCACGGGCTGGAAGCGGCGCTCCAGTGCCTGATCCTTCTCAATGTACTTGCGGTACTCGGTAAAGGTGGTGGCACCGATCACCTGGATCTCGCCGCGGGACAGGGCGGGCTTGAGGATGTTGCCCGCGTTCATGGCACCCTCGCTCTCACCGGCAGAGGTGATGGTGTGGATCTCGTCGATGAACAGGATCACGTTCCCGGCTGCCTTCACCTCGCCCAGCAGGCCCTTGACCCGCTGCTCAAACTGGCCGCGGAACTGGGTGCCCGCCACCAGACTGGTGAGGTCCAGCAGATAGATCTCCTTGTCCTGCAGGCCGATGGGCACATCGCCCTTGGCAATGCGCTCGGCAATACCCTCGGCAATGGCCGTCTTGCCCACACCGGCTTCGCCGATGAGGCAGGGGTTGTTCTTCTGGCGGCGGCTCAGGATCTGGATGGTGCGGTAGATCTCGCGGTCACGGCCGATGATATCATCCAGCTTGCCTTCCCGCGCCTTGCGGGTCAGGTTCTCACAATAGGTATCCAGGAATTTGCGCTTGGGGGGCTTTTTGCCGTTCTTGCGGTCGGAGCCCTTTTTGTCGCCGTCCTGTTTTTCACTGCTGGTAAAGCCCAGCGGGAAGGTGGCATTGCTGCCGGGGATCAGATCTTCGTCCTCGTCGGGGGCATCCTCGCCGCCCTGGGTCATGTTCATCATCATGGAGAGAGGGTTGGAATCGCCCAGCTCTTCCATCATGCTCTCCATCCGGTTTTCCATGTTGTCCAGATCCTGATCCGACATGCCGAACTGCTTCATCAGATCGTCCACCGGTTTGATGTGCAGCTCCCGCGCACAATGCAGGCAGTAGCCCTCCTGCTTCATCTGGCCATCCACCATCCGCTGGATGAAAATGATGGCCGGACGTTTCTGGCATCGAATACAGACCATAGTTCCTCCTTGCTGTTCTCTCCCCGTTCTCTGTTACAGGAACGGGTTGAACAGATTAAACACTTTATAGTAAAGACTGCCGCTCATCACGGTGTCATTCAGCACACTCAGGCTGCCGCCGGTGATCACCACAAGGCCCCACACGACACACAGCACCAGATAGATGTCCATCAGCGCGGTGCCGCCGCCCACCAGCCAGCCAAGGCCCCGGTTCACCGTGCCGACTACCGGCAGCTTGTTCACAAGGCCCAGCACCGTGACCAGCATGCTCACCAGCAGCCGCAGCAGCGCGTAGAACACAAAGAACAGCACCAGCATGATCACCGGGGTCAGCAGCGGCTGCAGCACCTTTTCCACGATGGCATCGGCCAGCACCACGGCGTTGTCGGACAGCACCGCTCCGATGGAGCGCTCACAGGCTGCCACGATGGACGCCCGGAAGCTCTGGGGCAGAAACCCCGCGTACTTGTCGGCAATGCCGGTCAGGTCCACCACGCCGCCTGCGGCCAGGCTGGCCGCGATCTGGGTGCGGAAACCACCGGCCAGCAGGTGCTCGAATACCCAGCCCGCACAGGCGGACGAAAGCTGATGGGCCCCCAACAGGCTGAGCCCGTTGCCCAGCAGCTGGACCATGGAGGCCAGAAAGCCCTTGCGTGCATACCGCACGGTCAGGGCGATCCACGCCGCCGTACATAGGATATCAAAAAGAAATGACGGATTCTTGAACATACCTTGTTTTCCCTGTTATTTTTTAGCACTCGGCTCATGCCGCTGCGATAAAGAGGCGTCTCAGGACGCACTGGAGCTGTCCGGCTCCGGTGCCGTGACCTGCTGCACCGTATTGCCGCTGAACACCAGCAGCTGCCGACCGTTGAGCACACCCGCCTGGGGCTTTGCATCCATCGGCTGGGTCCACTGGAACTCCCCCGCCTTGTTGAAGCATTCCACCGTGCTGTCGGTGAGCAAATAGAAGCCATCGGCTGCGCGGAGGATGTGGCTGGCCGCCGGCACATTGCCGCTGTACTGCACGCCCAGGCTGTTGTCCAGCAGCACGGCGGTGCAGGTCTGGCCGCCGCTCAGCAGCAGGGCCACGCCGCCGTTTTCGGTGTCCACATCCACAAGGGTACTGCCGCCGAAGTCATAGCTGGCCTTCTCGCCGCCGTTGGCACCGTACAGCACCGCCCGGTCCTCATAAAGGGCCAGCACGCTGTCCCCGCTCAGCCAGCCCAGCCACTGGGGCACGCTGGTGGCGGTGCCCAGCTGTACCGGGTCGCCCTGCGCAAGGGCCAGCACATAGAGGTTCGTGGTCAGCTGACCGCCGTTCGCAGTCACCGCCGCCACCGCAATGCGGCGGCTGTCCGGTGAAAAGGCCATGCGCAGCGGGGTGCCCTCGGCGCTGGTCAGGTTCCAGCTCAGTACCTGTTCCATGGCGGACGAGTACACGGTCAGCTTTGCCACGCTGTCGGTGTCGTCGGTGGCTACGGCCACCTGCCCGGCATCCGCCACGGCGCACAGGTAGATGCTGCTGTCCAGCGTTTTGGTGTACAGGTTCTGGGTGCGGCTCTCCACCCGCAGCTCATTGCCGGAGCGGTTGTACAGCACAAAGCGGCTTTTCCCGGCTGCCAGCGCCGGGCGGGCATAGCCGCTCTGGACGCTGTTGAGCTTTGCACCGCCAAAGCTGTACACCACACAGGTGTCCGTGTCCATCTCCGCAAAGCCGCCGGACAGCTTTGCCACCGCCGTGGGCTCGGTGATGCCGGTCTGCTGCGGCCAGCCTGTGTTCGGGGTCAGGGTGATGTGCACACTGTCCACCAGATCCTTGGCACGGGCAATGGAGGTGCCCACCGCGCCGGTGGCAAACAGGACCAGCACCGTGAGCACCGCCACGATGATGGCCCCGCGGCGCAGCCGACGGCTGCGTGCCCGCTGACGCGCTGCTTCCAGATACTCGACCCGTCCGGCCGAGAGCGGCTCGCCCTCTGCCGGGGAACTGCCGCGATGAATCTTTCTCATGAATGGTTCTCCTTCATATCCGGGTATTCCACACATTTCAGGAACAGCCCCTTTGCCGGCAGGGTCGGCCCCGCCTGGCTGCGGTCGCAGCCGACCAGGATGCCCGGGATCTGTTCCGGCTGCATCCGGCCCGCGCCCACTTCGCACAAGGTGCCCGCCAGAATGCGCACCATGTTGTACAGGTAGCCGTCCGCCGTCACCTCAATGTCGATCTCGTCGCCCCGCCGGGTGACATGGCAGTCGGTGATGGTGCGCACCGTGTCGCCATGGGCTGCGGCGGACGACCCCGCCGCGCACAGGGCCAGAAAATCGTGGGTGCCCACGAACTGCTGCGCCGCCGCCTGCATCCGCACTTCGTCCAGATGCTTCGGCATCCGGGTGTAGTAGGCCGCGTCAAAGGGCGAGTCGATGGGGTGGTTGTGGATGCGGTACAGATAGGTCTTGGTGTGGGCGGCGTACCGGGCGTGGAAGTCCTCCGGCACCACCCGCGCCGCCAGCACCCGGATGTCCGGCGGCAGGTGCTGGTTCAGCGCCAGCGGCAGCTTTTCCGGCGGGATGCGGGTGTCGGCGTGGAAGTTGAGCCGAAAGCCCAGCGCGTGCACCCCGGCATCCGTGCGGCTGCAGCCCTTGATGTCCGGCCGGGCACCCAGCACGGCTTCCAGCGCATCCTGAAACACGGCCGCTACGCTGCGCCCGTTGGGCTGCACCTGAAACCCGCAGTAATTCGTGCCATCGTAGGCAAGGGTCAGTAAAAAGTTCATGGATAAACGCTGCTTTCCCGTTTCAAGGTTTTAAATCGGAAGAACGCAAAAAGCGTCCGGCGACAGCGCCGACTGGCGCAGCGCCAGCTTTTTGCGTTCTGACTTCAGCTTTGGGGTCTGAAAGGGGCGGGTAGCCCCTTTCTCGTCAGGGGTAAGTGGAGTCCAGAGGATGAGAGGGGCGCGTCGAAACGCCCCTCTTGTCCTCTGGCCCAGCGGAGCGTCATGCTCCTTTAAAAATTCGGGAACACCCACCGGGACGACAGGATCACCGCAAAGCAGACGATGCAGAACGCCAGGTCGATGTAGTCCTGCTTCGTGCAGCGCAGCACCTTGAGCCGGGTGCGGCCGTCGCCGCCGCGGTAGCAGCGGCACTCCATGGCCATGGCCAGCTCGTCGGCACGGCGGAAGGCCGAGATGAACAGCGGGATGAGCACCGGCACCAGCGCCTTGACCCGGTCCAGCATCTTGCCGGTGTCCAGCTGGGCACCCCGGGCCTTCTGGGCGTTCATGATCTTGTCGGTCTCCTCGATCAGGGTGGGGATGAACCGCAGGGCGATGCTCATCATCATGGCCAGCTCGTGCACCGGGAAGTGCAGCCTGCCCAAAGGCTTGAGCAGCTGCTCAATGGCATCTGTCAGCACGATGGGGCTGGTGGTGTAGGTGAGCAGGCTGGTGCCCGCGATCAGTGCCATGACACGCACGGCCATGAGCACCGCGTAGCGCACGCCCTCGGCGTAAATGGTCAGAAAGCCCAGCTTTACCAGCGGGTCGCCCTCGCCCGACACAAAGAACAGGTTGAGCACCGCCGTGAACACCACGATGGGCAGAATGGGCTTCAGGCTCTTGAGGATCATCTTGAAGGGGATCTGCGCCACCTTGTACATCAGCGCAAGGAACAGGATGGAAAGGGTCAGCCCCAGCGGGTTGGATGCCGCAAACAGCAGCACGATGTAAACGATGGTCAGCACCAGCTTCATGCGCGGGTCGAACCGGTGCACAAGGCTCGTGCCCGGGAAGTGCTGGCCGATGGTGATATCTCTCAGCATTTGTCAGCGCCCCCTTCCTGCTTGTCTGCGCGGGGCAGCACAAGGCTCTCGCCGGCATCCCGGCGGCGCTTGGCCTCCAGGATCATCTTGACCGCATAGGGGATGGTGTACACGTCGGCAGGCACATCCACGCCCATTTCCCGCAGCTTGAGGAAGATCTTGGTCACCTGCGGCACGCTCAGGCCCAGCCCCAGCAGCTCCGGAGCCCGGGCAAAGACCTTTTCCACCGTGTCGTACATGGCGATCTTCTTGTTGCTCATCACCAGCACCCGGTTGGCGTACTTGGCAATGTCTTCCATGCTGTGGGACACCAGCAGCACGGTGGTGCCGGTCTTTTTGTGGTACTCCTTCACTTCCGAGAGGATGTCGTCCCGGCCCTCCGGGTCCAGACCGGCGGCGGGCTCGTCCAGCACCAGGATGCGGGGCCGCATGGCCATGACGCCTGCCACCGCCACCCGGCGCTTCTGGCCGCCGGACAGCTCAAAGGGGCTGCGCTCCAGCAACGCCGGGTCCAGACCCACAAAGTCTGCGGCCTCGTGCACGCGGCGGTCGATCTCCGCCTCGTCCAGGCCCATGTTCTTCGGGCCAAAGGCGATGTCCTTATAGCAAGTCTCCTCAAACAGCTGGTATTCCGGGTACTGGAATACCAGACCGGTGAGGAAGCGGAAGTCCCGGATCTTTTCCGGGTCGGCCCACAGGTCGCGGCCGTCGATGTAGATCTTACCGCTGGTGGGCTTGTTCAGGCCGTTCATATGGGTGATGAGAGTGCTCTTGCCGGAGCCGGTAGCCCCGATGATGCCCACAAAGTCGCCCTCTTCCACCGTAAAGCTCACGTCATCCAGCGCGGTGACCGCATTGGGCATGCCGGGGTTGTAGACGTAGCTCAGATGTTCTACTTTGATGATATCTGCCATTTCGTCTGTCCCCCTTTACTGCAGCAGCTCATACAGCGCCTGTGCGCAGGCGCCGGTGTCGATGATGCCCTCCGGCATCGGGATGCCGGCCTTCACCAGCTCGTCCCGCAGCTCTGCGGCCTGCGGCACATCCAGATGCAGCGCGCGCACCTTCTCGGTCTGGCTGAACACCTCTTTCGGGGTGCCCTCCATCACCACATGGCCCTTGCTCATCACCAGCACACGGTCGGCCTGCGCGGCCTCTTCCATGTAGTGGGTGATGGACACCACGGTGATGCCCATGTTCTTGTTCAGGTGGTGGATGGTCTGCATCACCTGTTCCCGGCCCCGGGGGTCCAGCATGGCGGTGGCTTCATCCAAAATCAGGCAGTCCGGCCGCATGGCCACCACGCCTGCAATGGCCACGCGCTGCTTCTGGCCGCCGGACAGGTTGTGGGGTGCCCGCTCCCGGTACTCGTAGATGCCGGCCATCTTCATGGACTCATCCACTCGGCGGCGCATCTCGTCCGGCGGCACGCCCAGATTCTCCAGCGCAAAGGCCACATCCTCTTCCACCACGGTGGCCACGATCTGGTTGTCCGGGTTCTGGAACACCATGCCCACGGTCTGGCGGATGTCGTAGAGCTTGCTGTCGTCGCTGGTGTCCATGCCTTCCACATAGACCTTGCCGCTTTCCGGCAGCAAGATGGCGTTGAAGTGCTTAGCCAGCGTGGATTTGCCGCAGCCGTTGGCACCCAGCACGGCCACGAACTCGCCGCGCTTCACGCTTGTCGATACGCCGTCCAGCGCATAAACAGGCTGTTCGTTGTCATAGCGGAACTTTAAGTTTTCTGTTGTTAAAATCGTTTCACTCATTTGTTTTCTCTTTCTGGTGGTGCGCCCCTCCGAAAGGGGCTGTACCCCATTCTTGGATCTTCTTCATTTTTTCAGGAAGGCTGCCTTTGGGCGGCCCCTCCCGTGAAAATGCGTTTGGAGCGGCCCGCAGGCCGCGACAAACGCAAAATTAAAAATCTATTTTCCGCTGAATATGGCCAGCAACGACGACGACCGCCGCCAGCGGCGGAAACAGGGAGGAGTTGTTGGGGCAGCGGCCAGCAAGACGCAAGTGCCGCCCAAGGCACGATGCGGATGCTGGGTGCCGCAACCCGTAAGAAGCGGAGGCCATTTCAATCGTTTCGGCTTATTTACTCTTCCCAAATGGCCGTGGCACCGCAGGGCACCACGCCGCCGGTGGCGGACACCGGCAGGCCGATCTCATCGCAGCTGGTCTTGCCGCCAAAGCGGGGCACCAGCGTGGTCTTGAGCATATATTCCATGACCGCCGGAGACAGGCCGGTGGTGTAGCTGTTGACCGCAAAGAAGAGGGGCTTGTCGCTCAGCACCTCTTCGCACTGGCTGATCAGGTCGTAGATGCAGTCCTCCAGCTTCCAGATCTCGCCGCCGGGGCCGCGGCCGTAGCTGGGCGGGTCCATGATGATGCCGTCATAGGTGTTGCCGCGGCGCTTTTCCCGCGCCACGAACTTGGCACAGTCGTCCACCAGCCAGCGGATGGGCCGGTCGGCCATGCCGCTGGCCACAGCGTTGTCCTTGCCCCAGGCCACGATGCCCTTGGAGGCGTCCACATGGCAGACGGTGGCCCCGGCCGCGGCGCAGGCCAGCGTGGCACCGCCGGTGTAGCCGAACAGGTTCAGCACCTTCACCGGGCGACCGGCGGCGCGGATCTTCTGCTGGTACCAGGCCCAGTTGACGGCCTGCTCCGGGAACACACCGGTGTGCTTGAAGCCGGTGGGGCTCACAATGAGGGTGAGCCGGTCGTCCCCTTCGCCGCAGTGGATCTTCCACTTTTCGGGCAGGCGGCGCTTGTACTCCCACTCGCCGCCGCCCTGATTGGAGCGGTGGTATACGGCATCCGCCTTGGCCCACAGCGGGCTTTGCTTCGGTGTTTTCCACACCACCTGCGGGTCCGGCCGGATGAGGATCGTCTCACCCCAGCGCTCCAGACGGTTGCCGTCGGTGGCATCCAGCAGTTCGTAGTCTTTCCAGGTATCTGCAGGGCGCATAGCGTTCTCCTTTTACTGCTTCAGAATTCGTTTGTTGATCTTTTCCACGATGCGGTCGGCGCAGCGATGGATGGCCTCCAGATCCTGGCCCTCCACCATCACGCGGAGCTTGGGCTCGGTGCCGGACACGCGCACCAGCACGCGGCCCATGCCCATCAGCTTCTGCTGCTCGTTCTCAATGAAACCGGCCAGCACTTCGTCCTCTTTGTAGGCGGCCTTCTGGGCAGCATTGGCGGTCACATTCACCAGCACCTGGGGGTACTGTTCATAGATGCCGTTCAGCTCGCTCATCTTCTTGCCGCTCTCGGCCAGCAGCTTGAGCAGCTTGCCGGCGGTCAGCTCACCGTCACCGGTGGTGGCATGGTGCAGCAGGATCACATGGCCGCTCTGCTCACCGCCGATGGCGTAGCCGTTCTCGCGCATGTTCTCCAGCACATAGCGGTCGCCCACAGCGGTCTTTTCGGTGTGGATGCCCTGGCTCTCCATGTACTTGATGAAGCCCAGGTTGGACATCACGGTCACAACGGCCGTGTCGCCGTCCAGACGGTCCTTCTCCTTCATGGTCATGGCCAGCAGGGCAATGATTTTGTCGCCGTCCATCTCGCGGCCCTTCTCGTCGCAGGCAAGGCAGCGGTCGGCATCGCCGTCAAAGGCGATGCCGCAGTCAAAACCGCCGGCCACCACAGCCTTTTCCAGATTGTCCAGATGCGTGCTGCCCACGCCCTTGTTGATGTTCTCGCCGTCCGGGCTGATGCCCAGGAAGGTGCACTTGGCGCCCAGCCGGGGGAACAGCTTCTGTGCCACCACGGCGGAAGCGCCGTTGGCGCAGTCGATGCAGATGTTCAGGCCGGACAGGTCGCCGTGGATGGACTCGTACAGATGGTCCACATAGTCCTGCAGGCCGTCATCGCGGCGGTACACGCGGCCCACATCGTCGCCGGTCATCAGCTGGATGCCCGCACAGTCGTTGTCGATGTAAGCCTCGATCTGGTTTTCCACCTCATCCGGCAGCTTGTAGCCGCTGCCCGCAAAGATCTTGATGCCGTTGAACTCCATCGGGTTGTGGGAGGCCGAAATGACCACACCGGCGTCTGCGTTGTACTTGCGCACCAGATAGGCCACTGCGGGGGTGGGCAGCACGCCCAGACTCTCCACATCCGCACCCACGCTGCACAGACCGGCGGTCAGGGCAGCTTCCAGCATGTCGCCGGACTGGCGGGTGTCCTTGCCGATCAGGATGCGGGGGCGGTGGCCGGTGCTGCCGGTGAGCACCGCTGCCGCGCCGCGGCCGATCTTCATTGCCAGTTCACAGGTCAGGTCTGCACCGGCCACGCCGCGCACACCGTCGGTCCCAAAATACTTACCCATAAAAAATACCTCACTTTCGATAAAAGCAATCCCTTTCAGGCAGTGCCCCTCAGCATTGCCTGCCCCTCCGGGGAACTTATCACAGCACGGTGCCCGGAGCCGGGCACCTGCGTATGGTTGGATCAGAACAGGCTCTGCTGGCCGTTGTCCTCCGGTGCCCCGGACTCCGGGGCTTTCATGCCCAGATGCTCGTAGGCCAGGCGGGTCACGCACCGGCCCCGAGGCGTCCGGGTCAGAAAGCCCATCTGCATCAGATACGGCTCACACAGGTCCTCCAGCGTCACGGCTTCTTCGCCCAGAGCCGCCGCCAGCGTCTCCAGACCCACCGGGCCGCCGTTGTACATCTCGATGATGGCGCGCAGCACGCTGCGGTCCAGCTCATCCAGACCCAAAGCGTCCACGTCCATGCGCTTGAGACCCATCAGGGCCACATCCCGGTCAATGACGCCGTCCCCCAGCACCGTGGCAAAGTCACGGATGCGCTTGAGGAAGCGGTTGGCCACACGGGGCGTGCCCCGGCTGCACTTAGCCAGCTCGTAGGCACCTTCCGGCGTGATGGGCTGGTCCAGGATGCCCGCCGACCGCATGATGATGCGGGCCAGCTCGTCCGGGCCGTACAGCTCCAGCTTGAGCAGCACGCCGAAGCGGTCCCGCAAAGGACCGGTGATCTGGCCCGCGCGGGTGGTAGCGCCCACCAGCGTGAACCGCGGCAGGTTGATGCGGATGCTCTGAGCGCTGGGGCCCTTGCCGATCATGATATCCAGCGCGTAGTCCTCCAGCGCCGGGTACAGCACCTCTTCCACCTGCCGGGACAGGCGGTGGATCTCGTCGATGAACAACACATCGCCCTCCTGCAGGTTGGTCAGCAGGGCGGCCAGGTCGCCGGGCTTTTCGATGGCCGGGCCGCTGGTGATGCGGATCTGCACCCCCATCTCGTTGGCGATGATCCCGGCCAGAGTGGTCTTGCCCAGGCCCGGCGGGCCATAGAGCAGGATGTGGTCCACCGGCTCCCCGCGCCGCTTGGCGGCTTCCAGATAGATCTTCAGGTTCTGCTTGACTTTTTCCTGCCCGATGTAGTCCTCCAGATGCTGCGGGCGGAGGTTGTTTTCCTCGCTGTCCGCAGCGGTCATGCCGGGCTGCATCATTTTTGCGCCGTACAGCGCGGTTTCGTCCTGCATTGTTTACCTCCTGCCTGCCATGCCGCGCAAGGCCAGCTTGATGATCTCTTCCACGGGCAAGGTCGCGTCGATTTTGGAAATGGCCAGCGCGGCTTCGCTCTGGCTGTAGCCCAGCGATACCAGCGCCGCAATGGCCTGTGCCGAACTCTGGGAGGCCGGTGCGTCGGACGCAGCACCGGCCACATCCTCCAGCGAAATGCCGTCCACAAAGCCCTTGGCCACCTTGTCCTTCAGTTCAAGCACGATGCGCTGGGCCAGCTTGGGGCCTACGCCGGAGGCCGCCTTGAAGGCCTTGTGATCCCCGGCCGAAATAGCCAGCGCCACCCGCTGCGGCTCCATCACGCTGAGGATGGCCAGCCCCACCTTGGGGCCAACGCCGGACACGGCGGTGAGCATCTCAAAGCAGGCCTGCTGCTCCTCGGTGGCAAAACCGTACAGGCTCACGTCGTTCTCGGTCACACTCATCACGGTGTAAAGGGTGGCTTCCTTGCCCACGCCGGGCAGGGCCCCCGCCACACTGGCCGGGCACTGGGCATAGTAGCCCACGCCGCCGCAGCTGAGCACCACCGCACTCATGCTTTTTTTTACGATTTTTCCAGTCAGACAGTAGATCATGGATCACACCTCAGATCGGCCCGGCCACACGGCGGGTAAAACGATTCAGCTGATTGCCGTTGGTATGGCAGAACGTAATGGCCATGGCCAGCGCGTCGGCGGTGTCATCGGGCTTTGGCACAGCCGGCAGGCTCAGCAGCATGCGGGTCATCTCCTGCACCTGCTTTTTGACCGCCTTGCCGTACCCGGTGACCGCCTGCTTGACCTGCATGGGGGTGTACTCGTAGATGGGCAGCCCCGCCTGCGCCGCCGCCAGCAGGATCACCCCGCGGGCCTCGGCCACGCCGATGACGGTGGTCTGGTTGTGCTGATAGAACAGCTTTTCGATGGCCAGCACCTCCGGCTTCGTCCGCTCGATGACCACCTTGACACCGGTGTACACCTCGTCCAGGCGGCGCTCAAAGGGCACGCCCGCGTCGGTGCATACGGCACCAAAATCCACCGGCGCAAACCGGTTGCCCACATAATCCACCACGCCCCAGCCCACGATGGCGTAGCCGGGGTCGATGCCCAAAACTCTCATTCTGCGATACCTTTCCTATTATAATCAGTTTATTATACCACACCCATAGGTTGGGAGCAACCGGAAACCTGTCGCTCCGGCCGCCAAAATGTGCGCATCCGCGTCCAAAAGCCGCCTAAGCCCGGCAGTTTCAAAAAACTTTTACAATTTTTGAAAAAAGGCTTGCTTTTTTTGCGCAGGTATGGTAATATAATCAAGCTGATTTCGACGCAACAGTGATTTCGGCGCAACAGAATATGGACGGTTAGCTCAGCTGGTAGAGCATCTGCTTGACGTGCAGGAGGTCACAGGTTCGAGTCCTGTAC
>ENA-UESG01000908-UESG01000908.1-human-gut-metagenome-genome-assembly--contig:-NODE-908-length-23365-cov-2.703667_pt1 | contig 23365 bp, 19 predicted proteins | sample MGYA00243002_ERZ508003 | MGnify/ENA primary metagenome ERZ508003 (study PRJEB26167, sample SAMN06115514) | human gut metagenome | host: Homo sapiens | place: China:Shanxi | collected 2015-12-02... | reverse complement strand
AGGAGCAGCTCATCTCGACCGACCCGTTGACTGGACTTAACAATCGCAACCGTTTTGAGACCTATATGCTGTCGCTCTTCTCAAATGTGGATCAGGCCGAAGATGTATATCTGCTTATGATGGACGCCGACGGCTTTAAGCAGATTAACGATCGCTATGGGCATGTGGAGGGCGACCACGCTCTTCAGGTCATATCCGCTGCGCTCAAAGAAGTCTGCTCGGCGTCTGGCGGCTTTATCGCACGTTATGGTGGCGATGAGTTCGTGGTGCTCCAAAAGGCAGTGGCGGAACAGGATATCATGCATCTGTGCGCGACAATCAACGATGAGCTCGCGCGCGCCGAGGTTCCGTATCTGTTGCGGATGTCCATCGGCTACGCACGGGTCGGTGATGGCGTCGATACCTGGCAAGACTTGCTTCGTGCTGCCGACGCGGAGCTCTACCGCGTAAAGCGCGAGAAGAAGAAAGCCGGCGCCCAGATACGCTAGAAAAAGGGCGCACGCTGGCGGGCGTGGCGGCCCTCGGCTCTCCGATGTACTCCATTAAGCTAAAGCATGTGAACCCCCTCTGCTAAATAGGGGTAGTTCGTTAGACCTTTTTGGGCCTGTTGACAATGATGATGCCGCCGCAGACCAAGAGCAGAGCCACCATGACGGTGACGGGGCTCGTGCCAGCACCCTCGCCGAGAAGCAGCGCGCTCAGACCGGGTTCATAAACCCAAAGACCGAGACGCGGCTGACGGGGTTGACGGCAAGCAGGCGCGACCACAGCGAGTAGGCGACCGCGGAGATAAGCGCCATGTAGATGATGAGCACGATGGCGGGGACAATCGCCGTGGGGGAGAGCGCGCCACCCATCAAAAAGCCGATGGCGGTGAGGACCAGGCCGCCGACCAAGAACTGCCACCCGGCAAGCAAGACGCCGTCGTGCTTGCGCGAGAAGATGCCGATCAGGCAGGTCGAAAGAGCACCCGCGACAGTGGAGGCTAGGATAAAGCCCTCGCCATCGAGCCTGAAGCCAAAGGTGCCATCTGCGCCCGAGAGGTTGACGAGCGCGACGCCGGCAAAGCCCAGCGCACAGCCAAGCACCTTGGCCGTATCGAGCTTCTCGGTGTGAAATGCCAGGGCGGCAAAGAGGATTGCGAGGAAGTTGGCGCTGGCCTCGATGATGGAGCTCGACATGGCGCTGGCGCGCGAGAGGCCCAGATAGAAAAAGAAGTACTGCCCGATAGTCTGGAAGAGCGACAAGACAAAGATGGGCTTGATGTCGCGAGCCTGCGGAATGAGGGGGCGGCGTTGGGCCGCACTCATCCCAACGACAACCAGGGCGCCGGCAAGGGTGAAGCGCAGACCCGCGAAGAGCAGCTGCGAGGCGTTATCGTGCGCGGGGATGCCAAAGAGCGCATAGCCGATTTTGATGCAGGGGAAAGCCGACCCCCAGAGCGCGCAACAAACAAGGCAGCCCAGGATGAGTCCGGGTAGGGTGGCGAGATACGGCTTGCGCCTTTCCATGATGTCCTTCCTGCATGCGCGAAGCAAAAAAGAACCCGCCACCGGATGTGTCGGTGGCGGGTGTTGTTACCCGAGGGGATTGTACCCGATGGGAAAGGTTTAAGCGAAGTAGGCCACGCCGCTCTCAAAGATCGGCATGAACTTATCGCCGGGGACATGCTCGGGCACGTTGCGGTACAGGTTGTCGCCGCGACGCTCGGCATGGCCCATCTTGCCCAGGACGCGGCCGTCGGGGCTCGTGATGCCCTCGATGGCGAGTGCGGAGCCGTTGGGGTTGACGGAGAGATCCATGCTGGGCTTGCCGTTCTCGCCCACGTACTGCGTGGCGACCTGGCCGTTGGCGATCAGCTGGGCGAGCACTTCGTCATTGGCGACAAAGCGGCCCTCGCCGTGGCTGATGGCGACGGTGTAGGGGTCGTCCAGGCTGCACTGCGACAGCCACGGGGACAAGTTGGACGAGATGCGGGTGCGCACCAGACGGCTCTGGTGGCGACCGATGGTGTTGAACGTCAACGTGGGCGCATCGGGCGTGGCGTCGACGATGTCGCCGTAGGGCACCAGACCCAGCTTGATCAGGGCCTGGAAGCCGTTGCAGATGCCCAGCATCAGGCCATCGCGGGCCTTGAGCAGGTCGCGGACTGCCTCGGTGACCTCGGGAGCGCGGAAGAACGCCGTGATGAACTTGGCAGAGCCGTCGGGCTCGTCGCCGCCGGAGAAGCCGCCGGGGATCATGACGATCTGGCTTGCACGGATGCGGCGGGCAAGCTCGTGGGTGCTCTCGGCGACGGCCTCGGGCGTGAGGGTGTTGATCACGAAGGTGTCGGCCTCGGCACCGGCGGCGCGGAAGGCGCGGGCGCTGTCGTACTCGCAGTTGTTGCCGGGGAAGACGGGGATAATCACGCGCGGGCGGGCGATCTTGGCGCCGCCGTACACGTGGATATCCTTGGCGCGATAGTCGACGGTCTCGACCTCGGGCTGCTCGCCGGTGCTGCGGTAGGCAAAGACGCCCTCGATGCCGCTCTCCCAGGCCTCTTGGAGCTCGGAGAGCTCGATGACCTCGGAGCCGGTGTCGATGACATAGCCCTCGACGGTGGTGCCCAGTGGCTCGACGACAACGCCGTCGGCGACCTCGGGCAGCTCGGCATCCTCTGCAAGCTCGACGATAAAGCTGCCGTAGAGCGGGGTGAAGAGGCTCTCCACGTCCACGTCCTCGGCAAGCTCGATGCCGATCTGGTTACCGACGCACATCTTAAAGAGGCTCTCGGCGCCGCAGCCGTAGCCGGGCGTGGAGACGGCCAGGGCGTCGCCGGTAGCAGTGAGCGCTTCGACGGCGTCAAACGCGGCGAGCAGCTGCTGAGCGTCGGGGCGGTAGTCCTCGCCGTAGGTGGCGGGGGCGATGCGGACGACGCGGTGCGTCAGGCCCTTAAACTCGGGCGAGACGGCGCGGGCGGCCTTGCCCACGGCCACCAGCCCCACCCGGCCGCCCTGAAAGGGGTTCCCCTCCAGGGCGCGGCGAACCGCCGCGTCGGGCTGGACAGCGGCGATGGCCCGGCGGACAATCTGATCACAGTCGTTTCTCAGTTTCATGCGTTCCTCCATGGTCGCCTCGCGGAGAGGCTTAAATCAGGCCGGCCTCAGACATGGTGCGGCGGAAGCCCTCCTTGGCGGGGCCCTCCGGGGTGGGGCGACCTGGGCCATAAGGGCGCCCAGGACGGCTGCCATGGGCTTGCCGCAGCGCTCGGCCTCGGTGCGCAAGCGCTCAAAGTATTCCTGGAAGGAGAGATAGGCGCGCTTGTGCTCAAAGCCGGCGGCCACGAGCTTGGCGATTGACTCAACCACGGACAGGTAGGCGCCCGCAAACTGGTCGGCCTCCATCAGGTAGGGGTTGAAGCCCCATGCCATGGCGCTCGCCGTGGTGGTCTCGCCGTCCACGGGGAACTTGGCGACCATGGCCGAGCTGGGGGTGAGCTGCGTCTTGCCGCCAAAGGGCATGAGCACGGTCGCGGCACCGATGGTGGAGTCAAAGCGCTCGGAAAGGCCCTTGTTGGAGGCGACGTTGAGGTCGGTGACCAGCGAGGTCATGCGCTCGGCAAGCGTGGTGCCGGCCCAGCTGGGCTGCCACACGCTACGGGCGCAGACGTGGGCGACCTGGTGCTTGGGTGCACCGTTGGAGTTGAGGAACTCGCGGGACAGGTCGACGATGGCGACGCCGTTCCAGGCCATGCGCATGCGCGGCTCGGCGGTAACCTCGGCGATTACGGTCGCCTCCAGGTTCTCCTCGGCGGCGTAGCCCATGAACTCCTCGACGTCACCGTCGGCGACGGCGCAGGCCATACGCTCCTGGGACTCGGAGATGGCGAGCTCGGTGCCGTCCAAGCCGTCGTACTTCTTGGTCACGGTGTCCAGGTCGACATACAGGCCGTCGGCAAGCTCGCCCACGGCGACCGAGACGCCGCCGGCGCCAAAGTCGTTGCAGCGCTTGATCAGGCGGCAGGCATCGCCGCGGCGGAACAGGCGCTGCAGTTTGCGCTCGACCGGGGCGTTGCCCTTCTGGACCTCGGCACCAGAGGTCTCGATGGACTCGGTGTTCTGGGTCTTGGAGGAGCCGGTGGCACCGCCGATGCCGTCACGGCCGGTGCGGCCACCCAGCAGGATGATCTTGTCGGTGGGGGCGGGGCACTCGCGGCGCACGTGGTTTGCCGGGGTAGCGCCCACGACGGCGCCGACCTCCATGCGCTTGGCCACGTAGCCGGGGTGATAGAGCTCGTTGACCTGGCCGGTGGCAAGGCCGATTTGGTTGCCGTAGCTGGAGTAGCCGGCGGCAGCGGTGGTTACGAGCTTGCGCTGCGGCAGCTTGCCCTCGAGCGTCTCGGACACGGGGACGGTGGGGTCGCCGGCGCCGGTGACACGCATGGCCTGGTACACGTAGCTGCGGCCCGAGAGCGGGTCGCGGATGGCGCCGCCCACGCAGGTGGCGGCACCGCCGAAGGGCTCAATCTCGGTCGGGTGGTTGTGGGTCTCGTTCTTAAAGAGGAACAGCCAGTCCTGGTCCTCGCCATCGACATCGACCTTTACCTTGACGGTGCAGGCGTTGATCTCCTCGGATTCGTCGACATCGGTCATGACGCCGGTCTTCTTGAGGTACTTGGCGCCGATGGTGCCCATGTCCATGAGGCAGACGGGCTTGGCGTCACGGCCGAGCTCGTGGCGCATCGCCAGGTAACGCTCGAAGGCGGCCTTGACGGTGGCGTCATCGATGGTCACTTCGTCCAGCTCGGTGCCGAACGTGGTGTGACGGCAATGATCGGACCAATACGTGTCGATCACCTTGATTTCCGTGATTGTCGGATCACGCTGTTCTTCGGTGAAGTGAGCACGGCAGAATTCGAGGTCGGCCAGATCCATGGCCAGACCGCGCTCGTCGATGAACTTCTGGCCGGCTTCGGCGTCCATCTCGTTGAAACCGGCGATGGTCTCGACCTTGCCGGGCACCGGCACCTGGGTCTTCAGGGTTTCCTTGGTCTCCAGGCTGGCCTCGCGGGCCTCGACCGGGTTGATCACGTAATGCTTGATGGTGTCCACGTCGGCGTCGGTCAGGTCGCCTTCCAGCGCGTACAGCTTGGCGGAGCGGACGGTCGGGCGCTCGCCCTGGGAGATGAGCTGGATGCATTCGGCGGCGGAGTCGGCGCGCTGGTCGAACTGGCCGGGCAGGAACTCGGTGGCGAAGACCTTGGCGCCGGCGAAGTCGGGCAGGTCGTAGGCCACATTGTCCACCTGAGGCTCGCTGAACACGGTGGGCACGGTCTGGTCGAACAGCTCCTGGGAGATGCCTTCGACGTCATAGCGGTTCACGATGCGCAGGGCCTTGAGGCCGGTCAGTCCGAGGATCGTGCGCAGTTCGCCCGCAAGCTGCTGGGCTTCGACATCAAAGCCGGGCTTCTTTTCCACGTACACGCGAAAAACCATGGAAATCCTTTCTTGAAATTAAAGACAATTGGCTCCCCTCGAGAGGGGAGCCAGATAATGCATTACTCGGCGACTTCGATGCCTTCGGACTTGGCGAGTTCGGCGAGGCGCTCCTCGATCTCTTCGTAGGCCGGGATGATGCTGCCGAGACCACGGCGGAACAGGTCCTTGTCAAGGTGCTCGACCTTGCCGGAGTGGTCCTTCTGGTCCCACAGACGGCAGGAATCCGGGGTGATCTCGTCGGCCAACAGCAGCGTGCCGTCGGTGGCGCGGCCCATTTCGATCTTGAAGTCGACCAGCTTGACGTCGATCTTGGCGAAGATCTCGATCAGGGCCTCGTTAATCTTGCGGGCCAGCGGGGCGATCTCGGCGAGATCCTCGCGAGTGCATACGCCGAGGGCCACCAGGTCATCGTCGTTGACGAACGGATCGTGCAGATCATCGTTCTTCAGGAAGTACTCAAGTACCGGCTCCTTGAGCGGCAGGCCTTCCTCCACGCCCAGACGGGAGCAGAAGTGGCCGGCGGCCACGTTGCGCAGCACGATCTCCAACGGGAACATGTTCACCTTGCGCACCAGCTGGCCGGTGTCGTCCACTCGCTTGATAAGGTGGCTGTCGATGCCGCGCTTCTTGAGCAGGTCGAAGATGATGGTGGTGATGAGGTTGTTCAGACGGCCCTTGCCGGTGAAGTCTTCCTTCTTTTCACCATCGCCAGCGGTGGCGGTGTTCTTGTATTCGACCCACAGAACCTCGGGATCGTCGGTTGCGTACAGTTGCTTGGCCTTGCCCTCGTAGAGCTTTTCCAGCTTCTCCATGACTCACCTTTCAGGAGTGGAATTTCTGGGTGAACTAACGGTAAAAGGGTACCAATCGAGGGCTACAACAACACTCAGCATGACGCTACGATGCGGCCGGCGCATCATACGTCGCTGCATCGAACGGCCATACGCTGTTGGGATGGCGGAGGCGGCCGTCATTGGCCAGTACGATCAGCTCGTCTCCGGTCGTGTAGCCTTCCGGCATGAAGATATCTGCAGAAGCGCGTGTGAATACTCAGATGTTCGTCAATAGACGAAACATGACTCTTCGGCCATATACACACGATAATGGGAGTGACGAAATGGTACAAGGAGGTTCGTCATGATCGTTCATCCACGACCCGGACGGCAATAATATTGAGGCCATGCTGAGCTGATCAGGCCGTGGACTACTCCACGGTAATCGTCAACGCATCGGCCACGAGGCCGGCCTTGGCACGGGCGTCGGCTTCGGACTCGCCGACGGCCAGTGCCACGGCCATGCGGCGGTGGCCATGCACTTCGGGCTTGGCAAAAATGCGCAGGTCCGTGCCGGGTTCGGCCAGAGCAGCGGCCACATCGGTGAACTCGACCTCACCGTCGCCGGCCACCACAATCGCATGGCTTGCCGCCACCGAGCCGGCCGGAATCGTGAGCGACACATGCTCGGGGGTGATCGGCAGGCCGAGAATCGCGCGGGCGTGCAGCGCGAACTCGCTCAGACGCTGGGAGGCCATTGTCACCATACCGGTATCGTGCGGACGGGGGGAGACCTCGTTGAACAGAATCGAGCCGTCGGTGAGCACGAACAGTTCCACGCCGAATACGCCCCAACCGGTTTCGCCGGCCGCCTGAGCCTTGGCCACCAAGCCTTCAACGGCGGTACGTGCGATGTCGCGCGCCCGCTCGGCCTCACCATCGGGTTCGGTAGCCGGCTGCCAGGACTCGCGGTAATCGCCGGACTCCTGACGTTGGCCGATCGGCGCGCACGTCACAATGCCGGCGGACGAAGAAACAGTCAGTACCGTCAGCTCACGCTCCAGCGGAGCAAGCGCCTCAACGATCACGCGCGACACATCGCCCTCATCGGCGGCGCGGCGGCCCTCCTGCGCTTCGGTCCAAGCGGCATCGATGGCGTCGGCGGAACGCACCACCGACTGGCCGTGACCAGACGAGCTCATCACCGGCTTGACCACGCACGGATAGCCGACTTCCGAAGCTCCGGCGCGCAGCTCTTCCAGCGAGCCGGCAAAACGATACGGTGTAGTCGGCAAGCCCAATTCTTCGTGGGCCAGTACGCGCAGGCGCTCGCGGTCCATGCAAATCGCGGCGATTTCGGCGCTCGGCACCACCTGGGCGCCCGCGGCCGCAGTACCGGCCAGCACATCGGTGGCGATGGCCTCTACCTCGGGCACGATGATGTCCGGCTTGATTTCATCGAACAATGCCTGCAATTCGGCGGCATTCGCCATATCCAACGCGCGATATTCATGCGCCACCTGCTGGGCCGGAGCGCCGGCATACGAGTCAGCGGCGCACACCCACGCGCCCAGTCGCATGAGCTCGATGGCCACTTCCTTGCCCAGCTCACCAGCGCCCAAAAACAGCACGCGGGTGGGGTGCTTGCCCAGCGGTGTGCCCAGCGGGCGGTTGGCTGCGCGAATTGCGGGAGAGGAGGTGGAAGTCACGGCAGTATTTACGGCGTTCTCAGTCATACCCACATTCTGCCATGCCGCGATGATTTCGCCTATGCGGGGCTCGGATTCGGCGACGTGCGCTGCGGAGCGCGTGATTCAATATTGGGCAAAATGCGGCAGCCCATACCATTTCATACGCGTTCAGGCAGCGCGGCCGACGCCATTGCAGCGCGGTGGTTTAGGATGAGGCAATGCGCGAAAACGGGATTGAAGAGAGCATTGATCGTCCGCTGACTATCGCTCTTGTGGTCGATACGGTGGGCAATCAGGGCAACGGCACCTCCAATTCGGCCTTGCAATGGGCTGCAGAATTGGAGCGGCAAGGCCATCATGTGAGGCTTGTCGGTATAGGGGCGCCCGAATATCCGGCGCGCGTGAATAGGGTGCCGCTCGTCTCGTGGGTGGCCGCCAAGCAGCTCATGCAATTCGCCGAACCCAGCGACACGTTGTTCCGCACCGCCTTCCAAGGCGTGGATGTGGTGCATATCTATATGCCGTTCAAATTCGGCCGTCGTGCCGCTAAAGTCGCCCACCAAATGGGCATTCCCGTGACTGCCGGATTCCACCTGCAGCCGGAGAACGTGCTGTATTCGGCCGGCCCTCTACGTCGCATTCCCGGTATTTCCAGCTTCCTGTACTGGCTGTTCAAGCACTGGCTGTACAAGCACATTGACCACATCCATGTGCCCACCGAAATGACCGCGAGCCTGTTGCGCGCGCACGGGTATAAAGCCAAGTTGCACGTGATTTCCAATGGTTATTCACCGGTGTATTCGCCGAAGAAGCCGGCCGATCCGGATGCCTCGGCTCCCGTGCCGTTCCGCGTCATCGCTTCCGGCCGACTGGCTAGCGAGAAAGATCAGATTACGCTGATCAAGGCGGTGTCGATGTCCCGGCACGCCGGCGATATTCAGCTGGTGATCGCCGGTACTGGGCCGCTCAAGCAGTATCTCAAGTTCCGCGCCGGGCGTTTGCTGGCGCGCAAGGCCGATATCGGATTCCACAAGCACGCCGATATGCCCGATTTGTTGCGTTCGGGCGATTTGTTCGTGCATTGTTCGATTGCCGACATCGAATCGGTGAGCGTGATCGAGGCGATGGCGTGCGGATTGGTGCCGGTGATCGCCGCGTCCGAACTGTCGGCGGCCAGCCAGTTCGCGCTGATCGACGAGTCGTTGTTCCCCGTGCGGGACGCGGCCCTGCTGGCCCGACGCATCGATTGGTGGATTGCACATCAGGCCGAGCGCGCCGAATGGGGCGAAAAATACGCCGAATACACCAAGGCGCATTATTCCGTGGAAGCCTCGGTCCACAAGTTCGTGGATATGGAACGCAAGGCGATAGGGGAGTAGGAGCCTTCTCGTTTGCGGAGAGGTCTTTCCCTCAGTCCGCCTGCGGCGGCCAGCTCCCTCATCAGAGGGAGCTACGAAAAAACCTCCCTCTGATGAGGGAGGTGGCATCGCGAAGCGATGACGGAGGGAGAGATTAGCGAAGGGTTTTACAACAACTCAATAAGCTGATCGACCTCTTCATGCGTGGTGGCCCAGCTGGTGCAGATGCGCATCACGGTATGCGTGTCGTCGGCCTTCTCGGTAAAGCCGAGCTTGATCTCGCGCTCCAGACGGTCGATGGTCGGCTGATCCATCGTCACGAAAATCTGGTTGGTGGGCGCTTCGAAAGTGAGCGTGTAGCCCTTGGCGCGCAGGGCCTCGCGAATACGATCGGCCGCCTCATTGGCGTTGCGGGCGATCTTGAAATACAGGTTGTCGGTGAACAAAGCGTCAAACTGCGCGCCCAGCACAAAGCCCTTGGCCAGCAAGGCACCGTGCTGCTTGATGAGGGTCAAGAAGTGCTTCGGCGTGTTGTGCTTGGTAAACACCACGGCCTCGCCGAACAGGGCACCCACCTTGGTACCGCCGATGTAGAACACGTCGGCGATGGTCGCCAGATCCGCGAGCGTCATGTCTGAACCGGTGGCGGTCAGCGCGTAGCCGAGTCGCGCTCCGTCCACGAACAGCGGCATGTCGTACTTGTGCGCCACATCGGCGATGGCCTGCAACTCGGCCTTGGAGTAGATGGTGCCATATTCGGTGCTTTGCGAGACGTACACGGAGCCCGGGAACACCATGTGCTCGTAGTTGCCGTCCGCATAGAAGGTCTTGCAGAACTCGTCCAGTTCGGTCGGGTCCATTTTGCCGTTGTGCTGGGGAATCGTGAGCACCTTGTGCCCGGAGAACTCGATGGCGCCGGCCTCGTGCACGTTCGGATGGCCGGAGGCGACCGCGACCACGCCTGCATACGCCGGGGTGATGGTGTCGATGACGACCTGGTTGGTCTGCGTGCCGCCGACGAGGAACCACACATCCGCGTCCGGCTGGCCGCAGGCCTCGCGGATCTTGGCCTTGGCCTGATCGCTCAGTTCGTCGGACCCGTAGCCCGAATACAGATGGTTGTTGGCTTCAGCCACGGCTTCAAGCACCGCGGGATGGGCGGCGCGGGAGTAATCGTTCTCAAAAGACAGCATGACGGACCTTTTGTCCTTATGTTCGGTGAATTGGATATGCCCTGAGTGTACAACGCGGTGGTTCCCGGCATGCCTATTTGGCCTATAACCCAGGAGCGGGGAATTCAGGGAGAAAAAAACAAAACCCTTCCGCGAACGGAAGGGTTTTAGTGGGGTGGCCAACGCGGCTCGAACGCGCGACCTTCTGAACCACAATCAGATGCTCTACCAACTGAGCTATGGCCACCATAGTGCCGTATTCAGCAAGCTGAATTCGCGCAACAGGTGAATACTATACACAACTTTGCGGATGTGTGCTCATCGGTGTGTCGCGATGGAATCAAGCGGTTGGTTTGCTGATGCAGCTGCTCGCTTCTCAGTACGTGTCCGTGCCGACTCAGTCCCTGTTCCTCAACGCCGTCAAGGTGGTGCTCTTCCCGATCGCCCTCGGTGTGATCTGCCACATGATCTTCGGCAAGAAGATCGAGAAGGTTACGGTCGCCCTGCCTATCGTTTCTCAGGTGGCTATTCTGCTTATCATCGGCGTGGTCGTTGCCGCCAACGGTCCGAAGCTGTTCGTGGCCAGCTCCCTGGTGGCCATCCCGGTGGTCATCCTGCACAACCTGTGCGGCTACTCGCTGGGCTTCGGCTTCTCCAAGCTGATGTACAAGATCTACCCGAAGGGCTTCCGCTACGCACAGCAGAAGGCCATCACCTTCGAAGTCGGCATGCAGGACTCCGCTCTGGGCGCAACCCTGGCCCTGACCTCCTTCGCAACCAACCCACTCGCTGCCGTGCCGTCCACCTTCTTCTCCGTGTGGCACAACATCTCCGGCTCTATCCTGTCCAGCTGGTGGCGCAACCACGATGACAAGCACGAGATCCACTGGGATTCCGACAATGGCGAGAAGGGCTCTGCCAAGAGCACCGTTTCAGCGGCCCACCCGTTCGACGCCGATAAGGCCGCCAAGGTCGCTGCCTGAAATCCTGAAATGGTGAGAAAGGTCGGGTAAGGCACGACTCCAGTCAGTCGGTCATCCACCTTTCCTACCTCGCATAACATAGCCGCTCCCGCTTACTCCCGATTGAGGTATCGGGCGTTTCGCGAGGGCGGTTTTGCTATAATTGGTAATGCAGAAAGCGGCAAGGTAATACGGCAAAGAGGCCGGGTCGCTAGAGGTTCCCATCGGATATGGAAGAGCACGAGGATGTGCTGGAAACAGATAACACAGAAGCGGATGTGGTGAAAAGAAACATAATGTAACCTCCTTGGCGGTGCCCCCGTGTGACATAGTCTCCGCGGGGGCACCTGCTGTGTGGCGTTCCCTTTTTGCGACGCATTCCCGGGAATATTGCGTTGGGAGAATAGTTGGGTGTGTGTTTTGCGACGCATTGGAATATTGCGTTGGGAGGAGAGGAAAAGTACGGGGGCGCAGGAGGTCCCCAAACCAGTGAGTTGTGGCTCGGCGCGTCGTTGTCCGGAGGAATCGTAATATAGATATTCGTGTGTGCCAACAGCACGCCTTATGTAACAGGCGAGCATGCTGGGATATCCTTCAAACCGCTGATCGCACGCAGTAATGCGCCGACGGGAGGGGCGAAGGCCATCGGGCCGGTGGACTGGGCTATCTTTTCCGATTCGTCGGGTGCCGCCAACAGGCGGATACCAAGCGAGTGTGCTGAAAAGTGTGGGTGCAGTGCGGCGGTCACACAAAAGCAAGAGAAACCACTGAATCGGAGAATTCAAGTTGCCTACTATTGAACAGCTCGTCCGTAAGGGACGTCAGGCAAAGCCGAAGAAGTCCAAGACTTTGGCCCTGAAGGGCAGCCCGCTGCGTCGCGGCGTGTGCACCCGTGTCTACACCACCACCCCGAAGAAGCCGAACTCGGCTCTGCGTAAGGTCGCTCGTGTGCGCCTGTCCTCGGGCATCGAAGTCACCGCCTACATTCCGGGCGAAGGCCACAATCTGCAGGAGCACTCCATCGTGCTCGTGCGCGGCGGCCGTGTGAAGGATCTCCCGGGTGTGCGTTACCACATCGTGCGTGGCGCGCTCGATACCCAGGGTGTCAAGGACCGTAAGCAGGGTCGTTCCCTGTATGGAGCAAAGAAGGCGAAGTAAGAGATATGTCACGTAAGGGACCTTCCAAGAAGCACGTCGTGCTGCCCGATCCGATCTACGGTTCCACCGTGGTGGCGCAGCTCATCAACAAGATTCTGCTTGACGGCAAGAAGTCGATCGCCGAAGACATCGTCTACTCCGCGCTCGATATGGTCAAGGAGAAGTCCGACCAGGAGCCGGTGGCTGTGCTCAAGCGCGCCCTGGACAACATCCGTCCGTCCCTCGAGGTTCGCTCCCGCCGTGTCGGTGGCGCCACCTACCAGGTGCCGGTCGAGGTCAAGCCGAACCGCGCCAACACCCTGTCGCTGCGCTGGCTGACCGACTTCTCCCGCGCCCGTCGTGAGAAGACCATGGCTGAGCGTCTCGCCAATGAGATCCTGGATGCCTCCAACGGCCTCGGTGCTTCTGTCAAGCGCCGCGAGGATACTCATAAGATGGCAGAGGCTAACAAGGCCTTCGCTCATTACCGCTGGTAATCACTCGCCCTGAGTAAAACTAAGGAAAAAGATGGCTGAAGAGATTTCGGACCTCCACGACGTCCGCAATATCGGCATCATGGCTCACATCGATGCCGGTAAGACCACCACTACCGAGCGTATTCTGTTCTACACCGGTAAGAACTACAAGATCGGCGAGACCCACGACGGCGCCTCCACCATGGACTTCATGGCGCAGGAGCAGGAACGTGGTATCACCATCCAGTCCGCTGCTACCACCTGCTTCTGGAGCCGTCAGTCCCACGACACCAAGGACAAGTTCCAGATCAACATCATCGATACCCCTGGCCACGTGGACTTCACGGCCGAGGTGGAGCGCTCCCTGCGTGTGCTCGATGGTGCCGTTGCCGTGTTCGACGGCAAGGAAGGCGTGGAGCCTCAGTCCGAGACCGTGTGGCGTCAGGCTGACAAGTACGGCGTTCCGCGTATCTGCTTCATCAACAAGATGGACAAGCTGGGCGCGAACTTCTACTACTCCGTCGACACCATCAAGGAGAAGCTGGGCGCTACTCCGATCGTGATGCAGTTGCCGATCGGTTCCGAGAACGACTTCACTGGCGTTGTCGACCTGGTTGAGATGCAGGCTTACGTGTGGAACGGCACCGAGGAGCTCGGCGCCAAGTACGACACCACTGAGATCCCGGACGACCTCAAGGACAAGGCTCAGGAGTACCACGAGAAGCTCGTGGAAGCCGCTGCCGAAGCCGACGACGACCTCATGAACAAGTTCTTCGAGGACGGCGACCTGTCCAAGGAAGACATCCGCGCTGGCGTGCGTAAGCTCACCATCGCCAAGGAAGCCTTCCCGATCTTCTGCGGTTCCGCCTTCAAGGACAAGGGCGTTCAGCCGATGCTGGACGGCGTTGTCGATTACCTGCCGTCTCCTGAAGACGTGCCGGCCATCAAGGGCTACAAGCCTGGCGATGAGTCCGTCGAGATCGACCGTCACCCGGTCAAGTCCGATCCGTTCGCGGCTCTGGTCTTCAAGATCTCCACCCACCCGTTCTACGGCAAGCTCGTGTTCGTGCGCGTCTACTCCGGCTCCGTTGTGCCGGGCGACTCCGTGCTCGACTCCACCCGCGAGAAGAAGGAACGTATCGGCAAGATCTTCCAGATGCACGCCGATAAGGAAAACCCGATGGACCGCGCTGACGCCGGTAACATCTACACCTTCGTGGGCCTGAAGAACGTGACCACCGGTGACACCCTGTGCGCCATCGACGATCCGATCACCCTCGACTCCATGACCTTCCCGGATCCTGTGATCCAGGTGGCCGTCGAACCGAAGACCAAGGCCGACCAGGAGAAGATGGGCATCGCCCTGTCCAAGCTGGCCGAAGAGGATCCGACCTTCCAGGTCACGACCGACGAAGAGTCCGGCCAGACCCTGATCTCTGGCATGGGCGAGCTCCAGCTCGACATCATCGTCGACCGTATGCGCCGCGAGTTCAAGGTCGAGTGCAACCAGGGCAAGCCGCAGGTCGCCTACCGCGAGACCATCCGCAAGGCCGTCATGGACCAGGGTTACACCCACAAGAAGCAGACTGGTGGTTCCGGCCAGTTCGCAAAGGTCCTGATGAACTTCGAGCCGCTCGATACCACCGAGGGCAAGACCTTCGAGTTCGAGAACAAGGTCACCGGCGGCCACATCTCCGCCGAATTCATCGGCCCCATCGAGGCCGGTGTCAAGGAGGCCATGGAGTCCGGTGTTCTCGCCGGCTTCCCGGTCGTGGGCGTCAAGGCCACCGTCACCGACGGCCAGATGCACCCGGTCGATTCCTCCGAAATGGCCTTCAAGCTCGCAGGTTCCATGTGCTTCAAGGAAGCTGCCCCGAAGGCCAAGCCGGTCATTCTCGAACCGATCATGAAGGTCGAAGTCCGTACGCCGGAAGAGTACATGGGCGAAGTCATCGGCGATCTGAACCAGCGCCGTGGCAACATCCAGTCCATGACCGACGGTGTCGGCGTCAAGGTCATCGACGCCAAGGTCCCGCTGTCCGAGATGTTCGGCTACATCGGCGACCTGCGTTCCAAGACCCAGGGCCGCGCCATGTTCACCATGGAGATGGACTCCTACGACGAGGTGCCGAAGAGCGTCTCCGAGGAGATCATCAAGGCCCAGCGCGGCGAGTGACACGCGCCACTGCATGAAGTAGCCAGTGTCTCCAGTCAGCGGTAATATCGTATACCGCTGACTGGGTTCTGGCTCTTCAAAGTGGCACATAACCCAGAAACCCAGTAGAATAAGCGAGTCCCTGTGCGAAAGGGTGCAGGAAACTCACGAGACGTCCAGGAGGACAAAAGTAATGGCAAAGGAAAAGTACGAGCGTACTAAGCCGCACGTTAACATCGGTACCATCGGCCACGTCGACCACGGTAAGACTACCCTGACTGCCGCCATCTCCAAGGTGCTGCACGAGGAGTTCCCGGATGTCAACCCGGAGTACGACTTCAACCAGATCGATTCCGCTCCGGAAGAGGCCGCCCGCGGTATCACCATCAACATCGCCCACATCGAGTACCAGACCGAGAAGCGTCACTACGCTCACGTCGACTGCCCGGGCCACGCCGACTTCGTGAAGAACATGATCACCGGTGCTGCCCAGATGGATGGCGCTATCCTCGTTGTGGCCGCCACCGACGGCCCGATGGCCCAGACTCGCGAGCACGTGCTGCTCGCCCGTCAGGTTGGCGTTCCGAAGATCCTCGTCGCCCTGAACAAGTGCGACATGGTCGACGATGAAGAGCTCATCGAGCTCGTCGAAGAAGAGGTCCGCGACCTCCTCGACGAGAACGGCTTCGACCGTGACTGCCCGGTCATCCACACCTCCGCTTACGGTGCTCTGCACGACGACGCTCCGGACCACGAGAAGTGGGTCCAGTCCGTTAAGGACCTCATGGACGCTGTCGACGACTACATCCCGACCCCGGTTCACGACCTGGACAAGCCGTTCCTGATGCCGATCGAGGACGTCTTCACCATCTCCGGCCGTGGTACCGTTGTCACCGGTCGTGTCGAGCGTGGCCAGCTGGCCGTCAACACCCCGGTCGAGATCGTTGGTATCCGTCCGACCCAGCAGACCACCGTCACCTCCATCGAGACCTTCCACAAGACCATGGACGCCTGCGAGGCTGGCGACAACACCGGTCTGCTTCTGCGTGGTCTCGGCCGTGACGATGTCGAGCGTGGCCAGGTTGTGGCCAAGCCGGGCTCCGTCACCCCGCACACCAAGTTCGAGGGCGAAGTCTACGTGCTGACCAAGGACGAAGGTGGCCGTCACTCGCCGTTCTTCTCCAACTACCGTCCGCAGTTCTACTTCCGCACCACCGACGTCACCGGCGTCATCGAGCTGCCGGAAGGCGTCGAGATGGTTCAGCCGGGCGACCACGCTACCTTCACCGTTGAGCTGATTCAGCCCATCGCTATGGAGGAAGGCCTGACCTTCGCTGTGCGTGAAGGTGGCCACACCGTCGGCTCCGGTCGTGTGACCAAGATCCTCGCCTGATTTTCATCAGACAAGGATCTTCGCTTGAACTAGCGTTATAGGAAATCCCCTTCGAGGAAACTCGGAGGGGATTTTCTATAACCGCAGCAGGATATGGATATGTACCACGACTTCCGGCCTGGATGCGCTAGTGTTGCTTTCCAATAGATAAACGGACTGCTGCGCTGCGAGGGCATGACACTGATGGCAGGCCGGGAAAGAAGGTCGATGATGACTGGTGCACAGGCCGCTCACTGTGGTTCCGTATCCGCAATTTCGCTGGGACTGCCCGTTTCCACGGCGATTCCCGAAGCCAAAGGCACACTGCCGAAAGCCTTGTTCGTAGGCAAAGCGCCGATTTCCGGCAAACTCAAGCAGCGATTGGTGAACGAGATCGAATCCATCACCATGCTGGCGTTGACCCGGTCGGCCAACACGGGGCTTGCGGACGGCAAACTGATCCCGGAAGTGCTGGTCATCGGACTGAAGCTTACGGCCAAAGCCACCGGCATACCGAACGAAGTCATCGACCTGATCGCCGGACAGCGCAAATCGGGCATCGTGTTCGTGTGCGTACGCGACGTGCCGTTCGAGGGCAGCACGCGTGAGGAATGCGCGTTCGCCGTGCGCCGCGCCATACCGGGGCGTGCCGGGCACACGCCGATCTATCAGGTATATGCCGGCGACTGGCAGCCGGCGGGGGAGGCCCAGCTGGAGCTGGCCGGCTCTACTATTGATGAGCTGTGGGCATCGCTGTGTTCACAGATCATTTTGGGTACGCCGGAGGTCGAGAATCTGGATGCGCGCATCATTCGCCATACTGAAATTGCTCGGCTCGAATCCGAAGTGGACAAGCTCACTCGTGACCATCAGCGCGTCAAGAACCCGGCCCAGCGCAACGAGATCTATGCCAAACTCCACAAGGCCAAGGCGCAGCTCGCAAAACTGCGCGAGGCATAGTGATGTGAAAGCCATTGGGCTTCCTGGCGGGAGCTGGCTCGCGAAGCGAGACTGAGGGTGGTCCAGGTCCGTGGCCTAGGGCTACGCCCAAGCTAATTGAAATATTCGTGCATCATACAGCGTACAGTTAAACCATGTTCCCTCTGCTCGAAACCCTGGTCGCCGTATACGAGGTGGGTCAGTTCACGCTGGCCGCCGATGAGCTGAAGGTATCGCAGTCGACGGTGTCGTCGCGTATCGCCCAATTGGAGCAGATGGTCGGCGCGCCGCTGTTCGTGCGCAATGCGAAAAGTGACGTGACGCCCACACAGGCCGGGCGGATGCTGTACCAGACTGCCATCGGCATCGACGGATTATGGCGGGATACGCGTGAGCAGATCGCCCGCGTGCAGGAGGCGCGTGAGCCGCTGGCCGTGTCGTTCTCGCACACGACCGCGGCGATTCTGCTGCCGAAGGCGTTGCCGGTGATGGCTCGGAACATGGATGGTTTCGACTTCGCTGTACACGTGATGAACTCGGATGCGATTCTCGAACAGGCCAGCATGAAGGCCGTGCAGCTCGGCGTGGTGGAAAAGCCGATCGTGAACGATTCGGTGGACCGTGTCACCCTGTGCGAGGACCGGCTGGTCTTGGCGGGAGAACCAGACGGCGTATGGATGGTGCGCGAGCACGGTTCCGGTGTGCGGTATTACACGGATTTGTATTTCAAGACCATGCAGGGTTTGCCGCCTCGCACCATGGAGGTGTCCAGCAATGCCGCGATTGCGGCGGCGTTGTCTTCCGGCTTTGGGCAGTCGCTGATTTCGGAAGCCGCAGTGCCTTCTGGAGTGCCGGCGCGAGAGCTCGGAGACGAATTCGTGCGCCGTTTCTATGCCTTGGTGCCGAGATCCGGCCTGACGCACGATCAGCGAGAGCTGGTGGAAGCGATTATCGCTGCGTTACGTGGGTAGTTTTTTCTGGCTCCCCTCCAGAGGGGAGCCAGAGTATGGTATCGGCAAAATCGATGATATGTATTAGTCGCAATGATTTGACCGATGTAAACACTTGGGATTCAATAGACACCGTGAGAGAGTTCTGTACAAAATGGTGGAAGCGCATTGCCACCGTTGACATGTTGTTCATTGGCGTTCTGACTCTGCTGGCCTCGCTGTTCGCCTCCTGGCTCAAGCAGTTCCCCGGATTCAGCCTGTTCGGCGCGCTTATCATCGCGCTGCTCATCGGTATGATCATCCAGTTCCCGATCCGCAGTGCCTACGTCGGTTCCAATGATGGCCGCAAGGCAGGCGTCAAGGACGCCGCTGGCCTGATTTCCAACAAGCTGCTGCGCCTCGGCATCATCCTGCTCGGTTTCAAGCTCAACCTCGCCGTGCTGTTCACGCAGGGCATCAAGTGTCTGCCGATCGCCGCTGTGGTCGTTACGCTGACCATCATCGTGTGCTATGCCATCGCCCGCAAACTCGGTGTCGACCCGATGCTCGCCATCCTGACCGCCGGTGGCACCGGCATCTGCGGTGCGGCCGCCGTCATGGGCCTGGCCGGTTCCATCAAGGTGCCTGAGGACAAGCAGGACGAGAAGGACAACGACGTGACCATGGCCGTGGCCATCGTAGCCATTATGGGTACTGTGTTCGCGTTGCTGGAGATCGCGCTCGGCCCGCTGACCGGCATGACCAAGGACCAGCTGGGCATCACCGCCGGTGCTTCCCTGCACGAAATCGCCCACGCGGTCGCGGGCGGCGACGCATTCGGCGCGGTGGACATCGCCACCATCATGAAGCTGTCGCGAGTGCTTATGCTCGTTTTCGCAGCCATCATCATCGCCATCTGGTGGGATAAGAACCATTCGCAGATGCCTTCGGACGGCAAGCGCAAGATCTCATTCCCGTGGTTCATGCTCGGCTTCATCGGCGCTTCGATTATCGGCACCTTCGTACCGTTCGTCACCTCCATCACCCCGCAGCTCGTGGACTTTGCGTACATCGTGCTCGGCATGGCCATGGCCGCGCTCGGCATCAACGTGAACTTCAAGGCCATCGCTTCCAAGGGCAAGAAGCCGATGCTCGCCAGCTTCCTGACATCGATTCTGCTCATGTGCTTCGCTGCAGGTGTTGCGATGCTGTTCTTCTGATAAGCGCTCCAAATACAAATAGGCGAAGGCGAACGACAGTGAGCAATTGGAATGTGTCACCTAAAAATCACGTACTTGCACAACGGATAACCCCAGCCGAACTGGCAGGCCATCGCAATGAACTTCACCACATATGGACTCAGCCCGGTCGCACCCGGCATCCAGCCGATCAGCAGCGTGCTGAACGTGAAGTTCCAGATCCACAGCAGCACGAACAGCGCCACGGAACGGGTGAAGTTGCTGGACGATTTGAATGTCACGTTGCGGTTCATCACGAAGTTGTAGGTCGCCGAACACACCACGGCGATGCCGTTGGCGATCTGTGAGGGTACGCCGATCAAGTGCAGAATGGCGAACGTCGCATACTCCACAATGGTCTGCGTGGCGGAAACACCCACATACTTGCCCAGCACGGCGAGTCCATTTTGCTTCGGGGTTGCCGTGCCCACGGTATTTTCCGCAGTATTCGTTGTGGTCGAGGTATTTGTGGCGCCCACACCTTGATTCGGCTTCACATCCGCTCCATTGTTCGCCATGCCCATATACCTCCCGGATGTACCTGTGACGTTCGACCTCGCAATGATACCGCTGACCGCGTCGGGAATCGGCGTGGCGGTCAGACGAGAAAACCGCAGGCCGCAGCAACGACCGGCACACCCAGCGACAGCACCAGATAGGCCGCTGCGGTGGGGTAGCGGTGTTTGCGGAAGAGCGTCACCATTTCGTTGATTGCGGTCGAGAACGTGGAGAAGCCGCCGAGGAAACCGGTGGCCAGCACTAGCCGCCATGGTTCATCAAGTGTCCCGCCGAGTGCCAGCGCCGCGACCAAACCGGCTAGGAATCCGGCGATGAGATTGATGGTGAACGTGGAAAGTGGGAATGCGCGCTGCCAGTACGTTTTGATGGTCACGTCAAGCAGATAGCGGCAGGAGGCGCCTACGCCGCCGCACAGGCAGACCAAGATTGGTAGGAATACGGTCATCACGCCTTACCTCCCTTGCTGGTCGTAGCGGCATTCGTATCAGCGGACGCTTCGGCGGATACGTTCGAGGAGCCGGCCAGATGCGTTCCTGCCCACACGCCGGCAGACGCACAAACCAGACCCAGCGCGAACGTCACCAGTAGATAGGCAATGCCGGCCGCCACCTGACCGTCGCGGATTGCGGTAAAACCTTCCAGCGCGAGTGTCGACATCGTAGACAAACCACCGCATACGCCCATGCCGAGTCCGCGACTGGCAAGTTCTTTGGAACGTGCGCCGAACCGGGAAGCGCCGGCCAAGTAAGCGGTCAACCCTGCATAGCAGAAGCAAGCCAGCATGTTGGCCACAAACGTGCCGGTATGGAAGCTGCCAGCCGCGGGAATCTGTGCGAACGCATAGCGGATAGCGGTGCCGATCGCACCGCCGCAGAAGACGACCAACACAATATCAAGATGAATATCGGGGAGCTTGCGCGCCGGGGGAGTGGTCGTGTGCGTAATCGGCCGGGCACCTGCGGATGGGGATTGCGAATCCATAATAGCCTTTCCTGAAACCGCTGAATCCTGCTGAAGACACAACGATTCCATGCAATATCAAATCGTGTGTAGGAACTATCAGCAGTGTGCGGTTCGAAACGAGTTCAGGCGGGTTCCATCGCCGGTTCTCCAGATTACTCATGGCGACGAATCGAACAGTGAGCGTATCTCGGATATTGGCCTATCGCAGTGAATTGCTCGGTTGTTGCCATACCTCATGGGTATGGCGAAACATGGTTTATGGCTATTGGTTAATGCAAGGCGATTATTGTTTAATAGAACACGAGGATAACGGGCCTTAAGCGCTCGATGCCGGAAAACAAGGAGTTATGAACGTATGTCTGAAACCATGAAAGCTGCGATTTTCGTGGAGCCTGGCAAGATGACCGTGGAAGAAGTGCCGAAGGCGATGCTTGAACAGGATGATGACATCGTGATCCGCGTGGTGCGCACGTGCGTGTGCGGCTCTGATTTGTGGTTCTTCCGTGGGCTGAGCGGACAGGCCGCACACAGCCAGGTGGGTCACGAGTCCATCGGTGTGGTCGAAGAGGTTGGCGCGGCGGTCGAATCCGTCAAGCCCGGCGATTTCGTGGTTGTGCCATTCCCATACAGCTGCGGCAAGTGCCCGGTATGCAAGGCCGGCTTCGAATCCGTGTGCCCGCACGGCGGCTACTTCTCCGCCTGTCAGGCCGAATACCTGCGTGTGCCCGAGGCGGACGGCACCGTGGTCAAGGTGCCCGGTTCACCGGAAGATTATTCCGATGAGCAGCTCGCATCGCTGCTGACCATTTCCGATGTGATGTCCACCGGTTATCACGCGGCGGTTTCTGCCGAGGTCAAGCCCGGTGACACCGCCGTGGTCATGGGCGATGGCGCAGTTGGCCTGTGCGGTGTGATTGCCGCCAAGATGCGCGGTGCCACGCGCGTTATTGCCATGAGCCGTCACGAGGATCGCGCGGCGCTCGCCCGCGAATTCGGTGCGACTGATATCGTGCCCGAGCGTGGCCAAGAGGCTATTGACAAGGTGCTGGAGATGACCGGCGGCTATGGTGCGGACGCAGTTCTCGAATGCGTGGGCTCCAAGCAGTCCTTCGACACGGCGATTGGCCTGATTCGCCGCGGTGGCGTGATTGGTCGTGTGGGCCTGCCGCACGACGTGGAGATCAGCGCCGAAGGCACGTTCTACGGCAACATCGGCATCAAGGGCGGCCCGGCTCCCGTGCGCCACTATGACCTTGATGAGGGTCTGCTGGACGCGGTGCTCAAGGGCGAGATCAACCCCGGCCGCGTGTTCACCGCCGAGTACGACCTCGACCATATCCAGGACGCCTACGAGGCGATGGACCAGCGCAAGGTCATCAAGGCGCTGATCCGGTTCTAGGGTCAGATGCGCAGAGAACGGTTCTCACTAAGAACCGTGTGAGCCATTCGCACAAAACCGCACAATCGAACAGGCCGCCGGTGTGATGGGGGAGAGATTGGGGGTGAGCCGGTTCGGTGCATGTTTCCATACCGTTGTTTTCGTGTAATGAGGTGATTGCTCATGTTGAAGCGCAAGATGCTGGATAAGCTGATCGCATGGAAACAAAAAGCGGGTGGGCGTGAGGCTCTTCTCATCGAAGGCGCTCGCCGTGTGGGCAAAAGCACCATTGTCGAGGAATTCGGCCGCACTCAGTACAAGTCATATATTCTCATCGATTTCACACGTTTGCCGCGCGATGTTCGCGACATCTTCGAAAACCAGCGTGATGACTTTGACACATTTTTCATGCTGTTGTCTGCGTATTACCGCAAGCGACTGTACGAGCGTGAATCGTTGATTATTTTCGACGAGGTGCAGCGGTATCCGGCGGCGAGGGAGCTCATCAAATATCTGGTTGCGGATGGCCGGTATGACTATGTGGAAACTGGTTCGCTGATCTCCATCAAGAGGAATGTGGCGAATATCGTCATCCCCTCCGAGGAACGGAAAATGGACATGGGGCCGCTCGATTTTGAGGAGTTCTGCTGGGCCATGGGGGAGGAGCTGCTTGCTGAAACGATTCGCAAATCGTTCGAGCGTCTGGTCCCGTTGCCCGATGCGCTGCACAAACGAGCGATGAGGCTGTGGCGCGAATATCTGCTGGTGGGCGGTATGCCGCAGGCGGTTGCCGATTATGTCGAGCAGCGCGATTTTGGCGAGG
>ENA-UESG01000895-UESG01000895.1-human-gut-metagenome-genome-assembly--contig:-NODE-895-length-23526-cov-3.396179_pt1 | contig 23526 bp, 10 predicted proteins | sample MGYA00243002_ERZ508003 | MGnify/ENA primary metagenome ERZ508003 (study PRJEB26167, sample SAMN06115514) | human gut metagenome | host: Homo sapiens | place: China:Shanxi | collected 2015-12-02... | reverse complement strand
CGCGCCTCCGCCAAGTCGGTTACCGTGGTGGCGCCCTTCCTCGGCTACTCGCGCCAGGATAAGAAGCACCGCGGTCGTGAGCCCATCACCGCCCGTCTGATTTTCGATCTGTTCCACGCCGCCGGTGCCGACCGCATTATGACGGTCGATCTGCACGCCGCTCAGGAGCAGGGTTTCTTCGATGGTCCGGTCGATCATCTAACCGCCATGCCGGTGCTGCTCGATTACGTGCGTTCCGCCCTTGATCTGGGCAACACCACCATCGTGTCCCCGGATGCCGGCCGTATCAAGGTGTCCGAACAGTGGGCCGCCAAGCTAGGCAATCTGCCGCTGGCATTCATCCACAAGCAGCGTGATATTACTCGTCCGAACCATGCCGAGGCACATGGCATTATCGGCGATGTCGACGGCCGCGACTGCGTGGTCATCGACGACATGGTCGATACCGCCGGTACTATCTGCGAAGCCGTGCGCACCCTGAACGAATCCGGCGCCAAGTCGGTGACGCTGGTCGCCACCCATGGCCTGCTCTCCGGCCCGGCCGTGGAGCGCCTGTCTCACTGCGGCGCGCATGAAATCGTGTTTATGGACACCGTGCCGATTCCCGAAGAGAAGCGCCTGCCGAATATGACCGTACTGTCTTGCGCACCGCTGCTGGCCGCGGGTATTCGCTCCGTGTTCGAGGAAGGTTCCGTGGCGATTCTGCTCGACGGCCTGCCCGAGGACATGCGTCCGCGCAATATCTATGCGTGATTGATACGCCGAAAATCCTTACGAAAAAAACGCCGCTTGGCTATTGATCAAGCGGTGTTTTTTCGTATAGCTCCAATCAGATGAAGGCGCGCTCGCCGAAGATGGCGGTGCCGACGCGCACGATGGTGGAGCCTTCTTCGATGGCGTAGGCCATGTCATGGGTCATGCCCATTGACAGTTCGGTGCAGTCGGCCGTGCCTTCGGCACCGGAGGCAAGAATCTGGTCACGAGTGCGGCGCAGATGCGCGAAGCCCGCACGAATCGTGCGCTCATCATCCACATGGGCACCAATAGTCATCAATCCCTGCAAGCGCAGTCCGCCCATCGCACCGATGCGCTGGGCCAAGTCGATGGCGTGGCTGGGTGCGCAGCCGGACTTCGATTCCTCGCCGGATTCGTTCACCTCCAGCAACACGCCGACCGTGATGCCGCGCATGGTGGCACGGCGGGCGATCTTTTCCGCCAGTTCGATGGAATCCACGGATTCGATGGTGTCCACTACCGGCAGCACCTTGCCGATTTTATTGGCTTGCAATTGGCCGATGAGATGGAAAGGAATATGCGTTGCAGCTGCGGCATTGGCCGTGTCAGCCTCAGCGGCATCAATCACGCCTAGCGAATAACCACGCTCCCCCAGTCGTTTTGCCAGACCGTCAGCCTTGACAGTAATCTCCTGTGGACGATTCTCACCAATCACGCGAATACCAGCATCGATAGCCGCCAGAATCTCGCCGACATCGCGCGTCTTGGTGGCAGCCAGCAATTGGACCGAACCGGCAGCACGCCCGGCTGCGGACTCCGCTGAGGCAATCCGGTCAAGCACGCGATGCACACCATCAGTAATCTCTTGTGCGCGCGCCTGATCGATAACTTCGTTGGCGAGATCCTTATGGTCCATGTATGCCGTCATTGCTGCCCCTGTTCGTAGATTCCCCACCATCGTAGTCTCATACGCGCACATAATGCTTGTTATTGAACAAAAGTGAAGCCCCCGCTGTTCATGCGCGGGGGCTTGGTGATGCTAGGCCGAGCGAGTGGGACTAGCAGGTACCGGACTTGCGGCGCTTGAGGATGATTACACCCGCAACAGCAAGTACCACGGCGAGGATGCCAACACCAAGCACGGCTGCACCGGTGTCAGGTATCTTCTTGTGCTTGCCGGAGTCTGCATCACCCTTGTTCTGGTTGGAATCGTTGCCTTGGTTGGGCTTGTCCGTGCCGGAACCGGGCTTATCGCCACCCTGGCCAGGCTTCGTGGTGCTCTTCTCAACCAGACCCGCGATGGCATCGCTGATTGCCTCAGTCGCAGCCTGTACGTCAGACTGGGCGGCCTGACCATCACTCGTCAGCGCATTCGCCGTAGCGACTGCCGAATCAAGCACGGCCAGCGATTCATCAGTCCACTTTGTGCGATCCACGGCAGCAGCGGCATCGAGCTGAGCGCTCAGCGCGGCACGATCTTGCACCGTAGCTACAAGCACCAGCTTCTTCGCTGCCTGCTTCAGCTGGGTTGCGGCATCCACCACCGCAGCTTCGGTGGCATCCTCAGCCTTATACACCTGCTGCGCCGAATCCAATACCGCCGCGTACTCCGCCCATGAAGTCTCGGTGTACTTGGAGGCATCGTCAGCCTTAGGCGAGTCAGCGAGCGCCTGCTTGAGCTCGGTCTTGTCGATCGGTGTGGGCTCAGGCGGCTCAGGCGTACTGTCGTCAATGGCATGAACCTGCCATTCGGCAACAGCCGGAGAAGCCGAGCCGGACGTGATAACCATACGCAACTTGGTAGTCTTGACCGGAGTGTTCCACGTGCCATCAGACCACCCCTTGGCATCGCCGGTGGCCCAGCCAGCAGACGGTGAATTGGCGGTCACAGTGTAGGTGGCGTCGGAAATATCCACGAAGTTGCCGGCACCGTTGTTCGCCAAGGCGTCCCAGTACTGCAATTCCCACGATGCCGGAATACCCAATCCGCCATCATCCGAGGTGAATTGCACGCGGCTAGAGTCGATAGTCACTTCACGGTCCCACTCGTAGTCGAGGCGCATCTCACCGGTGTTGGGCCAAGTGCCCCAGACATCCTCGTTGGCAATGGTGATATCGGGAATGATCTTGCCGTCGTTCAACGCGGCGGCACCCTTGACCCAGCCGGATGCCTTGCCGTCCACATCGGTGGCGGTGGCATCGCCCTCAATGTAGCCGGTCAGCGGCACGGAAGTGTCGGATGGAATGTCGGTTTTCGCCGAAGCGGACACGTTGCCGGCCTTATCGGTGGCGCGGTAGTACACGGTGGCGCGCGACGCGCTCGGTGCAGCAATCGGCTTGCTGTACGTGGCCCATTGACCGTCTGTGCCAATGCGGTATTCAATTGATGCGACACCGGAACCGGTGCCGTCATCAGCGGTCAAGGTCAGCGTGCGCTCCTCCTTATCGGCGGCGGCGGTCACGGTTGGCGCGGCGGAGTCCACCTTGCCGCCGGCCTTGGCCACGTCGGAAACGTTGCCGGCCTGATCGGTGGCGCGAGCCCACACTTCGACATCGCCCTGCTGGGAAAGCGTGGCAATGGCCGCGTTTGCATTCGCGGCGATGGTGGTCCAGCTCTTGCCTTGATCAGCGGAAATCTCCAGCTTGGCGATAGGTGCGGTGTCGTCCGTGGCCTGCACGGTGGCGAACGGAGCGGTGGTGAGCCACTCGCTATTGCCTGCGTTAGCAGTAACGGCAACGGTTACAGTCGGCTTCGTGGTATCAGCGGCAGGCTGGTAGCCGTCCTGCACGGTGACATTTACCGACACATTGCCCTGCTCGCTTGCCTCACCGGGCACGCCGGCGACCACGCCGTAGGCCGTAAACGAACCGACCTTGGCATACGAGGAAGCATCAACTGGACGCCAAATTACTGGGGAGGCAACGGTTGGGTTCCCGTACTTCACATCCACTGTGGCCGGCAGAGTAGGCGCAGTACCGGTGGCGGTGGTCACGCTCTTCGGCGCAGTGATTGCCGGCGATTCGCTGGAGTCGGAGCCGACTTCCCATTCAGCAACGGCCACGGAGGCATAGCCGCCATCCACAGCTTGACCGGTCATGTCGAGCTTTAAGGCAGTAGTGGTCACCGCATCGAAGGTGACGGCGTTGGGGTTGGCCTTGCCTGTGGTCGTTGTATAGGCACTCGGGTTGGTGACATCCTTCCATGTGCCGTCCGCGTCCAAGTACTGAATCTTCCACGAGGCGGGCGCGCGCAGAGCGTTGGAATCCACGTCGAACCAAACCTTAGACGAGTTGACGCGCACAGTGCCATCCCATTGGTAGACCAGAGAATCGCCGGACTGCGATTGCGGGATAGAACGGTAGTTGGTCCAGTGATTCGGCGGGACCACAGCGGTTTGCAACACACGGCCGTCGTTCACCGAACCCTTCCAAGCAGGCGTTTCAGTGAACGTGGCGCTCACCTTTGCGTACGGAGCCACGTTGGTGGAGGGCTGCGTTTTCTCGGCCTTGGTTGGATGGGCGGTGGAAACCATCTGGCCGTCGGCGGTCCAATCGACTTCATCAATGCACACGGCACGGCGGAAATCGGTGCCGCCTTCCTTGTCGCCGGTGTGATAGGTCACATACCATTTGTCGCCGAACTGGAGCACCGAGGGGTGCATCGTGGTGGCCGAGCCAGAAGGCACGATTACGCCTTGGTACTTCCATGGGCCGAGCGGGCTGTCGGAAGTGGAGTACTGGATGCAAGCTTGATAGTTCGATTCCACGCAGGTGGCCGTGCCCGAACCGGGCTTACCGCCGTCGTACACGTTGTAATAGGTATCGCCCTTACGGAACACCCACGCCGCCTCGAAGAATCCCTTCGGGCCGTTCGCGTTGCTGTCCGCGTCCTTCATGGTGTGGAGGTTCGGCGTGGTGCCATCAGCCTTGGTTTCCACCTCGGTGTATGAGGTGCGGCCGGTTGTGGCGTCCTTCTTCATCTTGATGGCGAGCTGAGTGCCGAACGTACCAAAGTGCAAATATCCGGTGCCATCCTCGTCCACAAAGAATGCCGGATCGATGGTTTCAATCTGGGTTTGCGATGTGGTGAGCAGCGGCTTGCCGATGGCATCCTTCCACGGGCCGAGCGGACTCTTCGACTTGGCCACGCCGATGGCGAACGGGTCCTGTCCAGCCGCCTCAGAAGCCTTGTCCTTCACCGGCACGTAGTAGTAGAACCAATCATCGGAAGTGTCGCTCGGGGTGCCGTTATCGTCGGCTACGACTTGGCCGGCGTACGCGCCATCGCCGGTGGCCCAGCTGAACAGGTCTGCCTTGGCGATGGTCTTGTAATGTGTCCATTTGCCTTGATTCAGGCCGTCTTCATCGGTGACGTATACGCCCCAGTCCTTCATGTTGAAGGAGCCGTAGTCGGGCGAAGCCTCATCGTGACCGGTGAAGACGAAGAGTTTGCCGTCATAGCTCAGCGCGGATGCATCTGCAGAGTAGTAGTTCTGCGAAAGATCGTTCGGGGTGTCAATACCCTCGTTCTGCCCGATGGGGTTGCGCATGTAGCTGGGCAGTGCGCTATTGTCGATTTGGGTGACGGTGACATCAGGATTGTTATACGGCAGTTCGTTATACGCGTGACCGGCAACGCTGGGCGCGTTGTCAGCGGTGGCTGAATCGGCGGCCATTGCGGTCGGCGCAAGGGCAAGGCCTGACAGCAATGTCGCTGCGGCGACGAGTCCACCGGCCACCGCGCGAACCGATTGCGCGGATACATGGAAACTCATAGTGCTCCTCATTGAGTGAGTGAAAAGAGTAATGATGGGTAGAAGGAAAAGGCTAGAGCCCCCTCTGTGAGGGGGGCTCACTCGGCAGAATGACTCCGTTGCGGGTCAGGCCGAGTGGCGAGCCGAACCGTGGTCGCCGGACTGGCGACGCTTCAGGATGGTCACACCCGCGGCGGCGAACAGCACAGCGAGAATTCCGACACCGAGCACAGCCACACCCGTGTTGGTCAGGCTGCCCTTGTTGTCGTTCTGCTTGCCGTCGGTCACGCCGGGCTGCTGGGAGCCGGGCTTCTGCTCCGGCTTCGTGGCCCAGAACGCCTTGTCGAGAGCATCCTGTGCGGCATCGACGTCGGCCTGCTTGGCATCCTTGTCGTCGTACACCTTCTGAGCGGCGGCAATCTGGCTCTGCAGAGCCTGCCATGCCTCCTCGGTGTACTTCGACTTGTCAGCCTTCTTGGCCTGCTCGATGGAAGCCTCGAGGGACTCCTTCTTCACCGTTTCGGCGGCGGGCTTCTCTTCCAAGGCCTTGACGGCCTTGTTCAGCGAAGCGGACGCTTCCTGGACGGCGGCCTGAGTGACCTCACCGACCTCACCGACCTTGAGCACACCTTCCGCAGCCTCGATGGCCTTGTTCAAGGCCTCGACACTCTTATCCGTGTACTTGCCGGAAGCGGCCTCGGCTTTGGCCGCATCGATGGCCGCCTGCAACGTGGACTTCTCCACGTCGGTGGCGAGCGCAACGAGTGCCTTCTGGCCGTCCTCGAGCTTGGTCACCTGCTCGGCGACCTGTTCTGCGGTGGCGTTGGCATCGTCGTACACAGCCTGGGCAGCGTCAATGATTTGCTGGAACTCAGCCCATGAAGCGGCGGTGTAGCGGCTTGCATCGAGGCCGTTGGCTGTGTCAAGAGCCGACTCGAGCGCGGTCTTGTCGACCGGGGTAGGTTCAGGCTCGGTGCCGTCAATACCATGCACGCCCCACTCGGCCACGGCGGCCCCGAAGGTGCTGCTGCCGGTGTACGGAGTGAGCACGAGTCGCAGCGACTTGGTGGTGACCGGCTTGAAGGTCACAGCGCTCCAACCCTTGGCATCGGTATCCGCACGAGAAGCCGGCGAATTACGCACGACGGTGTAATCCTCGGTGGGCTCGACGTCCTTCCAAGAACCATCCTCGGCGAGGTACTGAATCTTCCAAGCGTCCGGGACTTCCAGACCACCCTTCGAATCGTCAGTCTCAGCGAAGTTGGCCCAGAACTGGGCGCGGCTCTGGTCAATGGTCACGGACTGACCGAAGTCGTACTGGGCGTACATGCCGTCCTTTGCCTTGCCCCAAGAACCCCAGACCTTGTCGTTGACGTTCTGATCATCCGTGGTCGGCCAAGTATCATCGACGACTACGCCGTCGTTGAGCTTGCCTTCGGCCGGTGACCAGGTCGCCTCGGAATCAGGCGAAATGGTGGTCCTGGTCGCCTTGCCTTCAATCCAACCGACCAACGGCTCAGGCTCAGGCTCCGGAGTGGAGGAACCGTTCGGGTCGGCAACCACGTGGACAGTGAGCTTGGCAGCTGCGGAAGATGAACCGTCGTCGACGGTACCAGCCACCTCGTAGTCACCAACCTTGGTCAGGTCGATGGCCTTGATGTCGGCATCCTTCCACGTGACCTTGCGGTCGTCGTTGTATCCGTTCGGGAACTTCACCGGAACCGTGGCGGGCAGGTCGATGGACTTGGCGTTCTGGTAGACGGTCTGCTCAACCGGCTGCGCATTACCCACGGTCTGCGATGCGGTATCGGAACGAGCCGCGATGTGTGCAACCGTACCGTTCAGCGCACCGGCGACGGTGCCCTTGACATCGAATACGGCATCGGCGGCCAGCTGAGCGTCGGTCACCTTACCCCACGTGACGGCGAGGTCACGGCGAGAACCGTCGGTGTATACGGCGCTCACGGTGGATGGCAGCTTCAGATCATCAGCCTTGGAACCGGTCTGCACCAGTCGGTTGACTTCGTCCACGCTCACCGGCTCGATGGCGTACGCCTCGAACTCGGAAGCACCCACGATGGCGCCCTTCGGGAAGACCACGCGCAGCTTGTCGGTTTCGACGGCGTCGGCGAACTTCACTTCGTTGCCTTCGTTCCGGTTGACCGTGTAGGACTGGCCGTCAGCCAGTTTCACATCCTGCCAGTTACCGTCAGCGTCAGCGTACTGGAGCTTCCAAGATGAGACCATCGGCACGCCACCGCCATCGGTCCAGAAGAAGACCTTGGCCTTCTTCAGCGGCACCTTGCCGGCCCACTTCAGTTGCAGCCACGGCTCCACACCAGTGGAGTCGCCCCAGTTGTTCCAGGTCTCGTTCGGCGTGTTGGCCTATACCACCTGACCGTCGATGACCTTCTTGGCGTTGTCCTTCGGCTGGTAGCCGTTGGTGTAGCTGGCAGAGGCGCTCGACTGCGGGGCTACGTTCACGGTACCGTCAGAGGGGATGCCGTGAACGGTGATTTCCTTGGAGCCTTCCTTCTCGCCATCGGAAGCGGTGAGCTTCAGGACGTAGTCACCCTCCTTGTTGAAGGTGACGGTGGTGCTGGCAGCGGAGGCGTCCACGAACTTCGCAGTACCGCCTTCCGGACCGGAGACCTGGGACCATGTGGTGGTGACGTCGCCTTCTGCGGGCAGACCGTCATCCTTCACCGTACCGACGAGCTTGGCACCAGATGAGGTGCTGGAAGACACGTAAGCATCCACCTGCGGAGTCTGGTTCTCGGAAGTGCCGTCAGCCTTGATACCGGTGTTGTAGGCTTCGATCTCCTTGACACCGACGGCCATGCCGGCCTGCGGCGTGAAGGTGACGCGGATGGTCGTGGTCTCCACCGGAGTGAACTGGATACGGTTGTAGTTCGCGCCCGCGTAGTTCGGGGTGCGCACCTGATCCGCAATCGGGGCCCATGTGCCGTCATCCTTCTGGTACTCCAACTTGTAGTTGGCGGGCTCGGCATAGCCGGAGATGGTCTGGCTGGACGAGCTCTGGTAGAAGTACAAGCGGATGTCGTCGATCTTCTGCTTGCCGTCCTTGAACTTGATATTGAGCGTGTCGGTCTTGTTCTCAGAGCCCTTGGTACCCCAGAACGATTCCATCACGGTCTTGCCGTCCACCGCGTTCTTGGCCGGGTAGTTGGTGTCCTTCTCGGCGTAGGTGGTACCGGTCACGTCCGCGTCCTTGGCCACGTTCGTGGTGGACTTGGAGGCGGAGTCGACGTTGGTGCCGGACTTGGCGAACAGGTCGGTCACGCGCTGATCGGCATTGAAGGTAACCTGATTGGCGGCCTTCACGTTCTTGACGGCTTCGGCGCCGACGGTAACCTGGGCACCGGAATCGTCCTTGACCTCGACCGTTCCCGCAGCCGGGTCATAGATGAGGTGCGCCAGCTTGTCGGAGGTGAAGGCGAGCTTGCCGCCCACGTACAGGCTGTAGCCAGCAGGACCACCGTAGTGGCTGCCGTCCTTGTCCCATACGATGGAGACATCCTGATCGTGGTAGCGCAGGTTGTTTACCGTGAAGTAGTTCCAGCCGGGGATCTCAATCGGGTTCAGCTCAATCTTGTTATCCTCGCGCGGCACCATACCGGCTACGTCCTCGACCATCGTCCAGTTCGTGGTGCCGAGCTGGGTGTGGTGGATCCAGGAGCGGTAGGTGATCTTGCCGCCGTTCTGTGCGGCGTCAAGGTTCTTGTCGAGGTTGTTGATCACGCCGTCACCGTTCACATCGCCGACGTTGTTGTTGTCCTCGTTCCAGAACTCGTTCTGATCAGGGTAGTTGTTATCGCCGCCCTGGTAGTGCGCGAACGCCACCCAGTACAGCAGCTTCTTGAACTGCTCATTGGTGATGTAGCCATTCTTGGCTGCATCGTAGTTGCGAATACCGGCCGAGTAGACCTGCAGCAGCGGCTGTGCGTTGATAATGGAGAAGTTGTTGGAACCGGGGAAGTTCAACGCGGCCTTGTCCGCCTGGTTGGCGGTGAAGAACGGGAAGATCGGGAACTCGTTGGAATCCTCGAACAGGCGCAGAGCCTTGTTGTAATCTTCGTTGCCGGTAGGCATCAGGCCTTCGGAGTACGGGTAGTAGTTATTGATCTCCTTGTACTTGGCGAAAGCACCGTCGTTCAGCCACCTGTGCTTGAGCAGGTTGTCGGACTTGTCCCACAGTTCAGTGGTGACTTCTTTCTGGATCTTGTCGGCGATGGCCTGCATCTTCTCGGCGTTGGCGGTATCGCCAGCAGCCTTGTATGCCTGAGCAGCCGCGTTAGCGTTGGCCCACATATTGGCGGAACCATCGGCGCGATCCATGCGCTGGCCGGAGCGACCCGGCTCAGAGAAGGAAACGGCGTCGGCATCGTTACCGGTCATCGACCACCAGGACCAGTCAATCAAGCTGTTGTCATTGTTGTTCTGGTTGTCGTTGTTGTCCGGCTCGCTCTTGGAAGCGAGTAGACCTTGCACGTCCTCGGCACCCTGGTCGGCCAGCTTCTCGGCCACGGTGGACGGACCGCCGTGCACCTTGTAGGAGTCCCAGCCGGCGCGCGTGATGTACTGCGTGTAGCTATGGTTCCAGTTGGCCGGGTCGCCCGGATTGTCGTGGTAGTAGTAATAGCCCGCCTTGCTCTTCTTGGCGGTATCGCCGGCGGAAAGCCAGGTGCCGTAGGAGTACTCGGGGTTGCGGAACCACTTGGTGTCCATCATGAACATGCCGGAGGTGAGCACGATCTGGTTGTTGTAGCCGAGCACACCCTCGATGGAGGTCGGGTACTGGAAGGTGTTGCCAGGTATGTTGGCGTCGAGCATGTTGAAACGACTCAGCCACCAGCGGTAGACCACGGTCTTATCGATGTTGTCTTCCGGAGTGTCCACATAGGGAGCGTTATCGACCCACCACTTGTTGTAGGTGGTCACGGAATCCTTGTAGGAGGCGGCAGCATCCTTAAAGTCGCCGGTGTAACGGGCCTCATATTCCTTGGTGGAGTCAGGCAGTTCGTTGGCGATCAGGCCGAGCTGAATCTTGACGGTCTGCGGTTCGTTGGCCTTGAGGCTCAACGTGCTGGTGAGTTTGCCACCGCTGACGATCCAGTTGGAACCGTCCTGGTTGTTGGCGGAGAAGCGCGGATAGATGGTCGTCAGGTTGTTCTTGACGTTCACGCGGCCAGTAAGTTCGGTGGCACCATCAGCACCCTCGGCGGCGAACGGCGAGGCCGTGGTCAGTGTGACATCGCGGTCCTGCGTGCTTTCCACGGTGAGGTTCGCAACCATCACGTTGTTGTAGGTGATGTACTTAACTTCCTTGATCTTGAGGCTCTTGCCACCGGTCTGGAACAGGGAGGTGAAGTAGCTCGGTGTCTGCTTGCGCTGGGAGGCGTCTTCGTTAAGGGTCTGGTTTGCACCGTCAGCGTTTACGGTAACGGTAAAGCCATCCCTGTTGGTCTCATCCCAGTAGGCGGTGTTACCCACAAAACCGAGCCGATTAGGCGTGTGCGTGTACATGTAGGCGGCGCGACCACGGGTGAACAGGTAGTTGTTGCCGTCGGAGCCTTCATACGAGTAAGAACCCTTGTCGTTCGTGCCTTTACCAGTTGGCTGTGCACCAGTACGGGTGAGAATCTTATCGATCCAGAAGTCATGGTCAGTGTCGGTGCCGGCCAGGTTCTTCACGTCGTTATCGAATGTCTCCTGCAGATAGCTGGCGGCAGGGTTATATGTGGTGTTGTTCGCCGCCGTCTTCATCGGATCATCAGATCCCTTGAACGACGGATATGCCACATCCGCATTCTTGATGACGGGCGTATCGGCTGCCTGCGCGGTGACTGCACCGCCGGTGGCCAGTGTGGCGACCGCTGCAACCGCGCCGATTGACGCAAGCCACCGCTTTCGTGTTGATTGATGCATTCCTGCTTGGACCTCTCCGCCCCGGTCTTTCGCGTCTTCGCTCAGGCTACGTCGCGTCTATGCGACCAGGACTTCTTCTGTGGATGCTGGGCCGCAGAGCCCGTTCTCCATCAGTTTCCTTTATTGGTTATTGGGTTCACCGGAATGAGTGTCTTCAGTAAATCTGGTGTGATATCCGCCATGGATATCCCGGTTGGAGCAATTCACCGAAGCTGATTCCACATCATAACCGAGCGAATACGGTTTCACAACTTTCCCTCAGTGATATCAACCATCTTATACAACAAAAACCCGGTAATTTCTCAGATTTCGCATTTATTTTCGCATTAGAGCATTGCTGCGTTTCGCCGTGTCGCAGTACCTACGGCGCAACGATTCAGCCTCGCTGAATCAGGAACCAACAGGCTCCCGCTGGCGGGAGCTGGCTCGCAAAGCGAGACTGAGGGTGGCTTACACGGTACCGCTTATGACCGCCCTCAGTCGACTCCGCCGACAGCTCTCACAGCAGGAGCATATAATTAAAAAATAATCTCCTGCACGGGTATTACCCCGCACAGGAGACCTCATTCCCCGGATGTGTTTTCGGCTCCAATCGATACTGACATCCGGCCTATGCCGTCATCGACTTATTACAGACGATGGCGGCATAAGTATTTTTTTGCCGGCCAGTTGCGCGCAGGCCGGCATATCGCCGATATTTATCGACGCTGGAAGACCCGCATCTCGCATATCTCGCGGTTGGCCCACGAGTAGTACGGCACCAAGCGCAGCGTCGCGGGTTCGCCCGCACGCGGTTCGTCGGCATCCACGTACAGCGGCGCGTCATCCTCGTCGGCGTGCTCGCGCACTGCCGGCAAATCAACGGTATCGACGCCACCCAGCAAGTCGGCCTGGAAAGCCACAGCGGCATCCGCACCGGTGACGCCATCGGCCAGACGATAGTTCCACAGATCACCGGGGTTATCGACCTGTTCGGCGCAGTAGACCAGCGGACCGCGCATAACGGCCACCTGGCCGGCGTCGGAGCGCACGCGGGAGTTGGCGCGCACGAACTTGACGGACATGTCGAGCTCGAGCGCAATCTCCAACGTATCGCCGGCGTTGACCACAAGGTATACGAAGCCGTCTTCCAGCGAACCCACTGCGGGCTTGCCGTTCACGGTCAGCGTGTAGGAGCCCCGCGACCAGCCGGGGATGCGCAGTCCGAAACGGACCGAGCTGTCAGTGGCGCTGGCGGGCAGGCTCACCGTGTATTCCACATGGCCATCCCACGGGAAGTTCGAACGCTGCTCGACCGTCAGGCCGGAAGCGAATTCGGCTGTGTTGGCGATGAACTGGTGGCTCAGCACGGTCTTGCCGCCGTCGCGCTCGGTGTAGATGTAGCGGTCCACGGAGGCGATGAGTCGGGCGATGTTGGCCGGGCAGCAGGCGCAGCCGAACCAGTCGACGCGGTGGGAGAGCACGTGGTGACGGTCCGGGTTATCCAGTCCGTCAGGCGTGGTCTCCAGTGCATTGACGTAGTAGTACTGCTTGCCGTCGAGCGAGATGCCGGCAATGGAACCGTTGAACAGTTCCTTCTCCAGCACGTCGGCGTATTCGCCCTTGGGCTCGAGGTCGAGCATCTGCTGGGCGAACATGCTCATAGCCACGGAAGCACAGGTCTCACCGTACATCGTGTCGTTCGGCAGATCATAGTCGTAGGTGAACGACTCGCCCACGTGGGTGGAACCAATCGCGCCGGTGACATACATACGACGGGTGACGATGTTCTTCCAGAAACGCTTGGCGGTGTCGATCAGCCCCTGATCGCCGAGTAGTCGGCCCACGTGAGCCACGCCGGTGCACAGGTAACCGACGCGCACGGCGTGGCCGTCCGCGGTCTGCTGGTCGCGCACAGGTTCGGCGGCCTGGAAGTAGGTGGGCTTGTAGAAGCCGAGGTCGGGGAAGATGTTGTCGCCGTTCAGGGCCTTCAGCTGCTTGGTGTAGAACTGAGGGTCTTGGCCGCGCACGTCGATGAGGTATTGGGAGAGCGTCAGGTAACGCTTTTCGCCGGTTTCCTCGTACAGTTTGGCGAGGGCGAGTTCGATTTCCGGGTGGCCGTCGGCGCCATGAATCTTGCCTTCTTCGGGACCGAAGTTGGCATCCAGGCAGTCGGCCATCTTCTTGGCGACTTCAAGGGCCTGCTCGTTGCCGGTCACCTGATGGTAGGCGACGGCGGCTTCGATGTAGTGACCCATCACATACATCTCGTGGCTTTGCTGAATCAGGCTGAAGCGCGGGCGGTCGGCCCATACGCCGGACTTGATCTGGTACGGAGTGTCCAAGTAGCCGTCCGGCTGCTGAGCGCGGGCGATGAGATCGACCGTGCGATCGCACAGCGCCTTGAGTTCGGGATCCGGATGGTAGGCCAGCGCATAAGCGGCTTCCTCAAGCCACTTGTAGACGTCGGAATCCTGGAACACCATGCCGTGGAATTCGTCGTCCAATTCGCCGGCGGCAACCTTCAGATTGGCGACCGCGTGGCTTTTGCTGTCAGCCAGCTGGTTACCGGCCGGGTCGTCGGGCACTGTGGTGTCGATTTCGTCGTTCATCACGCCCCACTGGTAGGGGATGACGGATTCGACAATCTGGTCGCGACGCCGCTTCCAGAACGGGGAAGTGATTGTAACGTTCATGATCAGCCCTTCACGGCTCCGGCCATAAAGCCCTTGACGTAGTACTTCTGGAGTGCGAGGAACAGGATGGCGCAGGGAATCAGCAGGATCACGACGCCGGCCTCGGTGGCACCGTAATCGATGACGCCCATGGTCTGCTGACGCATGTTCACCATCGCCAGCGGCAGCGTGGACTTGGACGAAGAGCTCAAGTACAGCGGAATCATGAAGTTGTTCCATGCCTCGAGGAAGGCGAGCAGGCCAACCGTAACCATCGAAGGCTTGACCACCGGCACCAGGATCTTGAACAAGGCCTGGAGGCTGTTGCAGCCGTCGACCATGGCGGCCTCCTCCATGTCCTTGGGGATCGCGTCAAATGCGTTACGCATGATGAACGTGCTCATAGGCAGCTGGAACAGGGTGATGACCAGGCCCACGCCCAGCAGGCTGTCGTTCAGGCCGATCTGCTTGTACCAGACCATCAGCGGGATCAACAGCGAGGCGTACGGCACCATCAGGATGGACAGGGTGACCATGAAGCCGAGGTTGCGGCCCGGGTAGTCGAAGCGGGAGAACGAGTAGCCGGCCAGCGTGCAGACGACCACGGAGAACACGACCGCGACCAGGGTCACGATTACCGAGTTGAGCAGGTACTTGGGCAGGCCTTCCTGATAACCGAACAGGGTCAGGTAGTTGGCCACGCCCCAGCCCTTGGACTGGGCCGAACCGGCCTGCGGGCTGAACGAGCAGATGATGACCCAGACCAGCGGGCTGATGAAGATGATGGCGAGCAGAGCCTCAAGGATTCGAGCGATGACGCGCTTCCACAATGGGGTAGTCATAATGTGTTACCTCCCCTTTCTCACTTGGTGTTGTCGCGCATGCCGCGCATCTGGATGGAGTTGATGATGACCAAGGCCACCAGCACGATCAGCGAGAGCGCCGCGGCCATACCCAGATCCTTCTTGGAATCGAAGGCGAAGTTGTAGATGAGCTGCACCACGGTCATGGTGGAGTTGTTCGGACCACCCTTGGTCAGAATGAAGAACTGATCGAACGCGAGGATCGAGCCGGTCACGCAGTAGACCAGGCACATCACGATGGTCGGCTTCATCAGCGGCAGGGTGATGGAGCGGAAGATACGCCAGGAACCGGCGCCGTCCATGCGGGCCGCCTCGTACAGATCACCGGGGATAGCCTGCAGACCGATCATCATCAGCAGCATGTAGTAGCCCGAGAAACGCCAAACAATCACGATAATCGTGGCCCACAGGGCCGACGGGCCGGGGGCCAGCACCGAACCACCCTCCTGCATCAGGCCCAACGAGCTCAGAATCTTGGTGACAGGGCCCACCTGCGGGGAATACAGGGCGTAGAACAGCAGGGACGCGGACGCCAGGCCCGTCGCGGACGGCAGCAGGAAGCAGGTACGCAGCACGTTGTTCCACTTCGAGCTCTCCTGCACAATCATGGCCATGCCCAGACCAAGGACCAACAGGAAGACCGTGACGATCACGGTGTACTCGAGCGTGAACAAAATCGAGGGCCAGAACAATTTGTTCTCGAACACCTTGACGAAGTTGTCCGGGAAGTTCACGCCGCGGTTGCCACCCAGCAGGCTCCAACGAGAGCAGGCCATGACGACCAGTAGAACAATCGGCACGAAGAACAGGACGATAATCATCAGCCAGTCCGGAAGTGCGTACAGCAGACCTCGCCTGGTCTGCGCCGCCTTCGCCTTGGACTTATGCACGGGCACAGCCCCGGCGCTCTTGGAAACACTCGACATGTTTCTCTCTCCTTTGGGAAATTACTGTGAAATGGTAATCACGGAATCCGAATGCAATCCGATGTCAGGGCTTCGAGGAAGGAGGACTCCGAAGCCCCGCCAACACACCGCATTCAGAAGGTATGTAGTGATGAAGGAAGAGAAGGAATGACGAAGAAGATAGAAGTTCGATTATGTGGTTGAGCCGGCTCCTGCCCTCACAAGGGAGGGACCGGCTCAATCTGTTCAGTTATTATTCAGTTATTGCTGTGATTTGATGAGTGATGGTGAGGAGCATCACCACCGAATCACTGGGCAGGCAGGACGTCGGTGACGGCCTTGTTGTCGGCCTTGAGGTCACCGGAACCCCACACGGCGTTCTGCACGAGCAGCTGCCACGGGGAGCCAGCGGCGTTGAAGGCTTCGTTGAAGGCCGGGGACTTCGGGGTCTGGCCGTTGCCGTCGATAATCACGGAGTTGATGGTCTGGATGCGTGGGTCAGCGTCTTTGTAAGCGGTCTTCAGGGTCTGGATGTTGGAGGCGGTGTCGCCTTGGTCAGCGAAGACTTCCTTCTGAGCGTCAGACTGCATCAGCCAGTAGAGGAAGTTCCAGGCCTGAGCAACGTGCTTGGAGTCCTTGGAGATACCCATGGCATCGCCGCCGAGGAACGTGGAGGTCTTGCCTTCCTTGGTGCCCGGGATCGGAGCGACGCCGACCTCGAAGCCGCCGTCCTTCTCAGCATCGAACAGAGCAGTGGTGGAGGTGTTCGGGTAAGGCATAACGCCGATCTTGCCGTTCGCGAACGGAGCGGTCCAGGTGGCGCCGGTCTCTTCCTTGGAGCCTGCACCCAGGCCGTTGGTGGTGTTGGCCAGCTCCTTGTAAGCGTCCAAGACGCCCTTCATGGAGTCGTTGTCCAGGGTGGCCTCGGAGCCATCCTTGTTCATGACGGATTCGCCGTCAGCCCACACGGACGGGAAGAGGTCGAAGACCAGAGCACCACCGGACTGACCGGCGAGGTAGGAGCCTGCGACGCCATCCTTGTTGAGGGCGGCGACCTTCTTGGCCTGCTCGACGAACTGGTCGATGCTCTTCGGACCCTGCTCCGGGTCCAGACCGGCTTCCTTGTACAGGTTCTTGTTCCAGACCATCACGGAAACGTCAGTGATGAACGGCAGGGTGTACTCGGCGCCATCAACAGTACCGGCTTCGATGTGGCCCTGCTGCAGGTCGGCCTTGTTGTCCAGGCCATCGATTTGCTTGGTGATGTCGGTGAAGATGCCCTCGGAAGCCCAGTACGGAATACGGACCACGTCGCCGGCGAGGATGTCAGGCAGGGAGTCGGTCTGCGAAGCGCCGCCGACCTTGCCTTCCATATCGTCGTTCGGGATGATCTCGAGCTTGACCTGGTTCTTGTGGCTCTTGTTGTAAGCCTCGACCACGTTCTTGGCCTGACGCTCCAGAGGGGAACGGGTCCACAGGGTGATCTCGGTACCATCGTCGGTGCCCTTGGCCGGGATACCTTCGGCGGTGGCAGTGCCACCATTGCCGGAGCCACCACAGGCGGCCAGCGGAACGATCAACGCGGCGGCAGCGATGCCAGCAAGAGTACGGGTCAGTTTATTGAAAGACACCATGTTCGCTTCTTTCTCTATATATCCGCTCAACTATGAGAGGCGGTGGCGGACGGTCCGCCTCCTTGGTTTCGCCCTTCTCGCTCCTTTGGCCTGAGCAGGTAACACTGCGAAAGCCTTTTCTCAATATAAACGAACATGGAAGTTTTTGCAAAAGCGCTTTCGCATTTTCGCGTTTTTTCTCACATCAAACAGGTTCGAGACTGTGATTCGACTATGAATAACGTGCTTGAATTGGCTTAATATCAATGATTATTCCGGCGTGTCGAGCAAATCAAACAAAAGCGAACATGGAAGTAACGCTTTCTTTCACTTACCTTGCACTTGAACAATTTCCCTGACTACGCCACGCCGAAAAAAAGATGTTTGCGAAAGTTTTCGCATTGAAGCTACAATTATTCCCAGATGCAATGGCGCACCACACCGTATGAGGTATTTCATCGCAAAACAATGCGCTATATACTGCTGAAGAACCAAGGAATCGAGGCATGATGACCCAGCCAGCAACCGGACGGGCAGCGCGACTTGAGGATGTGGCGGCATTGGCCGGAGTCTCGACGGCCACTGCATCCAAGGCACTGCACAACAAACCCCGTATCAGCGAAGAAACCAAGCAGCGTGTACTGGATGCCGCCAAGCAACTCAACTACTCTCCCAACAAACTCGCCCAATCCCTAGCCCGCGGCACCACCGGCACTATCGGCCTGGTCACCTCCGATCTGCAGGGTCGTTTCTCCACACCGATTCTTATCGGCGCGGAGAACGAGTTGCGAGCCCAATCGACCTCAGTATTGTTGGCCAACGCTCGTGGCGACGCCGCCTTGGAACGTCAGCATGTCGAGAAACTGCTGTCCCTCAAGGTCGACGGACTGCTCATCGTGCAGTGCGAGACCAACCCCAGGCCCACGCTTGGCCATGACTGGGGCGTGCCACTGGTCTACGTCTACGGCCCCTCCACCGACCCCAAAGACTGCTCGGTCACTTGCGACAACGTGGACGCCGGCCGCATGGCCATCAACCATCTCATCTCGTGTGGCCGCCGGCACATCGCCATTATCGGCGGCGACGAAACCTATACCGCTGCCACCGACCGCACCAAGGGAGCTCTCGAGGCGCTCTCCGAATTAGGTATTGAACCCGCCGGCCCAATTCGTTACGGCAAATGGGACGAAGGCTGGGGCCGTGCGGCCACCCGTCTGCTGCTCGACCAAGGGGTCAAGTTCGATGCAGTGGTCTGCCAGAACGATCAGTTGGCCCGCGGCTGCATTGACGTGCTCAAGCAGCAGGGACTGCGCATCCCGGATGACGTCGCCGTCATCGGCCACGATAACTGGTCGGTACTGACCTCCAGCTCGAGGCCCGCACTGACGTCGATCGACAACGAAACCGAAACCATCGGACGGCGTGCGGCACGATACTTGGTCGATGCCATCGACGGCAACCCGCATCACGGTGTCGACTACGTACCCTGCCACCTTATCCAGCGCGAATCCACCCTCCCGCTGGACTGATATCAATCGATACCCTACCGCTTCTTGGTTTTGCGCCCCTTTAAGTAGATGTCGATGACGATCCATACGCCGAGGGCGAAGGCCACGACGTAGCCCATGAAGCCGATGACCGGAATGCCGAAGATAATCGGCTTCATGCCGGCGTAGTAGACAATCGACGAGCCAACGAACAAACCGACCACAATCAGGGCCATCGTCAGACGATTCACCATATCCGAAAGCAGCTGGAACGGCTCTTCGGAGCCGACCAGTTCCATGTTGACGCGCAACTGACCACGGGTCAGCATACGGGCCACGGTCTTGAGTTCGGTCATGGTGCCGAGCGTGGCATGCAAAGCCTGATGTCCCTCAACGCCCAGCGACTTGATCTCGTCTTTGGTGGCGTTCTTCAGCGATTTCGACGTGGCGATATGGTCGGAAATGATTTCGATCATATTCACATCAGGAATGAACTCGTCCAGCAAGCCTTCGAGCGTAACCAACGCGCGGCCGACGGTGGTCACCGTACTGGGCACCTCGATGTTGTGGCGGCCGGCCATCTGCGTCAGTGCGGTCAGGAAGGCGGCAATGTCCAGTTCGGCCAGATCCACAGTGCCGAATTCCTTGACGATCACGTCCAGATCAGCCAGCAGTGCTGGGTAGTCCTCCGGATCGGCCTCGGTGCCGGCAAATCGCAGCAGCCCCTCGGCCAGAGCGGGCGAATCCTGTTTGGCGACGGCGAAAATCATTTCTTTGAGGACTGCACGGGTGCGCTGGTCGAGCCGACCGGTCATACCGAGGTCGATAAGTACGATCTGGCCGCCCCGGATGATGATATTGCCGGGATGTGGGTCAGCGTGGAAGAAGCCGTCGTCGAGAATCTGCGTGGCGTAATTGTCGACGAGCTTGGTACCGATCTCCTTCAAGTCATAACCAGCATCGACGAGCCGGCCCGGGTGGGAGACGGAGATGCCGTCGATGTACTCCATGACCACCACATGCTCGGTGCACAGTTCGGTGTACGCCGTCGGGCAGTCCATGTATTTGAATCGGGCGGCGAAACGCTTGAATTCGGCGAGATTGCGGGCCTCGATCAGAAAGTCAGTCTCCGATTCGAAGGTGTCCCACAGCTCCTCGACCACGCCCTTCAGGTCCACGATCTGTGAGGTGCGAATCACCTTAGTGGCGGCCTTGGCTATGGAGCGCATGATGGAGACGTCCTGGGCCATGGTTTCGCGCACACCCGGGCGCTGCACTTTAATGGCCACATCTTCGCCGGTTTTCAGCGTGGCGCGATGCACTTGCGCCAGTGAAGCAGAGCCCAACGGCTTGGGGTCGATATGCGCGAACACCTCGTCGGCGGGACGCCCGTATTCGGCGGCAAGCACATCCAACACCGTGGAATACGGCATCGGGTCGGCGTCGGCGCGCAGTTTGGCGAGTTCGTCGCAGAAGCTTTGCGGCAGAATCTCGGAGCGCATCGACAGAATCTGGCCCACTTTGACGAACGTGGGGCCGAGCGCCTCGAACATGAGGCGCATTTTGACCGGAGTCAGGCCGTGCAGCACGTCGAATTGCTCGACGATTCTGGTGATCTGTCCCAGTCGTTTGATCTTGCCACGACGCGTCAGATGGTAGCGCGTGGCGAAATCGTTCCTGCGTCCGAACAGTGCCAGCGTTTCGTCGGATACGCTCGGAGTCGCCTTGGTAACGGTCTGCTTGAGCGTGTCCGACGTGTCGACGGACCGGTTCGCCGCCGCCTCACGTTCGGCTTTCGCAGGCGTCAGAATAGGGTCGACCCTGCTGGAAAGCGGGGTCGACCCTGATTCCGGCGTAGCGCGTGTGGGCTTGGTCACTCGACCTTGCCCTCGTCAGCGGGCTTGTCGGCGGCACTGGTGTCGGCTGCGGCAGCAGCTTTGTCGCCGGCTTCGGCGGCGGCCTTCTTGGCGTCATCCACCGTCTCGCTCACCTTGCGCTTGAGCTCGGTGTTCAGCGCCTTGCCCTGCTCGACCGTAATCTCACCCTTCTTGACGAGTTCGTCGACGAGCTCGCTGCTCTTCTCGTATCCGGTGGCAAGGGCTCCGATGCCCGCCAGCAGGACCTTGCGCAGGCCATCACCCAGAAGATCAAAATCAGCCATGATACCCCTCCTTCGAGGTCCGACATGGCCTGGTGCCATGTCTCGTACCACCAAGCCTAGCGCAAACAACAGGGCAATGTACTAGACCCTCAGACTGATTTCGACTGATTTTTCGCTGATTGGTACTTACCGAGGACTCACCGAGAATTCACCGAGGACGTTCGGCGGCAGCCTTGCGCGCGTTGGTGGCTACTTGATCGAGCCGGGCGAGCTCCTTGGCTTGTTCGGGGGTCTGATCGGACGTATCGAACGTACCGTAACGACGAGTCACGGCAGTTTCGATAAGGAAATCGCTGATGGCGGGGTTTTTAGGCAGCAACGAGCCGTGCATGTAGGTGCCGATCACGTTGTGCACGCGCGCGCCCTCGGTATGGTCTTCGCCATTGTTGCCTCGGCCGTCCTGATTGACGGTGCCGAGTGGCTGAACGCCTTCGCGCAGGAAGGTCTGGCCGGAGTGGTTCTCGTAGCCAATCACATCGCCGAACTGGTCGGAATGCTCAACAAGATTGCCGATCATACGCACGTTCTGGCCCACGGTATAAGCACCGATAACGCCGATGCCGTCCAGACGGGTGCCGTCCACGGTTTCAAAGTACTCGCCGAACAGCTGGTACAGGCCGCAGATCATCAGCATCGGCGTACCGTCTGCGGCAAGCGAACGCAACAGGTCGGCGCGATGGTAGAAGTCGTCGATGATTTTCTTCTGGCCGGTGTCTTGGCCGCCGCCGCCCAGAATCATGTCGACGTGTTCGGGCCACGCGTCGCCCTGATTGTAGGCGTGCACGCGCGGCTCGTAGCCGTATAGGGCGAGACGGCGCTGGATGGTGAGCACGTTGCCGGAGTCGCCGTAGATGTTCATGTCTTTCGGATATAGCGACACGATGTCGATTACCTGGCTCATATCGTCTCCCTCATGCGGTTCATACGTTCTTCATGCGTTTGCATGCGTTGCGCGGATTCGCGCTGTTATTTGCCCACGCCAGCGTCGGCGACTTCGGCGATTTTGCCGAGCACGGCTCGCGTTTTGAGCATTGCCGTGTATGTGCAGTAAATGTGCTTGGGGGTGCCCGGATTCGCGTTCACGAACGTTGAGACGGCCTCTTCAAGTTCCGTGTTGACGCTATTCACCGGCACCTGATCGTATTCGAGACGCAACGCCATGTCCCATGCGCGCACGCCTGAAACCATGGCCACACCGGTGTCTCGCAGCGAGGAGAAGTCCACGTCCCACAGCCAGCTCATGTCACGCCCGTCGGCGTATTCGTCGTTGATGGCGATCATGGTGTCGCAGCCTTCAGGGGTGAAGGATGCGAGCGACAGACGGAATCCCATGGGGTTTTTGACGAGCAGCAGCTCCACCGGCGAGCCGTTCACGTCGATGACCTCGCCGCGTCCGAACGCCGGAGTGACTTCGGCTGCCGCGTCGATCATGGCTTGCGTGGTGGAATGCGCGAAGTCGATCATGCGCTGTGAGATTCCCACTTGTCGCAATAGTTCGTCGGTTACGTTCTGCTCGAACGGCAGGAACATTGCTTGCGCATCGGCTACGACCGCTCGCACGACGGCCAGCGCGGCCGCCGCGTTGTACAGGTTGTACACGCCTTCCAGTCTCACACCGGTTTCGTACGTTTCACCGTCGATGCCGAAACTGGCACGATGGTCGCCCACGGCAAGCAAGGTCACGTCAGCTGGTAGCTGTTCCGCAATTGCCGCATCTCCCGATTTTTCTGCATTTTCCCCAGTTTTCGCAATCACTGCAGCATCGTCAATCTCAATATTTGCGGACGATGCAGTATCGACTGTCGTGCGCATGTCGTCGTCGGACGGGAAGAAGCTGCGCAGCGACCCGTCAAGACCGAAATATCGCACTTCCACACCATCTTCAGTATGTGCGACGTCAGCAAGTCGTGCGATGCGTGGATCCTCACGATTGAGCACTACGGTTCCGGTGGTCGCTTCGGCGGCTTTGCTCAGCAGTCGTGCGGTATTGTCGATTTCGCCGAAACGGTCGAGCTGGTCGCGCATCACGTTGAGCAGCAGGCAGTAGTCGGGTTGCACTTGTTTGACGAAATGCACCGCGTACGCTTCGTCGAGTTCCAGTACGGCGATGTCGGCGTCCAGTTTGCCGCCGAGCGAGACTTCGGCCAGCAGCGACGAGACCACGCCGCGGGTGAAATTCGATCCGGTCGGATTGGTGAATACCTTCAATCCCAACGATTCCAGCATGCTTGCCACCATGCGCGTGGTGGTGGTTTTGCCGTTCGTGCCAGACACGAGCACCACGCCAAGCGGTAGCTGCTGCAGGGTGCGTGCGAGGAATTGCGGGTCGATCCGTTCCACGATTTTGCCGGGGAACGCGCTGCCGCCGCCATGTGCCAGGCGGGAGGCCGCACGCACGGCGATTG